>Ga0163110_10000143_pt1 | contig 31152 bp, 30 predicted proteins | sample CRUFie1St17metaG_FD_108703 | JGI IMG/M metagenome (GOLD analysis project Ga0163110, IMG submission 108703) | Marine microbial communities from the Costa Rica Dome - CRUD Field 142mm St17 metaG | ecosystem: Environmental > Aquatic > Marine > Oceanic > Photic zone | place: Costa Rica: the Eastern...
CGCCGGCACCACCGCCGCCACCGCCTTGGTGTTGTGAATTCGGACCGCCTCTATGACCTGTTCCATTTCCTGTTGCGTTACCATGAGAACCTGAGTGATTTGCACCACCACCTGAGCCACCGCTTCGGCCGCCCCCAGCTGGATGACCGCCACCGCCGCCACCTCCGTCTGAAGTTAATCCAAATGCGTTTGAAGCAGAACCGTTATTACCATGTGAGCATCCTGTTTGATGACTTCCGCCTGCACCTACGGTAATTGTGTATGCTTGAGCTGTGACAGCCTGATTGTATGCTGTGTTTGCTCTATAACCTCCAGCACCACCGCCTGCGCCATGGTGAGCACCACCACCGCCGCCACCACCGATAATTAAATATTCAACTTTATCGCCGTATAAGGAATCAGAACCAACTGAATGTACGGTAAAAGTACCTGAAGTTAAAAATTTGTGAACAATATCATTTCCATCCATGTAAACTTCTTCAGCGTCTGAAGTTGCGTCCATCCATCTTTTTGAACCTACACCTTGATGTATTGGAGTAAATTGGTCTCCGCCACTAGCAGCTGTATTACCATGATATTTTGAACCCATATCTTCAGTATTGTATGAGTTAAATACCCAACCTTGACCACCTGTGCCATTGTATGCCATTTCAATAATAGTACCTCGACCTCTTAACATAAAGTCGTCTGTATTACCTTCGATATATGAACCGTTAGCAGCTAATGTGACTGGATTTGTTTGAAAAGTTTTTGCGTAATCTATAATTTTGAAAAAAGAACCATCACTAGGTGAAGACGGTAAAGTTACCGTGATTGCACCACCAGATGTATCTACGAAATAGGCAGTTGAAGACGCAACCGTAAAATCTGCTGTTTGTACTGCGCTGTAAGCAATGGCAATTTGGTCTGTACCTTTTGCCATGAATTTCCAGAAAGATGAATTTTCAGTACCGCCTGAAGCAGGTGCCTGATTGGTAGAATTAGCTACTGCAACAAATGTTGAAAGAGTACCGCCATCGGTATATTGTACAATATCATCAACAACATAAGCAGTAGCAGAGTCCCAAGTGCCTCTGTTCACCATTTTTATTTTACCTAAATCTATTGTAGCCATCTTATTCCCTATTTATCCTTATAGTGTTGAAGAGCCAGTATCTTCCCAAGCTGATGATGTATTGTTCCAAGTTAACCAATTTCCATCGGCTTCACCTGCTGGTTTTGCATACCATCTTGAATTACTTTCTCTCCATTGAATTTTTTTTAAACCATCCATTGGTCCCCACATATGAGGAGCATGCCATTTAAAATGCTCAGTATTCCATACCCATGAAGTACATTCATTGCCTTCTATATCTAAAGGTTTGCCTTCGTGATAAGCATTTTTATCTGCGTCATAAATCTTACCAACATCAGGTTTATTATTTGTTAAAATATCTGATTTGTAAGTGAAACCTGCACCGAATAAATTTTCACAAAATGCTTGGCATGAAGCTTCGGTAACTGCACCATTATTAGAAAGACATTTTTCAGTCTTAACTATCATTGTTGCTACGACTATGTTATTACTATCTATCTTTGCTACTTCCATTACTTTGCCTTATATTTTATTACTACGATACCTTGGCCGCCTTGACCACCAGTATTACCTTGGCCGGATGAACCGTCTGTTCCACCGCCTCCGCCACCGGAATATTCTCTAGCAGCGCCACCTTGTCCTTCACCTCCACCGCCGAGGCCGCCTCCGCCTCCTCCACCGTGTTGGTGTGTTGAAGCTCCACCGCCACCTGCATAGTGTCGAGTTTCGCCTGTAATATCTGAAGCAGTACCGGCACCGCCGTTTCCACCTTGGTGTCCGCCACCATATTGGTCGCCACCTCTATGTGAAGCACCACCGCCACCTCCCATTGTGTGAGATGAATGGTTACCGCCTCTTGTTCCTGAACCTTGTCCTGTCGGTGAGCCGTGAGTGTGAGAGTGACCAGAACCACCGCCTGAGCCGCCATCTCTTCCTCTGTTGTTATAAGAACCGCCGCCACCGCCACCTGCTGAAACAACTCCGTCAAATTCTGAATTACCACCATTGTTACCATGACCGTCGGAATATCTTTCACTTCCACCAGAACCTACGGTAATTGTATATGCTTGAGCAGTTACCGTGTGATTGTATGCGCCTGTGTCTCTATAACCTCCGGCACCTCCACCACCTGAATGGTGAGTACCACCTGAACCACCGCCACCTACGATTAAGTATCTTACTTTATCGCCGTGAACTGAATCCGTACCAACTTCATGTACCGTAAATGTACCTGAAGATAAAAATTTGTGAACCATGAAATCGCCGTCCATGTAAACTTCTTCGGCGTCACTTGTTGCTCTGATATATCTTTTTGAACCTGTACCTGCACTTTGATGATTATGTCTTGAATTCATTTCATCATGTGAGAAACCGTGAAACTGCCAACCCATATTTGCGTCACCAAAAGTAAGCATGACATTTGTACCGTTTTGTACGAAACTCCAATTATCTGGTTCGCCTTGAATTCTATTTCCGTTAGGTGCTAATATTAAATGATTTGTACTAAAAGTTTTCATTTTATCAATAATCATTATTTGGTCACCTTTAGAAGGAGAGGCAGGTAAAGTCATTGTGATATTACCACCTGTTGTGTCAACAAAATAACCTGCAGCCGCAGCCGCTGTAAAGTCTGCTGTTTCAGTATTACCAAATGCCATTGACACAGCGTCTGTACCTTTGGCCATAAGTTGCCAATAAGTTGAATTGACGGTACCACCAGTTGATGGTGTTTGACCTGCAGCCGCCGTAGCGTTTACATAGATGTATGTTGAAGTCACACCGGAATCGGCATATACAACAAAGTCATCTATTTCATAGGTTGTACCTGAAGCCCATGTGCCTTTATTTTTTAATTTAATTTTTCCTAAATCTATCTGTGCCATTTTTAATTATCTATCGTTGCTATTAAGTGACCTGTACTTGCGTCAATTGAAAACACAAATCCTGTTGAAGCATAAATCACTTCATTAAAAGAATTTAATTGTGCTGTTGATATATTGTTCGCACCTCCAGAAGTCGTAATTACTTGTAGAGTATCATTAATACCATCGCCGTCTGTATCTGTCTTTAGAAAGCCATAAATCTCGGCCTTACCTGTAAAGTCTCGTAAATCTGACATTAATTACTCCTTGTTTCTTGTTTATATTTATAATAATTATTAGACATTCGTTTCAAGTTTCCAACCTTGCGCTGTGCCTGTATAAACTAAAGCAATGCCGGCATTGTCTGTTGAAATAACAAATGTCGCACTTAATCCCATAATTTTTTCACCGTTACCTTGTACATCACAATTATTTTGAGAGAAAGTATCTCCTAAATCTACTATTCTTACCGTGTCACCAATTTGAGGCGAAGCAGGTACTTTAATAATTGCTTTTGCAGCTGATGTATTTACAAATACTCTTGAGCCAACACTTAAAGTTGTCACGGTAGAACCGTCACCAATAACCGTTGACCAAGGTAAGAATCCACTTAATCCTGTCCATTGAGCAGTATTGTTGTATCCTTCCCATGTATTCTTATCAGTATTAAATCTTATACCGCCGGCAAATAAATTTGTACCAGCGTTAGATGGTCTTTGTGCTGTTGTACCAATCGGTACCGTTAAATGACCAACACCCATTTTTTGTCTTTGAGTATAACCTACAACAGCTCTTTCAACTGGCACGGAAGTTGTACTATCACCGGCCATGGTTTCGTCTGTTGAAAATTCATTAATTGTTGCACCAAGTGAAGCACCAATAGAACCTAGTTGTAATTCTGTCAAACCAGAAAGGTCAAAGGCGTCTGCGTTCAATGTCGCAATACCAGTTGCCTGTTGAATTTTGAAAAGATTACCAACTCTAAAGTCACCTTTTTGGTCAGTAGATGTAAAGTAAACTCTACCACCTTGTCTTTCATGTACTTCGTCATCTTGGTCAGCAGGTTGTGTTTGACCAACATTGTTTGGATAATTTGTATCTGTAAATGAACCTGTTCCGATATCTAGGAAGTCGTGACCTGTTAATCGAACATTTGAAAATCTTGTTGTTTGTCTTACGGTTGTACCATCAGCTTTTGCTTTAGCAGATGTAATACCTGGATTAATTTTAATAATCGCTGTTTGAGCAGATGTATCTTCGTCTGATACTTGCGTAATTCTGTAATATGTACTATCGCCGTCACCACCTGTATAACCAGTAAAGAAGTTAGAAGCAAGTTTAATTACTCCTGTTGAACCTAAAGTACCGTCAGTTGATTTAATTGGCACCAAGAAACCTTGTATACCACTATCACCTTGCGTTGAAGGAGATGGTACACCAAAGTTAGTTGTCAAGTCAAATGTATATGTTGAACTATCTGCTTTTGTTGCTGTGACGGTTTCACCTTTTGTAAATGTACCTGACACATTTTCAATATAAATGAACTTAGCAGATGTTTGTAAGAAGAAAATTGTAGCAGTTGCACCAGATGTATTACCTGATAATGTTTGACCAATTACAAGGTTATTTTCATCATTAGAGCCGCCAACAAAAGATGTAGAGTTAAATTCTAACATTCTACCTCTAGTTTGGAATTCTACCGGTACCTCTTCGTAATATTCTCCCTCTGCAACAGCACCCTCTTCTCCATAAGCAGATGAGCAGTTTAGTCCTCTTATAAAACCACCACCACTTGTATAGAAAGATTTGTCACAATAATATGTGAAGATAGAAACCATCTCACCACGGCCGTTATTTAATGCATGAACACCACGACCATCGGAGTTAATTTGTGTAAAGTCATTTCCTAAAATAGATATGTTTGAGTTTGGTTGATTGTATCTATGTAATGCACCATCAATCTCAATACCAGTTGCACCAGCATTTACAGATGTACAATTCTGACAATAAGGTGAAGCAGTTGAAATATTACCAGTAGGGTCTAAAGATACTACTGCCGCTTTACCTGTACCACCAGAGTTTGCTGGAGTACCTGTCAATCCTTGGAATGACATTGTTTCTAAATTTGTGTTGTTGTTCATTATCCACATTTTAGAAGCATTATTTAATTCTACTGAAGCAACTTGACAAGTTAAATCAACACCGCCACCTATTTCTGAAGCAGCTACGGTAATTGTTTCGCCTACTGAATAACCAACACCACCTGAATATACAACAACGGTTGGTATAGATGAACCATCTTTTACTACTGATAATGTACAACCAATACCTGTGCCACTTGAAGTTGTATGTTTAAAGTGATAAGCACCTGGAGTACCGCCTGTACCACCAGCTAAATTGTTAATTGTTGCAATTTGAGTACCGTTGCCTGAAGCAGGTCTTACTTGCGTACCTCTTAAACTTTCACCTTTTACCGTGATGTTTGGTGGAACTCTTAATGGTAATTCTTCTCTGTAAACACCATTCTTGACAAAAATAATATCACCGACATTTACTGATTTAACTCTGAAAGTAATATTTGTATTACCACCTATTGAACCACTTGCGATTGTAATTGTATCGCCAACGGCATGACTATGACCACCGTCTGTAATTTCTACTAGAGGAGTTGATGAACCATCAATCGTCACTCTTGCTGTAATATCTGTACCTGAACCACCAGATGTACCTGTGACAGCATTGTAAACACCAGGTGTTCCGCCTGAACCACCTGCTTGTGTATCAAAATCAACAACATCACCATGATTAACTACTGATAATGCTTTCTTAATTGTTTTGAAAGGATATGCTTTTGTACCCTCGTTGGTATCTAATCCATTGTTTGCAACATATTTAACGGTTGCGTCTTCACTTGTTCCCCATTTTACATCAACACCGTCTGTTGTTAAAACTGAACCTTTTGGACCAATGTGCAATCTCTCATTTTGAGAAGCACCTTTGACCATAATGTCACCTCTAAAGGTAAGAACATTATTACTATCGCCTTGCGACATTAAATTCCATTTAGTTGCGTCAGCAGTAGGTAAAACATTTAATACATCATAAGCAATTGCTACATATGAAGATGTTGAATATTCAACTACATCACCTTTTTGGTAAGTATAAGAACCTGAATAGTTTCCGTTCCATTTAAATCCTTCGTTGATTACTTCCCATTTAGCAGGGTGTGAAGCTGGTGTTTGACCTGCTGAGGTATCTGTTTCACAAACATAAGACCAGCCACCAAATTGCATTGTATCACCAGTTTTGTACGCTGTAGCGGCATTGTAATCGCCAGTAGCATTAAAACCAGTTGTTAAAACTTCCCAATATGGAGCAAGTCCTGATGGTGTTTGACCTGAATGATTTTGTAAGGCAGTATATGAATAACCACCGTATGTGACTATATCACCGTCTTGGTAATATGTTGAAGCTTCCCATGAATTCTCGAATTGTAATCCTTCGTTATATACTGCAAATTTAGAAGTATCTAAAATGCCTGTACTATCGGATTCGTGTTGTGTGGTTACTCTGTATTGTTGAGAACCAAATTTTACAACATCATTTAATTTGTAAAAAGTTGAGGCAGTATGTTCAGCAGCTAAAAATCTTAAACCCTCTGTATGAAGATTCCATTTTCCTGCTGATAAGTCACCATAGAAAGCTGGGTCGTTTGAACCTGAAGTATGGTTGGTTACACAAACATATGTGTTTGCACCGTATTTTACGATATCGTCAACAACATAGGCTCTGTCTGAATTCCAATTACCTTGCCATTTAAATTTAAGTCTACCTAGAATAAAATCTGCCATATCTTACGCTTTCCAATTCCTTACAGCACCGTCTTTATTGTTATACGGATAATCTGCATTATATCGAGCAACGAGAAAACCATCTCCATTCATATAATAAGATAATTGATTGTCGTCTAATCTCACTTGCTCGTATTGTCTTGTTCTTTTGTCATTCTGCCAAGATTCCGTCGGAACTTCAGCAGTTGCCCTATTTGTTGCATTGACGGCTGTACCATCATTAGTTTGATTAAGTGTTAAATCTTCTAGTCCGCCATAAGCAAAACCAGAACCGTCTGACACCTGAAAACTCTCATCACTATGTAAATATACTCTTGTATATTTTAACAATCCATCATCTTCTCTTGTCAATCCGTGAACAGCTTTCTTCTCTGCAAAAGTTGTTGAGGGATTGTGTCCTGTTGATAATAATGCCATCTTTAATTCCTATTTATTTATATATTTATAACACATTTTAACTAACTTCCAAAATACTTGCAAAAACCTCACAATCGGGGAATGTGCTATCTTGGTTCAATTCTGTATATACTCTTAACTTATCATTTTGTTCCATATTAATCGGTTTGTCAATCGTAATTGTGTTTCTTGGTGGTACTGAAATAGCCCTAGCAATGTGAAAAAAGTTAGAACCACCGTCAGTTGTACACTTGACATTGACAGCCGCTGTTGTAGTTTCACTCTTATTTGATATAAAAAGAGCATGTACAACTGCTTGTACACCAGAGCCTGCTGTGTATATATCGTTAGCAGCTCCGTCAGTTGTGTCAATTGCCTGACCAAAATTTTTAAATACACTTGCCATTTATTACGACCCGAATACTATCGCATATGCTAAAGCGTCACCAACCGTTGCTAGTGTACCTGATTGGTTAGGAAGTTTGATAATTCTATCGGCAGTTGGTTCTTCTACTCTTAAAAATGTCTCAAAGGCATTCTCTAGGAATCCTTCAAATACCAAATCAGAACCGTTTAGTGTGATGTTATTTGTAGTTGTGCCGTTTGTATTGGTAACATCTTGTAGACCAATCGCACCTGCACCACCCATTTCTTTAACTTGACCGCTAGAGGCTTTTGTGAAGAATTTACCGTCAGTAATATTCATTGCAATTTCACCAACTTCTAAAGAAGAAGCTGATGGAATTGATAATGTAGTTTCACTTCTTTTAGGTAAAATCTTTACACTCATTATTTATTCCTGTTTGCTTTTTTTATTTGCGAAATAAGTTTTGCTTTTGTTAATCTTCTATCTAACTCGACACCCATTTTTCTGCCAAGTTTTTCTAATTCTTTTTTAGTTTTCTTTTGTAAATCTTTTAATACGATTTCCGGTTTTTTACTTTTACCTGATAGATATTCAGGACCTTTTTTGAAATTCAAAGGATAATCTAAATTAAAAAATGATTTAATTTTCTTCCACATTAGTATGTTCCTCCATCAACTTTAGTAATTTTTACTTCTCCTGAAGTTGTAGCACCTACACTAAAATTGTCTGTATGAAAACTAGCCACACCAATGTTTGATGTACTTGCTAATTCACCTGCAATTTGTAAAGTGTTACCACTTGCGATTGTATTAATACCTTCTCCTGCTAAAAACTCCATTTGGTTACCAATTTGAACTGCACCTTGCGTTGAACTTTCGTCTGTAAATACAAAGTTTTCAATCTTAGCACCGTCTATACTACCTGCTAACATTGAGTTAGTAATACCTAAAGCTTTAACTCTTAATTGGTCAGCATTAACTTCTATTGAAGAATTATCTACTTCAACATCTAATCTATTTCCAGATTTTGATAATGCGTCACCTGGTACGACTTGACCTGCACCAGAAAATTGTGCTACATCTAAAGCAGTTGTACCGAATGTCGGTAAACCTGTATGAGTAAATACATAACCGTTATCTCCACCAATTGTACCTTCTTCTACGAATACAAATGAACCACCTGATAATTCGGCAGGTTGGTCTTCAGGAGTTGCTCTTGTTAATACCCAATTAGATGAACCAGAACCTACATTTGAAACAATATAGATACCGTTTTCAGCCGCTGTTGATTGGTCTTTAACTAAAACTCTATCACTAGCGCTTGGCGATACACCATCAATTGTTAGTGTCGCTTGTGTACCAGAGTTTGTTAGTGTTGCACCAACACCAGCAGTACCGTTTGAATAAGTTGCTGTTAAGTTTGCCGTTGTAGCAACTTTAACAGATGGTTTAGCGTCAAGACCTTGAGCAACTTGGTCAACATATGCTTTGTTTGCTAAGGACTCGTCTGTAAAACCACTTCTATCTTCGTAACCAGTTGGAACAATTACCGTACCTGTTCCGTGTGGTGTTAAATTAATATTTTTATTACTAGCAGTTGTTGATATTGTTTGGTCATTTATTGTAATATCATCAACTATTAATGATTGTAAACCGTCAATAGATAATGTACTTTGACCTAGTGTTAAAGTAGATGTACCTAAAGTAATTGTCGGTGTTGCTAAATTAGCATTTGTGATTCCAGCAGAACCACTTAAATTTGAATTTGTTAAGGCAGTTGCATTGATTGTTATTTCATTGTCAGTAACCGCCGTTTGCATACCTGGACCACCAGAGAATGTTAAAGTCTCAGCAGTATTGTATGTGTCTGTACCTGTGTCACCATCTAAATCTATAAACTGATTAACGGTACCAAATGACATATTACCAGAACCATCTGTTTTTAAGAATTGTCCTGGTGTACCATCTCCGTTTGGTAATGTAAATGTTGTTGATGTTGTGACATCATTAGGTGCTTTAAGGGAAATAAATGATGTACCATTATTTGTACCCTCGTTAAATCTTATTTGACCGCCGGCTGATACATGATTACCGACATTTAATTCGTCTATTGCTTTATTTGTATCTACAATGATTGATGAATTTGCTGTTAATGTACCATGAACATGGTCTAACATAGCAGTAAAATATTTACCGCCAATCGTATCTATACTAGTTGCGTCACCATTACTATCTACTGAACCAGTACCAATGAATAATCTATCACCTAAATTTGTTTGTAAACCTGTACCGTATGTTAGGGCTAATTCACCTTGTTTGAGTGTTGCCGGTGTACTTGTTCCCGAACTTCTTTTTATCTGAATTATAGTTGACATCTATTAAAAACTTCCGCAATTAAACAGGATTGTTCCTGTGGTTGTTATAATTTCATTACGAGCAACAAATTTAGCGTCTGAAGCTCTGTACTGAAGCATTGCACCATCATTTAAATTACTTGTATCAACATCACCTAACAATGCAAGTCGCATTGAGGAGTTGGAAGCACCACCAGAACTGGCAGGTAATGTTACCGCTACTTTTTGTGGACCAGATGTCGTATTGACATTAATATCAGCAGTAATATTTTGTTTTTTACCAATGGTTGCGTCTACCATAACTCTCTCTCTTATTTACTCTTGTATATTTATAAAGGTTTAGATTTGCTTAAATAGTGACCTGTGGTCTAACTTGAATTAGACCCTCAATTACTCTAGTAACCTCACCACCTGCGCTGGTGATTTCTAAATCATAGACATATCTTGTTGCGTCTAAAGCTGCTGTTTGTGTTGCTGAAAGTGATAGTGTGACCACACCAGTTGTGGGGTCAGTATCAATAGCAGTTGTCATTGAAACTCTAGTTTTTGTACTTGCATATCCTTTGGCCAGTTTTGCAGCCGCTGAATATCCAGTTAAATTAAATCTATTGCCGTTTGCGTCTTTGACGGTTACATCCGAACTGAATGTTGCGCCTTGGTCTATGGTTAGGTTAGCTATTGCAGCCATTTATTTTGCCTCTTCTTTAAGCATTTCATTGATTTTACCATTATAATATTTCGTCAAGACATTAATTTTTTCGATTTCCATGTTTAATCTTGTCAAATTAACTTGTATCTCTTGGCGACATAATATGTAGTTTTGCAATTCAGGACTAAATTTAGTCTCATCATACTCTTTACCATCAATTTTTATAGCCATAATTATTTCTCCTTATCTATATTTATAACAGAAATTCTTGTTTGTACCAATATTTAATATCAGAAACCATACCTTTATTTTCATCAAAAGGACACACACTTTCTATTATTTTATCATATGTTTCTTTGTCTTCAAGGTAAGGTCTAAAATGTGGGTCATTACCATATAATAAGTTTGCGTCATTCAATATATCAAACATATCTTCATCATAATCTTTTGACAACCAGTAAGCGTACATAATACCTACTGCATAACTCTTGGCAGGATATATCCAACCTACATCACTCTCTCTAAAATATCTTATAGCATTACCTACAATATCATCATTCATCTCGACCTCTATCTCTTTTAGGTCGTCTGCATGTGTTCTATTTAATCTATGATATAATTCTTGTTTTATTTTCCAGTCTTTCATCATACCAATCTAGTAGTCCTTTATAACCATTACATGAATGTGTTAAGTCTGTCACATATCTATAATGTTCAGTTAAACATTTGCCATAGTAAATACATTTACGACATATCTCCGAAACATTATGTATAGGCTCATTATCTGCCCATGTAATATAATCTTCAAATGTATCTAACTCTTTAAAGTATTCGTTGTCATTTTTATCAAACTCTAATACACCAAACTTTGAATTAGGTGTTATGTAAATATGGTCATTTGAAAAGGCATTATATTCGCCATTTAAACTTTCTATTATTTTGCCTTCGTTTATGAAATCAAATTTTTTAGGTACATTACTATCTATCCATTTTCTAACAAAGACCTCAAAATCTCTATGTGTCACTCTTTGTTGATTTGCCTGATTTGTAGAATATGGTTTTATCTCAACACTTTCTATACTACTACAAGCATTTAACATAGTTATCATTTCATCAACATTTTTATTAATAACATCTTGACTTGCTAAAACCAATACGGCGATTGGTACTTTACTTCTTAACATATTCTGATAAACTCTATCAGATTTCTCCCTTGCTTCGAAGTCATAACTTACCGATAAGTAAAAGTCTTTTTCAAAAAAACCTTTATGTAGCATACTAAAGTTTGTTATTATATTAATTTTCCCACCATACCATCTTCTAATAACATCACGCATACCGTAAAAAAAGTTTTTCTTTAAAGCACCAATCTCCCCGCCGTATAAATCAATCCAATCTATCTCTCTATGTTTTGTTATTTCTTCTAGTAATCTATCTAAATCTCGTAAGTCTATTCTCTTTTGGTCACCTAATTGTTCAGGTGTTAGATAACAAAACCTACATCTAAAATTACAAAAATAACTTGGATTGATTGAAACCGTAATCTTCTTCATTTATATATTGTTAAATCAACTGGCATAGCCAATCTCATTTTACCATTAAATGTTTCTACATTGTGATATAAGAAACTAGGAAAAATTAATACATCACCACTAGATGGTGTAAATCTTTCTTTTTCAAACATCACTTGAAACTCATCAATATATCCTCTATTCGCATTTGTTCGTGGGTCATGTAATACAATATTACCACCATTCTTTTCTTCACATAACAAATAAAATACAGCACTTAAATGTGAGCCTGAATGATTATGTTTAGGCATTGCATAGTTTGTACCATAACCTGTAATCCATGCTCTTAAATCATAATCTCTTTGTTTTAAATCTATATCAAAATTATCAAGATATCCTTGAAAAGATGATATTATAAATCTTTTTAATTCTTGTAGTTTAGGGTCGTCTAATATATTATCGCCACTAACATTAGCAGATACTTTTTTACTATCACCATAATTAGTTAATATATGTTCTACAATTAAATCTGGTATTTCTGCCTTTGTAAGATATACAGGCGTTGACCATAAATTATTTAAACCTTCACTTATCATATACTTTCATCCACATAAGGTGTCACTTCCTTATTTATTCTGTTTATTTTAAGTATCTCTGGTGCTATATTTTTCATCTTACGACAATGTTGTTCTACGAGACCATGCTCTTTATAATCTTTTATTGTTTTTCTACAACCATTACATATCTCAAACATAGGGCAAGTATAACATGCCTGTTTCATAGAATGAAGATTTAAGTCATTCTGTAAAGGTAGAAAAAACTCACCATTCATTTCTTTTTCAAAATCAATAGATTTGTCCATATCATCACCAAATGCACCACATGAATAGTAATCTCCGCCTGGATTAAATGCTCTGATACCTGCGTCACAGGTTCTATGTAAAGGACAAAGTGTTTGTTCTCTTCTTAATCTTTTTGCCATTTGTTTAGTATTAAACTCCCATGGCGCTAAACCTTGATTGTATATTTCAACATATGTTTTGTAGATATCACCTTTAAGAAAAGGTTTCTCTTGGTCACCACTTGCCATTGCATAATTTAATTTACACTCTACACCTTTCTTATCTTTAGATAGATTTTCAAATGTATCAACTGGTGGAAAACCAGCTGACATCTCATAAGCTAACTCAACATTTTTTATTGCTCTGTCTGCATTTTCAGGAACTATTACTGCGATAAAATCTGGTCTATAACCACAATGTTCTAACATTGCGTCTGAACATCTCCAAAAATCTTCTTCGGTAAATTCAGAAAAATCACCTTTTAATCTACCACCACCATATTGAAAAGAAGTAGTGACACCTATTCTATCATCATTAAATAAATCTTTCCATTTTTTAGGTTTAACAAGAAATGGCCATAAGTTTGTTGTAAGTGATATACTCGCTTTGTAATCATTTTCATTTAAATGGTCAATAATTTTCCAATAGTAATCTGGCGACATCATCAAAGGGTCACCACCATTTACTATAATAGTATTTGTATCTGGATATCTTTTTAGAAAACGAAAGATATAATCATGTGATAATACATCTTTCTTATGTTCAGCAATTTTTGTACTTGAACAAAAAGAACATTTAAAATTACAAATTTCTGTTGGTTTAATTATTAAGTCCATACGCCTTATACTCAAATGATAATACTCGTCTTCTTCCGCCATTATGTGAAGCTTTATGTTCAAATGCTGAAGATTGATTTAACCACATAAAATCATATTTCATAGGAAATATTACATATTCATCATTCTTATTTCTCACACCTATACTATTAAGACCTATCTCATTATCATCCATATAAATTAGAAAATTAGTATTAAATTCTTTTCCGTTTTTAGCGTCATTATGCCATACATGGGAACCGTTATCAACACCTTCCCACATACCACTTTCTTTTAGTATGTAATCTCTACCAAAAATTTTATTGATATATTCTTGACCTATTAACAGATGTAATTCTGTTAAATCTGACCTTGCTTCTTCAGGTCTGCTATCTGCATTAGGATTGTTTGCGTCAGGATAATTATAATTTTCAAAGTGTTTAACATCTAAAGAGAATTTACCATGTACATAACCCTTTAGAAAAAAGTCATTATAATTCGGGTTTGGATAATCCATACCTGTCCTCACATTCTAAATTATATATTGTGTCTTTTAGCGTATCCCTGCCCACCAATTTACATATTTGACGATTAATTTCCCTAATTTCTTCTTTAGTTTCTTTAGCATAAGGTTCCATTAATTCTACTACATCCAAGTAGTATTTGTGTTTATCTTCGTTATTAATGTTAGCATTCGCTTTTGATAACATTAGATTATACATTTCAGCGCATAGGTCCCTTTCAAGACTTAAACGCTTTTTCTTAACCATTAAATCATCAACATTCATCTTATAATACTTACTGCTGGTGTCTGTCACAAAATTACTCATTTGTTTTAAAATTGAAACTAGCAACTCTTCTCGTTATAGAAGTAGAGCCTGCTTTGTGCCAATAACCTCTTTTATTAGATACTAAAAATAAATCACCTTTTTGAGGATAATATTTTTCTTCACCATCTTGCCATTTAAATTCTATTTGACCACCAGTTTCTTCTTTTGCCGTATCAAAATAATATAGAAAGAATAAATCATATCCTTCCATAAAATCAGTATGCCAACCTTGGTTGTCTTTATCAACTCCGTCCCATACATTATAATACATGTATTCAGAATTTTTATAAGTTGGTTTTATAAATTTCTCATGTAAATATTTACCAACAACCGTCATCTTTTGGTGTAAGAAAGGGTTTACATCTTTCTCACCATTATCTCTTTGTCTCTCTTCCGTATTTAAAAGAGTGTACTCATCTAAATCTACCAATTCAGATATACCTGGTTCAAATAACTTTACATAACCTTTTGTGTTTACATCATCAATCATAATACTATTTATTCAATATTTTAGACATGACTTCCGACTTAATCACGGTCATATTCTTCTCTAACATTCTATCTATTACCTTAACTCTAAACTCACCGTTTAATGTTCTTATCGACCTTGGTGGTGTATTTGGATTAAATATATCATCTATCTCTTCTCTTATTGGTACAAAATCATCAAGTGTCTTTATAACATTATAACACTCTTTTGCCATTTCTTGAGGTTTACAATAATCTTGTATACCTTGATAAAAATTTCTTAACAAATAATTAGCTGCATTATTCATAAACCACATTTCTTTCATATCTTCTACTGAATATGAATAACAAGACCTCATTGTTCTAAAATTTGTTTTCTTATTTTTATATAAACTATTCCAATTATCAGAACCATCTTCATCTATAATATCAGAATATACCTCAACGGTTTCTATATCATATTGTTTGATATATTCAGGATTACTTAATTCACTATCTGGTAAAAACATATAATCATGTCTGAAGCTAGACCATGCTTTGAAATTCCATATTACTTCTACCTCATCATAAAAATCTTTTAGTGTACTACCAGGCATTGCTAAAATTAATTCTAACGCTGGTACTGGAAAGCCTTCTTCTCTACATCTTTTTTCTATATGCCTACTTAATTCTAATTTATCTTCACTTGTCAAATCTTTTCGTTTAGATACTTTCATAGCCTCATCACTAATTGATTGTATTGAAACCGTTGGTACTACCGATACATATTTTGTATCTCCCCACATATCGGTACCTCCCTCGGACTTACTATGTTTTTCTGGTCCTGTACCAACGATTTCAAACCATTTATCTATCAATCTTTTTCGCCTTTCTAAACTTGGCGATTTCATTGTAGAAATATCTGTTAGATTAAAATTCTTACTCCATGCATATGCGAATATATCTAAATCTCTTTGTTCAAAGGCACCAAAGTTTGCGTCTGTTAAGTATGCGTCTCTATAACCTGCCTTTTTAATTGCGTCAATATCTCTTTTGACTAACTCTATATCTTTCTTAATAATTTTTGTATCTGTACCACCACCCCATTCACAATATACACATTTGTAAGGGCAACCTCTTGTTGTTTCTAATATCATAAAAGGCTCCATTTTATTTGCTTTAGCGTAATCTAAAGTTTTTTTTAGATAATCAAAATGCTCTTCATAAACGGAACTATCTGTATTAATATTATGTTTTTTACCTTTTAAACTTCTTAACTCCCAACTAATATCTTCTACAACCGGCTTACCATCATTTTCAAACCAACTATTGATTATATCTTCCATGTACGGTTCGCCGGGTTTTGTAGGTTGACAAATAAAGTCATACAACTTTTTTCTTTTTTCTAACAAATCTTTGTCATGTGTACCAATATGTGGTCCGCCTGTGACCGTGATGATATTGGGATTTTTTCGTTTGCAATGTTCAGCAAGGCTGTCAAGAATAGGAAAATTCCAGCTATAAGAACTAAACATAACAATATCTGGTATATCTGGTTTACTAATTTCTTCATATAACTCCTGTATTGTTGTGTACTTGTTAAATTTATAAGGTGCTTCTATCCAATTCACACTTGACTTATACTTGCCAACTAGGTTATAATGGCTTTGTACCATTAGATAGGTCATGTTATTAGCTAACGACCAATCTGCGTGTGGTGGATTAACGAATGCTATGTTTAATTTTTTCATCTGCGTATTTAAATGCCATTCTGAAAGCACAATCTGGTAAATCGTCTTCTAAATGTTTAAAGTCTGACTTGATGAAACAAGACATAGGACATCTTTTAAAGTATTGACATTCAAAGCAGTTATACTTGTCAACCCAATTTTCCATAATCTTTGTGCCACCTAAATCTTCGGTGTTGTACTCTTTCAATAAAACTGAACCTGAACAACCTTGAGGTATCGTACCGTCAGGCATAATTGTTAAACTATTGCCTCTTGTACATGTCATTTTATTTTCTGATTTACCATTCGTAAAGTGTTCTATATTTCTACACTTCGGATACTTGTCTATAAGTATTTTGTAAAACTTTAATACCTCACTTTCTCTAGGCATTATAGCTAAATCTGATTTTTTACCTGTACTAGGTAATAAATGGTCCCAATCTACAGGAAATAAACTATAAAGATAATCAAAGTATTCATCTCCATGTTTAATTGCTTTTATATTTTGTAATGTTTGTACACATGATACCATTCTAATTCTATCTTTAAATCTTTCGACATTTTGTTTGAATAATGTATTATTGTATGAATTAAAACGGCCGTGTGGGTCATATGATATAGAAATCTTTAAATCGTTTCTATCTATAAAATCTCTGACTAAATGATGATTTTCAAATACTAAATTTGTGACAAAATTAAATATAACATTCTTATCTTCTTTTACATTCTTTCTAATAAGTCTAATAAACTTTTCATAGATAGGTAAATAATTTTGTTGTAACCAATAATCTGAAAACAATTCACCACCCATAATATGCACCGAAAAGTCTACCGACCTGGTATTGTTATTAATGTAATGTGAGATTGTTTGAGCTTTTGCTAATATTTCTTTTCTTGAACTACCAACAATACTATTATGGTCCTGTGGACAGAATATACAATTTAAATTGCAATGTTCAAAGAGACAGGTTACTATCTCGCAATAATCAACAACCTTGTTGTCAATAACATCATAAAACGACACAAATATTTCCTCATTATGTTATAGAGTATTTACTTAAAAATGTATTGTCTGATTTATTAGTTAGAATTGCACCTACAAAATAATGATTTACGGTTTCTAAATCTATTGAAAAGAAAGAACCTGCTACATTAGAAAAGTTTGCCTCATCATTTATAAGTGAGGTTAATAAATCGTCTGTAAAATCTCCGTTAACAATTGCTATATTATCTAACTTATTCTTTTCTGTCACTAGTGAACCAAAAGTTGCCTCAGCTTTGTTAGCGAATTCTTTTAGATTATCAATATCAGTAGAAGTAATATTATCAAAGTTGATATTTTTACCTGCTGAAGCATAATTCATATATGGGTACATCCAAAATCTACGATTATTAAATAACTCACCATAAGTTGTTGTGTCATCTTCTACTTCTCTAGGATTTTCAAATGTATATGTCTTCGCTAGATTTAAACTACCAGGAAGACTTGAAGATGTTAAGTGAGTATAAAATATTTCTTTTAACTCTAGTAACCACTTTTCTAAATCTTTTGAATATAATTTTTTAATTTGACCTTTTAATTCGTCTTTATAACTACCATCTTTTAAATATGTTGCTAATAGATATTCAACTGGTAAATTATCTTTGTTAATAGTCAACCAATTTACTCTATCTTCGGTAACTGGTGGAGAAATCTCGTCCCATGCTTCGTCAAAGTTATCTTGGTCAATTGTAAATGCAATATTTGTATTTGTTGTATTTCTTGAATATCTACCTTTTGCAAATACTTCATATCTATATACATGACTTTCTAATAATGCTTTACAAACATCTTTATCTGGATTTGCTAAAATATATTTTGCATAAGCAATCCATACTTTTACTAAACTTGCATTATCACAATATACAATTACTTGTTTATCTGTAGCAAGTGTTTTATCATTTAATTGTTTAAAAAAGTTATACCAGTTTGAGAATGCTTTACTAGGACCGATAACTTCGTCAACACTATGACCACATGCCATAAGAGCACCTGGAAACATGTCGATATGTTGACTTGCTTTGATACCATTGATACTAGAGATTACAACTCTGTCTCTAAATGTATCAATAACATTATCACTAGCTAAATATACTTTTTTGAATAGATAAAACATTTATTTTCCTAATTCTTTATTTCTAGCAGACATATAGTCTTTGTGTCTACCGGCAACCGTTTCTTTTGTTAGTAAAAACATTGGGTTGTTTGCGTTTGCCCAATATGAATACATATTTTTACCTCTAAACATATATTCATTAAAGTATTTAGTATAGAACTTTAACTCTTTTTCTTGTACATGTTTGTAAAACTCATAAAATCTAGTATTCTTCAATATACTGATAAAATTAATTCCTTCTAATTCATCTGTATCATCATGTGTAAAACTCTCTGCATATTCTTTGAATTTTGGTTCATTTACCATATACATGTTATATAACGATAGACTATCTAATTTATTCGTCCATTTTTTGACTATTTCTAAATTTTCACTAATAAACTTTTGTGTCTCTGGACCAAAATTATCTATTGTTTTAAATTGCAACAATACATCTATTGCCTGTTCTTCTAATTCTGGACAATTGAGTAATGATGTTGAATGAAAATAATCTTTTAATAACTCATTATCAATATCTGTCAAGTCACATGGTAAATCTAAATTACTTAAATATGTTAGTAATTTTTCACCTTTTAATTCTGAATTACCATAATGAATTAAAAACTTAACACCCTCATTAGTAAAATGTTTCTTTAAATCTTCAATTGCTATTGGCGCTTTAGTTTCAATTATCATTATCTTCTACCTCTACTTCCATGACAAGATGAGTGACAACTTGCATGACAAACATCAACTTGGTCTGTTTGTACATTATTTGCCTTATTACTATATTCACTTGCAATTCTACCAAAATATGTTTCTAAATTAGTATCATCAATAACATCACCACTTTCTACGCCTGTGGCTGAGATAGCACTTAATGTTTGTCTTAAGCTTGTTCGCAAGTGTGCGATTTCTGTTTGATTGAATACAACACCAGCAGTAGGTCTTGAACCTGTATTTCCACCGCCACCTGTCACATTCAATATTGCGTTTTGTTTTCTAACATTCGTGTATAAAGCTGTTTCTGTTTCTAAAACGGTTCTAATATCAGAAGCGTCAATACTATCACCTTGTTCGCCTATACTTACACCTGTTATTCCTATTGTGACTGCCATAAATTTACCTTTATATATTTATGATACAAATAAAAATCTGTATCTAATTTCTCCTGCTCCACCTGTTCCGCCTTGCGTTGTGTGTTGAGCACCACCACCTCCGCCTCCGGAACCTCTCGTTCCATTTCCACCTGACGAAGAACTTGCAACACCACCAGCACCACCAGCAATGTTATTATTGTATGAAGCGCCACCTACACCACCTGTAATTTGGCAGTTGTCACTACCACAATTTCCAGGATTTGTGCCTGCAACACCATTACCATGGTCGTTAAATGTTCCTGTCGGACCATTTGTGAATTCACTCGTTATATTTTTTGTAGAACCATCTGTATCAACAAATGTTCCACTTGTTCTTGCTGTGGCATTTATTGTTGCTGAACCACCTTGACTTGCTGTATTTGTTCTAACAGGACCTTGAACACCACCGCCTGTTCCTGAACCACCTACACCACCTGTCAATGTAAACAAAGTACCTGAAGATGACCCGGATGCCGAAGTTGTTCCGCCGTTACCAGCAGTTGTGTTATAACCACTTCCTGTTCCTGAAGCACCAGCAGCTCCTACAACAAATGTCATAGTTTCTCCTGCTGTGACGGTAAATGCTTTATCAGATATGTAACCACCTGAACCTCCGCCTGCGCCGGCACTCTCACCACCACCTCTATCATATTCAGCGCCCATAACTCCACCAGAACCACCACCTACGGCAGCGATTATGTGAATTGTATTTGCTCCAGATGGCACGGTTGTTGTAGTTGTACCACCAAAAGTTAAATTTTGTTGACCAAGAATAGTTGATTCCAACGCATAGTTAGAAGTAGGCATTTCTGTAAAGGGTAAGTTATTTACCCCCCAAACTATACCTGCATTTACAACATCTGTTACCAAGTCTTCGAACTTGTCAACAATTCCTTGTGTGGTTACGGGGTTAGATATTGCCATATAATTCTGCCTTTAATTCCTTCATTAAACTCTTTGGTGCTCCACAAATACCATCTTGCCATGCTAACTGGTGACAATCACCACCACAAAATTCGAATACTGGACAATCAAAACACTCTGTATTTCTTGCCGTTTCACAAGCGATATTCTCAATCCTTTGTGGACTATTTATAAGAGATTTTATATCCTGATATATATTACCAAATTGAAACTCTGGAGCTGCATTAGGACAACCACTTAATGTTCCGTCTGCATTTATTGTAAATATCTTTTGTTCACAATCTCTGCAAAAAGTACCACCTTTTAAAAAGCCTGATTTAAACTTATCGTATATAACCTCTAGTGTTTCATTCTCAAACCAATCTCTAGCATGATATTCTTTTGTTTGATGGTGCATTTTTAAAAACCATGCGTCTTGGTCTATGTTTCTAGGAAATATCTCTGGATGTAAATTTGCATTACCATTACCTGTCAACCTCTCAAATGAAACTTCTTGAATACCTAATCTTTTAAATGATTCCAATAATTTTATTGGTTCTATATTAATTGTATCTTTGGTAACTGATACAAATAATTTAATAGTGACACCTCTTGATATTAAATCTTTAACATTGTTTTCCCATAAATCATATTGTTTCTGATTTGCAAATCTAATTTTAGGGTCCCAACTTGTCCCCATTCTGTTATTAAGAGGTCCTTTTATGAAGTCGTAATGTTCTTGTTTTAATTTAAATACTAAATTAGATGTAATACCAAATGTAGAGTGTTTCCATAAATCTTTACATTCATCATATACTTTAGTCATATGAGAAACAGGTGCTAAAAAAGGTTCGCCACCATGAAATTCAAAATGAGCACTATGATTTTCTCCGTGGTATTCTTTAAATCTTTTAAACCAATCTATTGTCTTTTCTGGATTAAAATATATCTTAGCTCCATTTATGCCGCTTGTAAAACAATGTTTACAATTCAACTGACATGTTTCAGTTGTTTTTACATAAAACATCCAATTCATTTTTTATATCCAATGCTTAACGCCCATGTGTTTTTTTCGCTATCAACCTCATGTTCAACACCTTTATGAATAACATGAGATTGTCCTGTTGATATATGATTTGTATATTTTTCATTATCTGCCCAAGTATATATTTTTTTACTTCCTTGACATACATGTAAATAGACATCACAATCGTCCTTATGTTTAGGAAAACTATAACTGCCTTTTAAATTTACAAATAAATGAATTGTTGAAATATCTAAATGAGGAAAGTTGCTTTTTAATAAAGCGACATTTTCTAGGCCTTCTACTTTTATACTATCTTGATTTCGCCACTCATTTAACCAAGAAGCAAAAGACATTTCATCTTTTACTCTAAAATCTTTTCTATCTTTTAAGAAAATTAATTGATTGTTTTCGTATCTCGAATAGTCTTCAATTTCACCTGTTAATAATTCAATCATATCACCTGTATTTATTACAGGCGGCCAACCACTACTTCTATCATTCCCTCTGCGTCTGAATTGTAATCTTGTAATGCTTTACCTACAACCATACCACATTGAGGATTATTGTCCGCCATACCAATACCTAATTCTTCGCCAACAACAATCATATCGCCTTTTCTTATATCACCTTTAACTCTACATTTTACTCTACCTTGTAAAGCAATGGCAAGGCCATTTTCTAAATTCTTATTCATTAAATAAGCAGGATGTTCAGAAACAACACCTGCAACTTTTCTAGTTTTTAAATCTGCAATAGTAATTTCTTTTTCACCACCAAACATAACAATAGTACCTATGCCATATTCTTTATCACTTTCATACATCTCAGCTAAGTCAGCATAATTAGCTGCTGTAGCAGTCACATTTAAAACATTTGTACTTGGATTGTAAAATAAATCTGTATCTGTTTCAAGACCTTGGTTACCAGTAGCACCGTCAGCAAATGTTAAAAAGACGGATTCGTTTGTCGAGTTATTGGCAGTTAATGAAACTAGTTGTGCGATAGAAGCAGTACCAGTAATAGCATTTGCCTGTAAAGTATCTACGATTAAAGTATCAGCAGATAAATTTAATTTTGTTGCTCTAATAGTTGAGTTTGCAATATCCTCGTTTTGAATAGTGCTATTCAAAATCATATCAGAGGTTACCGTACCTGTATCACCTGTCGTTATCAAAGTACCTGTGATATTTGGCACCGTAATTGTGTGGTCTGCTGTAGGGTCAGTTGCTAACATAGTAGTTTCAAAACTATCTGCTGTAGCACCTTCAAAAACAATTCCGCCACTTGTTAAGTTTAATGATGTTCCTTCTAAAGCTGATGAAGCAGTTATTGTTGTTCCTGAAACTGCACCACTAGAAACAACACTTGAACCTGATAAAGTTGCACCTGTGATATTACCAGTTGTTGTTAAGTTTTCATCACCAAAAGTTATTTGACCTGTTGTGTCAATAATTTGTCCTGTTGATATTGTTAATGTGCCATCTATATTAGCTTGATTAGCAACAACTAAATCATTATTTACATTTGCGTCATTTGTTACCGTTAAATTATTAGGTATAGTGACATTCGGAGCAAGTGAGATAGTCATTGTATCTGGTACACTTACAACTGCGTTTAATTGATTTGATGTTCCTCTAAATTTTAATGTTTGACCAGAGGCAACCTGCTGAACGGTTGAACTTGCGTCTTCTATAAAAAAGGCCTGTCCAGATGATACAGCGGCTGATAATTCGTTTACTGCACCGATAACGGTTGTAGCAGAAAGAGCAGGGTCAAGTGTAGCAATATCACCAAAATCATTAGCAGTCATTTGATTAAACTGCTGTCTAAATTCTTCTAAACTATCCGTTTGTGCTATACTTCTAATTGCCATTGTTTTTACCTATATTCATTATTAAACCTTTTATTTCTCTTAACTCTGCTTTAAGGTCATTTATTTCTCTACACATATTTTGCATTTTATCGTGTTGAGTTAATCTTGCTTTTGTTCTTTTCATATAAATTTCATATTCACTTCGATTAGTATTTATGATACCATTTGATGATACATCTCTTACTAAATCTGCTTGACCTTCAACTTTTAAATATCTAACACTCATTATAATGCCAATGCTATTCCTCTCAAATCTTTTACTTTAGGTGGATATGATGAAATACTTCCTTTCATAACAATTTTAATTTGAAAAGTAGTAAAGTCATTTATACCGGAATCAGAATATTTGTATTCTGTAAATGTATCGTCATCTTCGGCAGGCGATACAGCTACATCTTCTTTACCGTCACCGTTAAATGGTACAAAACTTAATTCTCTAATATCTCTAGTGTCTGCTGAAGATATTACTCTATAATACACTTCTAATTCTGAACTTGAACGAACATTAGCAGACAATCTAATATCTAATGCTGTTGAAGCATTTTCTAAAGTGATTGGTCTTGTAATATAAGCAGCTGCACTTGAAGCGCCTGTACTAGTTGTTTCTGCAACAAAATCAGGAGTGTTTGAACTTGTTGGTGTATTAATTCTATTTTGAACTGCAATTGCTGAACATCTTTGTAAATCAATTACAGGTGATAATCTACTATTATTTGTTGTTAAAGTAAATTCTACAAATAAAGATTTACTACCATCTAACTTAACTTGATTTGTTTCGTTAATTTCACTAGCAACCATTTGAGGTGTTGTAAAATAAATATTATCGTTAGGTACAACTGATTGTTTATTACCTAAAGCAGTTAGATTAAATTCTGTTTCTGCACCATGAACTGAACGACCACTTGTTGTTCTAATTGTAGTATCAATTTCAGTATCAGGTAATTCCATAGTTTGTACATTTAAATTTAATATATCTAAAATTTTATTTTCTGTTGCTCTAATAGCAGTACCACCAATATCGCCACTTGCTGTTGCACTAGTAGATACCGTTATGTCATAACTATCTAAAGTCACATTTGATATAGATGTAAATGTAGCATTCAATTCTAAATGTGGAATACCATTGTAAGTACCAGAAGGAATACCTGATATTGTCACATTGTTATCTGTACCATGCATACCATGATTTCTATGGAATACTCTAATTACATTTGATGTATTAGTTGTTCTTAATGCATTTGCACCTAGTAATTTTGTAGGTAAAGTTTTATTAACAAAAGTAACCGTACCTGGATTTGTAGAATATTCTGCTCTGTTAATTTTGAATTTTAAATCTTCTTGTTGGTCAGCAGTCCAAGTAGAACCGTTTTGTGATTTAAATAAAACACCAGCATATGGTTGTTGTGATATTGTTCTATTTGAACCTAATTGAGTTTCACCTAATCTACTTGCATATACATTATAATCCTGTGAGTTTGCTAATAACACAATACAATACTCGACATTCTCTTGTATAAACACAGGAGAAGGAAACTTGAAGTTAGTTGCTGTTGCGCCATCATCACTAATACTTACTTGATTTGGATTTAATGATAATTCAGAGAATGGTAAAATTTTATTTCCAGGATAACCATTGATAACTTCTCTAACTTGTAAAGTTACCGGTATATTTTCATCTTTTGATGAAAAGAAAATATCAACACTAGATAATTGTACACCACCTGGTTCATCAACCAAGAAAGTTTGTGCTAATGGGTCAACCCAACCAACCGTTCTTGTTGCGTCTCTAGTTGTTGTTCTTGTAATACTTCTTTCTTCATTTACAGAATTTCTAACAATTTGTGGTTCTCTTGTAGAGATAATTGTATTTTGTACCGTTTCTAATAAACCTCTTGCTACATAATCTGCTTCAGCAGCCGTTTGAATATCTGGTGTTCTAGCATTTGTAGATGAACTTGTTAATCTGAATACTCTTGTACCACATCTCCATCTAGGATTAGAATTTACTTTAGGGTCAGGTATTGAAAATGTTCCTGATACTGAACCATTTGCGTCTGTTGTTAAATTACCACCTAATGCACCGCCAGCTGGTGTAATGTATATACCAACATCAACATTGTCAAAGAATCCAAACACTCTTGTATTTGGTTTCATTCTTGTAGCAGTAAATGATACCACTCTTTCTCTTATGAAAGGTACAAATGCAACAGATATAATTCTGTCACCAATAGAGTTTCTTACCGTTTGAGGTACAATTGTTTGTCTAATACCTGTTCTTGTTTGATTAGCTTGTTGAGTAGATGTAATTTCAGTATTAACAAATAATCTTCTACCTGCTCGTCTATGTCCTGAAGTATCTCTTGAAGCAATGTCAACAGGTGTTCCTGTCCATTGGTCTTGCCATTCATTCCAAATTGTGCCAATCTCAAAACCACCTAATGCATTATTGCCTAGGTTTGAAACTAAAGTATCGAAACCACCAACATTGTTTATAATTAATTCTGGTGCTCTCTCTGTTTCTTTCCACTCGTCTGTCGGTGGATTTAATTCTACGGTACCTACAAAACTTCTAATATCAAATGGGTTTACATTTAATGTTTTACTTGCAAAAGGTTGGTCGATTATAGTTGTTTCTGTAAATGGTAATGTAATTAAATCACCAGTTTTTTGATAATTACCATCTAATCTATCAGTTGCTGTAATTTCAGAACCATCATCATCAGCTTCTTGTAATTCTATAATGTCCTCTGTAAACATAGGTCTTAATTCACCTCTTGCCATGTCAACTGAACATTTATAACCCTCGTTACCAACATCACCAATATTGTGACCTGTAAAGTTATCTACAATAAATCCATTTTTAAATCTATCAAAACCACTTGCGTCTTGTATTTGTAATGATTGTGCTTGAGTTTCTAATAATGATAATTGAGTATAGTATTCTAGGTTTTGAATTCTATCTTCCAATTTACCAATATCTCTCATTGTAAATCTTCTATTATCAATTTTCTTAACTGATACATCTTCAGTAGATAATGTGTAAGCAGGTATTTCTAAAGTATATAAGTGTAATGCACCTGCCAAATTCATAGGAACTTGTGGTACTAATGCACTTGAACCTTTAGATACTTTAAATGCACCTTCTTTATCTACAAATATTTTATCTATTCTAGGTAAGTAATATTCAAAATCAGAGGTTACATCTGAATTAAATTTAACAACATCAACAATAGAAGCACCTGTGCCATCAAAAGAACGGTCAACATTACCACTATCTATTGTACTTGCGTCATCTACTCTAGGTCTAAAGTCTAAACAATCTCTTAAATCGTATGTATCGCCGTTTGTATCACTTGTATAAGTTAATACATCTTCGTAGTCAATACCAGATGAAGTATAACTATCAATATCAAAATAATCTCCAGCGCCATGTGAGAAATAATCAAAATCTATTCTTAATTGACCAGTTGGTACTAATGCACCAGTTTTTAATTTAATTCTACCTATATCATAATAATTATCTCTTTGACCATTATCTAAATCAAATCTATCTGTAATATCAACATGTGATGTTGTAGCAGCTGTACTAAAGTCAGGTGCCATGAAAACAGAATTTAAAGTTTTAATATCTGCCTTACCCATGTTAACAATACCACTCTCAATTTCTGCTTGAGTTGATACTGCTTTAATTTCGTTTGCGTTTGATGTTTTAGTTTTTGAACCTGCAGCTGAACGGTCTATTGTTGCAATAATTTTTATTTGAGCATTTGCATAATCAGTACCGTAATCTAATTCTAATGTTTTACCTGTAGGAGAACCGCCGAGTGTGAATATGTCACCACCTGCATGGTTTGTTCCTGTATTACTTAAAACATTACCTACTTGAGCAACACTTGAAGAACCTGCACTTATAACAGAAATTGTATAATCGTTTTCTGATAAGATAGCAAAAGTTTCGTTAGTACCAGCAGTAATTGTAGCAGTACCAGATGATAGCGTAGCAACGAATTGTCTTCTTACTTTAAAGTTAGTATCTGTAAGACCACCATTAGCAGTTGTTTTTAAAGTTTTAATTTTTTCGTATGGTAATTTAAATACTGAAATGTTTTTATTTGGCTCTTGTAGTTTACTTCTTTTTCTAACTGGTATGGCAGCTGATACTGCGTCTGAACCTATAGCAGTTGTTAAAGTAATACTTGTATCACTTATAATTTCTTCTACTTCTCTCGAAATAGTATTAGCGCCAACATCTACCATCTCAATAATATCACCAACTTTTAATTCAGTTGTAAATCTTGTACCAGAACCTATAACAGCATCCGAAGAACCGGTAATTGTGATGTTACCTGTTAGCGTTAATACTTCGCCGTATAGAGTTGAGTTGTCTGTATCGGCCGTATAAGTCGGAGAACCTGATTGACCAACAGATTTTACTTCACCAAAGTTAAATGATTGTACACCCTTATAACCAACTCTGTCATTTTGTATTGTTCTTGTTGCTGATGATGAACCACCTGTAATAGTTTCGCCTGCCTCAAAAGTACCTTTTACATTTGATAATACTAATACACCATGTTGTACATTACCTGCACTTGTAAATGAAGTGACATTTGGTCTTGTTGTACCATCAGCGTTAAATAATTCAAAATTATTTCCAGAAATTTGTCTTACGGTAAATACATCTGTTGATGTGACAGCTACTGAATTTACTGCAAAACTAGGACTATCAAAACTAATTTGTTGACCTTCTTCTAATTTAGGAGGTGAAGCAAATTGAACCTGGGGAGTTGCACCAGTTGTTATTGCACTAGGAGCTAATGAGTTATAATTTGCTGATGAACTTTGTACAATACCAGTTGCGTCTGAACTTGTACCTGTTATTTTTTCACCAGTTGTAAATGTAGCATTACCAGCATAATGTACATGTGTAAACATTTCAATATCAAACAAATAATGTCTGTATATTGCGTCTCTTCTTGATGAACTTGCAAAAATATTTCCTACGGTTGTACCTGCTTGATATTCAAAACCTCTTGATTTAGATTGACCAATTTGAGGTAAGATTGCACCGTCAGTTGAAGGTAATGTGCCTCTTACAGAGTTTGCAACATTAAATAAACTTACTGGTTTGTATGCCTCTGTCGTACCAGAAATTTCTCCTATATCAGGAGCACCATAAACATTTTTTACATATACAAAGTTTGCAACATTAAATCTTGTCTTAAAGTTATTTTGTGTTGCGAATTCTCTTGCTTTATCTACATCAACAAATTGTGTACCAATTGTATCTACTTCATAACCTTGAATGTATGCTTTTCCTGGAGATAAACCAGCGGCCATTTTTGCCTCACTACCACCTTGAGCAAGTGTAAATACACCTCTGTTATCGCCGTCAATAATATGTTCTCTTAAATCTAAATCAAAGTTTCTTACAACATAGTCACCACTTTCATCAAATGTTCTTCTTGCTAAAGTATCTTCTAGTACAGAATATTCAGTTGTTCTAACAAGGTTTTGTAAAACACCTTTTGATAGTCTTAATAATTCTACAAAGTTTGCGTCTTCAGTAGATGATAAAGTTTTCTTTGTTAATGTTAAATCTATTTTAAATCTATCTGCACCAGGAGCATTAACATTTGAACTACCTTGAGCATTATCTAATAAACTATCATCATCTGTACTTTGTATAAAACTTTCTGTGACTTGTAAACCAACTCTGTAAGATGGTGTGTTTGTATATTTGTCTAGTAATAAAGTTTGTGCTGAAACATTAACATGAAATCCGTTAATGTAGTAAGTACCAGCTGCTATAAAAGCGGCTGAACCTGTATGTGTAGATGAAACGGTTAGACCAACGGTAGTTAATACGCCATTAATAGTTGCTTGACCTGATAAACTTTCGTTAACATTGAATTGTTGAGTTGTGTTATCTGTACCTGATTTAAGATACTTTACAAATAATGTGTCTGCGTCTGAACCTTCAGCAACCTGTGTGTTAATAACTTCAGCTTCAATACCTGAAGTACCACCTGTTAATTTTACACCTTGAAAATTTGAAAGAATAGATGTACCAGTTAAATTAGAAACTTTTACTGAAAAGTAATTTAAATCATAAGAGATTTCGCCAGGTATAACCATTGCACCTTTTTTGAAAAAGTGGTCTGATAACCTTTCAACTTGATTTTGTTGAATAGTTTGTGATTGTGTTAACTCTCTAGCCTGAACTGCGTATGCTGGTCTAAAAAGGATTCGGTGAAACTTCTTATCCTCATTAAAGTCATCAAAGTAAGGCGTGAGGTTAAAGTCAGTTGGACTTGGCATTTAACTCCCCTAAAATTCTATAATCAACTTAATGTTTTCTGTCTGGTCAGCCGCCCTTACGATAGGCGCTCTGTTTTCAACATACATAACATCTCCACTATCGTGGTCTAATTCACTAGCAGAATACCCACTAGTAATAGATACTTGATTAATTGTTCCTGTTGTACTTGTTGATGGTGTACCAGTAGCTGTTGAAGTTGAACCTGTGATTACTCCTGCTCCTGAAAATGCCGTAATGTCGCCGTTTGCGTCAGCACCTTCATCTGAAAATCTTGTTTGAATGTAATATAAAATTCTATTTGAACTATCCCACTCTACAACTTTACCTACTGCACCTGTGCCTGTTTGAGTAATTGTTTCATCTGCAACAAAAGTACCTGGTGTTGGTGAAGCTGCAAAATGAACTGCTTGAGTTGCTCTCAATGTAGTTGCTGTAGCAGCTGAACCTGCTGAAGTAGGGTCTCTGAATAATACAATTTTTCTAAAATCGTTTTCAGCAGTATAGTCACCAGAGTTTGCTAATTCTGTACCGTCTAGTGATTGGTTTAACATAACAAAGAAACCACCTAACTCTTCTACTGCATTAAATCCGTGTCCGCCTTTTGGTCCGATAATTACATCTAACTCTGCGTTAACTAATGTACCTGCACCAGCGGCATTTATATCTGCCACGGTAATATAACCAAAAGTGTAACCTGTTCCTGGAGTTGTTACCGAAACATCTGTAATTGTACCAGCAGTTATGGTAACTGAAACTTGTCCGTTTGAACCATCACCTCTGATTGGAATATTTGTATGAGTACCTGCTGTACCACCTGTACCGGCAGTTTTAATTAATATGATTTCTATTTGTCCGTCAACAGCAGCGGTACTGATTGTTGAATCCGTTGCAACTGCCATAAAGTCAGTTGATAAGAAATTTGATTGTTGAGAAGCAGTTAATGTGTACATTAATTTCCACTTATAACCATCACTTGTTGTTTGAATAACATCTGAAGTTGTTGATGGTTCTTCCGTAGAAGCTGC
>Ga0163110_10000145_pt1 | contig 31077 bp, 15 predicted proteins | sample CRUFie1St17metaG_FD_108703 | JGI IMG/M metagenome (GOLD analysis project Ga0163110, IMG submission 108703) | Marine microbial communities from the Costa Rica Dome - CRUD Field 142mm St17 metaG | ecosystem: Environmental > Aquatic > Marine > Oceanic > Photic zone | place: Costa Rica: the Eastern...
AGAGTTTTTTCATAATATTCTATAGCCTCATTCAATTTTCCTTGAACTTTATATATATTCGCGAGATTTCCATAAGCTAAAAAATTATTTTTTTCTCTTTTAATATTATCTTTATGGATTTGAATTGCTTTTTCAGTATTACCTAAATTTTTTTCGGCTACAGCAATTGTATTCCATAAAAAATAATTTTCAGGATTATTTTTTAAAAGCATTTCTGCTTTATCTATCATCTCATTATAATTACCGAGACTGTATAATTTTTCAAATAACGCTATTAAATCTTTATTATTCATTTCAATAATGGCTCTTAAAATCGTCTATATTCCATTCTGGCCTTTTATCAAATGCAAAAGAAACCCTATTTTCTTCTGATGAAAAAGGAAGTGTCCCGTGAAAAAGGCTAGAGGGAAACATAATTATATCGCCAGGTCTAATATTAAAAAATTTATCGCTTATTTTGCTTTCATCCAATACAGGATAGCCCATACCTCTAATAGAAAAAACTATAGCTCCTTCATTTTCAGTATTTTGTTTTGGCATAGATATATAAAAAGAGCCACTAAGCCATCCAGTGGTATGATTATGTAAATTAAGATTACCATTTTTCATCATTGAAATCGCCCAAGCATATAATTGAGATTTTTCTGGCCATCTTGTGATTAAATCATATGAGGAATTATTAAATTTTTTATAATAATCGAGGGTCATTTTTTCTGTCATTTCTTTAGCCTGAGCAATAAAAGGTAAATCTTTTGAAAAAAAATTACCTCCAGTTTGTAATCCGTTATTAAGAAGTTCTTGGCGTCTAAAATCTTTACTTTTTTTTATATGCTCTTTTAGCTTTAAAAAGGTATCTAAATTATCCTGATCAAAAAAATTTATTGAAGTTTTATATATATAATCTAGAGGATTTGGACAAAATGGATAAGGATCTTCATGGTCTAATTGATTTGCTGCATAAGCACTAATAGCTGCCGCTTTAATATCGGTTTTATATTGAGATTTATGCTCATACAAAAAGTCCCAAAACAATTTATAGCTTTTTTGAAAAAATAAACATTCAAGAATTCTTCCTATAAAATTATTTTCTTCAGATAATTTATAAGTTTGAATTGCTTTATCATAATTTTCTATTGATTGATATAAACTACCCAAATTACGAATAGTACTTTCATCTTTAGGATTAATTTCAAGGGATTTTTTATAATGTGTTATTGCTTTTTTGCTTTTGCCCTCAGAAACATAGATATTAGCAATATTATTATGGGCAATTGGGTTATCAATATCTATATTTAAAACTTCTTTTAGAACTTCCTTTGCCTTTTCAACTTTCAAAAGCTCCCTTAACACAACGGCAAGATTTATTAATAAATCAACATTTTCAGGATATTTATCTAACGATTCAATTAATAGTTTTTCACATTCCTTAAAATTACCTTGGCGGTATAGTGCTATTGATTTTGATCTTATTTCTTTAATTTTAACTTTATTACTCATAATTAATATTTTCTATCTTGCCGATTATAGGATTTAGTAAAGTTTTATAATTTTTCCATTTATCAATAGATTTTGTATAAATTTTATTTCTAACTTGCTGATCACTAGCTGTTCTTACGATTCTTTTATTTTTATGAAAATGTAGACAATTCTCCTCCCAGCCTAAACAAGCAACGTTGATTAATTCCTTTATCATTATATCTTGATCAATTATTAAGTCTTCATAGTTAATATGATTTACAAAACCTGGTAAATTTTTTTCCCAAAAGTTCATTAGATCCATATATAACAAAAAATAATCTGAGATATCATCCAAATTATATGACCAATCAATTTCGGGAAAATAATTTTGATAAATTGATAAAAAATTATCAAGTAAACTTCTCTTGCTATTAATTACTATTGCATCTGGGAAAATTAATTTTATAAATCCAACCCATAAAAAATTAAATGGGTTTTTATCAATAATATATTCATTAGTAATATTCATATTAGAAATATAATCAAAATAATCTTTTCTTGTTGCATTTATCCTATTTGCGTCAAATCCGAGAAATTCATGACTATCGGGTCTGTTAAAATTTTTTACTACGGAATTAGATAAATAAATTAGTTCGTCAGCGCCATAAACTTTGGAGTGAGAAGATAATATTTGCTCAAGCAAACTTGTTCCAGATCTCGGCATTCCAATGATAAAGATCATCTTTGGATCATTTTTCGAAAGAGAGGCATTATAAATGCTATCGTAATTATTTAAGAAATGTTCTTTAATAGATTTAAAAATTCGCTTTTCTCTTTCAAAATTAAAATTTTGAAAATTTCTTTGTAACTCATTACCCTTAAAATAAAATTTACTTGAAAGTTTGTATTCTTGTCGATCATCATAAGCTTTAGCTAGAGAGAAAAATAAATGAACTTTATTTTCGTCTAAGTCCTGATATTGCGCATCCAATGTATTCATTTCATCAATATGTTTATTATTTTTATTATATTTTGTAATTAAGCTTAAGTGTCTGTGATGAATAAAATTATCAGGATCTATCTTTAATGCATCTTCAAAAAATTTTCTTGCTAATTTTGAGTCACCAAGGTTCTTATAAAGTACACCAATGTTTGAAAGAATTTCTGCATTTGCACCTAAGCTCAAACCTTTATTATAAATTGCTAATGCTTTTTTATAATCATGTAATTCTTGAAAACAGATACCTAAATTAAGATAGACCTCTTGTAGGTTTTCATTAAACTCAAGTGTTTTATTATAATCATTAATTGCAGATTGAAATTCATTTAGTTTTCTATAAACATTTCCTCGATTATAGTATGCAAGATAAAAGCTTTCATCAATTGTAAGGGCTTGATCAAAATATTTAATTGCTAAAAGGTAATCTTGCTTCTTTGACATTAAATTACCAAGATTATTATATGCCTCCTTTAAAAGAGGATTACTTGCAACAGCTTTTAATAATAATCTTTCAGACTCATTGATTTTATTCTGTTCAAAAAAAAGTAATCCATATCCATTTAACGCTTCAGCAAAATTGGGGTTAATATCTAATGCATCATTGTAATATTTTTCGGCCTCTTTGAATTGCTTTTTGGTTCGTAAACAATTGGCTAAATTATATGAAGCATTGATATTGGATGAGTCTAGTTTGAGTGATTTTTTTAAATATTCTATGGCATTATCAATTTTATTGAGATTTGAATATGCTAAGCCTAGCCCATTTAGTATATTAGAATTTGTTACACCAGCATTAACAGCTTTTTCAGCAATTTCTATGGCCTTCTCGAAGTCATTTTTTTTGATTAAAAAATTTAAATAGTTATTATTTAAATCCTCAGATTTTGGATAATTACTTAGACCAATTTGAAAAACTTTTTCGGCTTTTTGATATTTATTTAAATTTGCACATGCTGAAGCATTTAAAGTTAATAATATTAAGCTTTTTTTATCATCTTGAAGCAATTCATCAGTTTCATCCTCAACCAAAGTAAAGTTTTTTTTATTAAATTCTTCAATTAACTTATTTATTTTTTTTTCAGTAAAGGTGGGCATATCATAAATTATGCAACATATAACATTCGGTAATTAGTAACATTATCGTTTTCTACAAGAGAAATAATTCTTATAAAAGTTTTTATTTCTTTTTCCACAAGCATTATATATTTATATTACTATTAAGTTTAATTTCAAAATTAAATATTAGGGTGTGTAGCTCAGTGGTAGAGCGCTACGTTGACATCGTAGAGGTCGATGGTTCGATACCGTCCACACCCACCATTTATCAATCTAGAAAAATATTAAATGGTAAACATATTCTTCTTGAGTCAGATTCTGTTGGTAAAGTTTTATGAAAAAGATGTGAAGGAAAAAAAATAATTTCACCTGATTTTGGTTTAATAATTAAGTCATTAGATTCCTTTTTTACAGGATAATCATATCCATTTGGTGAAAATATTATTGACCCTCCAAGATGATCTTGTGTCTCTGGGACCTCTATATAAAATACTCCACTCACCCATGCAGAATGATGATTATGTGAGAAATGGTAAGATTCCTTTTCAGCGATCATAGACCATGAGGTTATTATATTGCCTGAAGGTAAGTTATTGGAGAATGTATTTCCTTTTTTGCTAGATAAAAAACTTACATATTTTTGATAGAATATTTTAATCACTTCATGAGCTTTTACTATATATGGATCATCATAAAGTAATAAATTTCCCTCAGTCCTTTTTGCACCGAAGTCTGTTCTAAATGAGGTAGATGATAAAGGTAAAGAGAGTATTGCTTTTTTTAAATTATCTAAATAATTATTACTAATTAAACCATCTTTAAGTGTATTAAAATTATATACATAATCGAAGGGTTTATTACAAAAATTATCATTTTGTATGTTAGGATAATTCTTGCGTAAATATAAATTCAAAGAAGCTAACTCTCTATTATTAACATAGGTTTCTTGTAGATTTATAAGTAGCTCTGAAGCTTCATGAATTTTTTCACAAAGAATCAAAGAAATAAGATAGTTTATCTTGATTTGTAAGTTTTTTGGAAATTTGCTTATTTGTTTTTTTGTGAACTCCAATAGATAGGAAGAGTCGGTATTAGTATCCTCTCTTAAAATACTAAATAAATTTATATATCCATCTATTTTATTTGGCTCAAGTGCTATGCACTTATTAAAATTTTTTGTTGCCTGATCATAATCCTTTTTAAATCTGTATAGGTGTCCAAGGCACTCTAAGATATTATAGTCAGGACTAGAGGGATTAAACTTAGATAATGTCTCATCAATAGCTTTAAAGTTATTTGTATGTAGATAGCATCGGAGTAAAACAAGCATATCTTGATAATCTTTTTCTTCTTTTTTCTCGAGTAAATCAATACATTGACTAAACCACTGTATTTCATAAAGAATTTTTACTTTTTCTTTATACAATAGCTTACTTCTTGAATTTAACTTTAAGCCTGTATCGATGATCTTTAATGAAATAATTATCTGATTATTATTTTTTAATAAATTTGCCAATTTTATAAATGCATTTATATCATTTGGATTTTTATTAATTTTTTTTTGTAATATTTTTATTTGATCTTTTGCAACCATAAAAATACTTTATTGTTTTCTCACAATAAATTGATACATAGCCTTAAATGTCATTGGATATTTTTTTTCATACTTTGACCAATTATCCAAATTTGTAAGATTTACATCATTTGGAAATAATTTGCTATATTTATGTTTATGTGGAAGCAGCGCTGCTTGGCCTAAATTAAAGCCTTCAAATTTAAGTTTATATAATTCAAAGATTTTCTTTAGTGCTTCCAAATTATAAAACTTCTCTTGTGGATGAAAAAGTAAATCCTTCAACATTGATAAATTATAAAAATCCACTGTTCGTTGTATATTTATTTTATCAGGGCTATTATTATCAGGGCTATTAATTATTTGGGATCTAAAATTTCTAATATCGGTTAGTTCTGATAAATATTTGTTATCTTTTATCATTTTTCTATAGGGCTCAAGATATTTCTTATAAGTTTCTGAGTAATAGGCTAATTGCATAAATCCACCAGTTTCTAAAACATCCACTAATGATTTTAAGCCTTCCTCTGGGTCTTTCATGTGATGCAAAACACCTGTACAGTGAATTAAATCAAATTTTCTATTAATTTTCTTAATATCAAGTATATCACCTTGAATATATTCAATATTTTTAATGTTATTCTCCTCAGCAATTCTTTTTCCATAAGCAAGTGAATTGAAGCTTAAGTCTAATGCTGTAATCTCGGCATTATTTACACTGGTTTGAAAGCGAATTGCTGGCCCTCCAGTTCCAGCGCCAGCAATCAGTATTTTAGGTTTTTTTATAGCCTCAACATTATCAATTTGCCTTGCAACAATCCAACTTACATATCTACTTATATCTAGATTGCTATATTCTTTTGCGGACTCTCTATATTTATATTTTGGATAAGGCGACTCCTCATAAAAATCTTTAACTTTTTTTGAAGTTGCTTCTTTAACTTTTGTTAATACACCAATTTCATTTCTTATTTTTGTATAATCATATGTTTCTTCTTTAAGTATTTCATAGAAAATAGATGCATCATCAATTTTTAATTTATTTTTTTCTATATAATTTGTTATTAAAATATCTTCATTAAAAGAAAAGTATGAATAATAAGTTAAAAAAGCTATGAAATTTGGTTTATTTTTTTTATTAATAACCGAAAGAAGATATGCTTTTAGACTTACCAATGCTTTTTTTTCGTTTTCATCAACAAACCATATATATTCAGAATAATTTGCCTGAAAAACTAAAATTTCCATAAGTCTTATTAAAAGTTTTGAGTCAATTTCCTTAAAATTATCTTTAGTAATTTCAAGTAAAATAAATTTTCTTATGTTAACAAAACCCTTTTCAATTTGATGTGAAGTATATCCATCTTGAGAAAAATAGTTATAGAAAAGATCATCCTTTATTAAATTATTTAATTCAGAAAAGTTAATAAGTTTAAAATCAGAAAACCTTTCTATAAAAATTTTACCATATATATCAAAGTTAATAATATGATTAAATCTGTTATTAGAGATATCTGGGGCCTTTGTACAATTACCAATAGCCTCAAAAAGATGAGGTTGAATTTTATCTTTATCTAGAGATATATGCGATAAAACCTCTGATAATAATACAAGACTAGCCCTTTTTTTTGTATCAAATTTTAGAGCTAAACTTATATTTCCAAATGCCTGACCATAATTTCCTATACGAAAATATAAACGACTTATTTGTATACTGACTTCAATAATCTGATTTGTTACCAAATCATCTTTAATAATATTATTGTCTATTATTTGCTTTCTAACTTTTTCAAATATCTCGATTGACTTATCGTTATTACCTACACTAGCGTGAAGATTTGCATAATTAATTATACTTGTTGTTTTTTCTAATTGTTGCGGGTTTAACTTTTCAAGTTCATTTTTGGCCTTAGTAATATTTTGTGATCTTCTAAGCGTATCTATCAAAAGAAGTCTTATTTCAGGTTTTTCAGAAAGTTTCAGGGAATCACTATAAGTCTGAATAGCTTTAAATAAATCATTCATAGATTCATGAGCCTGAGCCAGAACAGCTAACTTAAAAGCATCTTTTTTATAATCCTTACTAGATGTTATATTTTTGATTACATTTTTATATTTTTTATCTGCTAATAAACTCAGTAGTTCCTTATTTTCTTCTTCTTGATCAGTCATAATAATTTTACACTAAATTTAATTGATATAATCATCTAACTTATATAACTATAATTAAAAAATGAATCATTTTAGTATATTGCTATTGAAATATATAAATCAATAACTATCTAAGTTAAGACATACAGAAGGAGGGCCGAATGCTAATCGACGGAATAAGTGATGTAACTCTAGCAAATGGTGTTGTTAGAATACAGCTAAATACAGTTAATCCAGATGGAACAGATGCTAAAGTAGGCACAATCGAAATTCCTGCAGCTATTGTTGGAGATATTGTGAATGGACTTGCAGCTAGCGTCAATGAATTAAATGCTAAGCTAATAGAGGTTAACGAAGCAAATCAAAAAACTGATAACAAAAAAGACAGTAAAGACGGAAAAAAGAAAGATAAATAGTGTCTTTAAATTAAATTTACTATGACCTTTTTTCTCAAAATAAGAATTCTTTTCGTTCTTATAATTATTGGATCAAATTTATTTTCAAATGAAATTGAATTTAATAATTACGGTGATGATTTATCACTTAGAAATAATGAAGAATTTCGAGAATTTATTACCCAGGCCGTAATAAATCAGCCAGATTTTAAAGAAATCATAGCTATGAAAAATAAATATAACTTTGATTATAGAGTTAGTAGAGCTGATAGATTTCCGACAATATCTTCTAGCATAATAAATGAAAATTATTTTGACAGAAAAATTAGTGAAGTAGACTCAATTAGAAAAATACAAGATGACTCACTTGATGCGATAGTTGAAATTAATCAACAGCTCTATGCTGGGAATCGAATTAATAACAAAATATTAAACGCAAAAAGACAAATTGAAATTGGTAATCTCGAACTTGAAGAGAGAACATCAGAACTATTGCTAAAAGCTAATCAGATTTACTTTGATACTTTTAAGTTTTATGTAATAAAAAAATACCTTAATGATCAGGCTACAAAATTAGAAAAATTACTCGAAATGGCTGATAAAAGACTTCAAGCAGGTATTTCTCAACCTGCTGAAAGAGCCCTTTTACAGATAAAATATAATGAGTTGCTTATAACAAGGGCAAATATTAACTCTGAAATAATTAGTTCAAGAGAAACATATTTTAGATTTTTTGATGAAGAATTTTCTTTAGAAATGGTACCTACTGTTCTACTTTCTAATTTAGATTCGAATAGTAATTTAATAAACGATACAAACATAAATTCTATATCCTATGGTGTTCAAATATCTGATATTGTATTTGATCAATCAAAAACTGAAATTAATATGGTTAAAGGTGAATATAGGCCAGAATTTGGGTTAAATGTTAAATATATTCAATATGACTTTGACCGTGATTTTGATGAATTTGATATTCGTGGTGGTATTTATTTCCAAATGCCAATTTTCGACTTTGGAAGAAGAGGTAATAAAATTAATTCTGCAAGAGCAAACTCTAGTCAACTAAGATGGGAAAATCAATCAGTAAAAAGAGACTTTCTTATTGAAAAAAAATCTTTAGAAGGAAAATTAGTTGCTTTAGATTTAATGCTTGATGAATTAAAAAATACTCAAATAAATACAAGAAAGCAGCAAAATATATTATCCCAAAGAATGACTGGAAGTGAATATAATTCTGTTGCTTTAGCAGATGTTATAGTTCAGGATATTAATCTCTTTGTAGAGGTTTTAGATACTGAAATAAATTTATATTTAACTGATTTACAGTTAAGCCATGTCAAAACAGAGTTATTATCAAGATTTAAGTTAGCGTTATAAAATGTCAGAGCTTGTTGAAAAAAAAGATTATAAAGAACATTGGTTTTGGAATAGCATCTACAACCACAGAAGAATTTATTATCAGGTATTAGTAGCTAGTTTTTTCATAAATGTTTTTGCCTTAGGAAGTGCTTTTTATATTATGACCGTTTATGACAAGGTTGTTCCAAACGGCGCAATCAGTTCATTGATTGCTCTTACAATTGGAATGGCTATTGTTGTTATATTTGATTTTATAACAAAAATGTTAAGAGGCTATTTTGTTGATATTGCTGGATCTTTACTTGACGATACGATAGCAGATCGTCTTTTTAATAAATTTGTATCGCATGATGCTGTGAAGCTTGGCAATTCTCCAAGCGCTATTTCCAATACTATAAAAGAATTTGATGGTTTCAGAGATTTCTTTAGCTCGGCAACTATGGTAACCATTATTGATCTACCCTTTATGATTATATTCATAGGAGTTTTATGGGCTATTGGTGGATGGGTAGCTCTTGTTCCAACTTTAATAGTTCCTCTTGTTCTTCTGGTTTCTGGATTAGTTCATCCTTTCTTAAAGAATTATTCAGAAAAAAACCTTTCAGCATCGCATAGTAAAATGTCAGTTCTTCATCAGCTCCTCAATAATATGGAGGCTGTAAGGACTATTGCGGGAGGAAAGTATTTAAAGGATAAGTGGTCAACATCAGTAGAAGATCAAAATAAAGTAAATATCATAACTAAAACCATAGCTAATATTGCGATAACTTTTTCTGGAACTGGAACACAATTAAGCCAAATGTTGATGATATTTTTTGGTGTTTTTCTTATCATTTCTGGCAATTTGAGTATGGGTGCTTTGATAGCTTGCGTTATTTTATCAGGAAGATGTTTAGCTCCACTTGGTCAAGTTGGTCAGTTAATTGCCAGGTATAATTATGCCATGGCGGCTTATAAAAAGTTAGACAAAATTATGCAAGATGAAGCTAGAGATGAAAAATTTGTTAGCTATACACATGGAGGTAATATAAGCGATCCTTCTATTGAAATAAATTCTTTAAATTGGGGTATTGGTGATCAAAAAATTCTTCAAGATATTAATGTAAAAATAAATGCCGGAGACAAGTTAGCTATATTAGGAAATTTAGGAGGCGGTAAATCAACACTACTAAAATGTATGGTAGGCTTTAATCCTGTTGGAGATGGAAATATCAAAATTGGAAAATATGATATTAATAGTATTACTCCTAATGTTTTAAGAGATAGTATTGGTTACTGTCCTCAAACTGTTCAATTATTTACAGGCTCAGTTTATGAAAACATTGTAATGGGTTTAGATGAACCTGATAAAGAAAAAGTTGAGTTTGCAGCTGAAATAAGTGGTGTTAATGAATTCATTGGTCAACTACCCGGAGGATTTGATTACATTCTTCACGAAGGTGCGAGAAATATATCAGGCGGACAAAGAAAAAGTATTGCTTTAGCAAGAGCTGTTATAAAGAAACCAAAGTTATTAATTCTTGATGAACCTACAACTTCGTTGGATGGTAAAGCGATAGAAAGACTTCTTGAAAATATTTCAAAACATTTCATTGACTCAACTGTTATTATTGCAACACATAATAATTCAGACTTAGCAATTGTTAATAATGTTCTTGTTATGGTTAATGGTAAAGTTGCCGCATACGGACCAAAAGAGAAGATACTCTCACAAAATAAAGTTTAATAATGTTAAAAAAAATTAAAAATATAATAAAGAAAATACCAAGCTATCTAATAAATACATTTGTTTATTTATTTCAATCTTTTCTTAAATTAAATGAAAAAATAACCAACAGTCTTTTAACTGATAATACTCAAGAAAAACTCACAAATTTAGGATATTTCCGCGCATATAAAAGGTCTAGTTTATTATTTTGGGTGATTATTTCTTCAGTTTTTGTTGTTATCATATGGGCATCATTTGCTAAAATTAATCAAGTAGTTAGAGCTAATGGAACAGTAATTCCTGCATCAAAAATACAAGTTGTGCAAAGTGTTTTTGGTGGAGTGATTGATCAAATTTCTATTGAATTGAGTGATAATGTAAAAAAGAATGATATTTTATTTAAAATTGATTATGAGCAATCCAAGATTAACTATGAAATGACAAAGATTGAGGTAGAAGAAAGAGAGAAAAAAATAAAGATTTTAGAAGAATTGGTTATGAGCGGATCAGAAGCAGAGATGATGCTTATAAATGAACGATTAATGTTTGGTGAGGCACGAATCCGTCTTGTAGATTTTGAAAAAAGATTTAATAGTAGTGAGGTAAAGTCACCAGTAGATGGTGTTATAAGTCAAATACACATAACAACAATTGGTGAAGTAACTAAACCAGGCACCTTACTTGCAGAAATAGTACCGGATAATGAAGAATTACTTATAGAAGCCAGGATAGACCCAAAAGATATCACAAAAGTTGCCATTGGACAAAAGGCTAAAATTGCTTTCTCAGCTTATGATAGCGCTGTTTACGGTATGTTTGAGGGTGAGGTAACTAATATTGCTAAAAATACAACATTAATTGATGAACAAACAGCGCCTTTTTATAAAACAATTGTAAAGGTTAATCCAAGTGATGACTTAGCTGATTTAGAGATCCAATCAGGTATGGTTGGTCAGGTGTCAATATTAGGCGATAAAAGAACTGTAATTTCATTTTTTACAAGTCCAATTACAAAATTATCTCAAAGGGCATTTAGGGAATAATCTCATTCTCTATGATCTCCTGCATAGGTTGAATATGCTTTTCAAAATGTTTCCATTTTTTTAATGATCGACTATGAAGTCCGTCCTTAACTTGAACTACACTAGCTGTTCTTACAGCTCTTTTACTTGTTTGAAAATTAAGGCAATCGTCTTCAAAATCTAGACCACAATGCTTCAAAACATTTTTAATTTCTTTATCAGGATTAATAACTAAATCCTCATAATTCAATGTATATATTCTATTAGCTTTTAACTTTTCATGCCAAAATTTCATGCATTTTTTATATATATTATAATAATAAGCCACTTCTTTTTGATCAAATGCATAAAGGGCTAAATTTGTAAATGGTTGCTCGTATATAGAAAAACAAGTATCTAAGGCATCCCTTTTTATATCTATTACTATTGAATTTGGAAAAATATCATTAATTAGGCCAATATATAAAAAATTTGCAGGCATTTTATCAATAATAAATTTACATTCGGTTTTATTTAAAGATTCTATTTCTTCAGTATATTCTTGAGCAATAAATTCAAGAGCCTCTGTTTCTAGGTCAGGTTTTAAAGTATAATTATAATGTTCCGCAGATCGCGATAAGCTAGTTAATTCTCCAAGTCCATTAATTTTACTATGCCTAGATAAGATTTGTTCAAGTAGCGAAGACCCAGATCGTGGCATACCTACTATAAAAATATTTACATATTTAGTATTATTTGCAATTGATCCTTTTGATAAGTCTTTATTTTCATATTTTTTTAAAGTATTAAAATATCTTTTCTTTACATCAACAATGTTGAAGTCACCACTTGCTCGAACACTTTTATTAGCTTTTTTGAGATATTTAATTGCCTCATTATAATTCTTTTCTTCTTTAAGTACTTTATAAATACCAAAACCAAGATAGTCTTTAGTTCTTACTCCATCAATTGTGAAGATTTGCCCGCTGTTATCTTTGTAATAAATTTCATCAGCAGCTTTATTGTTATTAAACAAATCTAACATTGTTTTGAATTCATCATCATTACTATTGATATAGTTTTTGTTTTTATTATTCAATTGTGCGAGTGATATGTATGGTTGAATAAAATTCCTATTTTTTTTGATTAGTTTTTTACAATAAGTTGCTGCTTTATCAATTTCACCCGTCTCTCTATAAATATTAATTAAATTTGCAAAAACAATATCTTCTGTTGCGGGGTCGATATTAAGAACCATATTATAATAATGTATGGCTTTATCATAATTATCGATATTATTTTGAACTACAGCCATATTTAGGTAGCTAGCTGTATGGTTTTGATTTTTATTAATAGATTCTTTAAAGTAATCATTTGCTTTTATAAAATCTTTAATTTTCATATAGGCATTACCAATATTAAAGTCTACTAAATGGTAATTTGAGTCAATTTTTTTACATTTCAGAAAAGCCTCTATAGCTTTATTTGGATTATTTCCATATTTGTTATGAAAAATTCCGTGTAAATTCCAGGTCATTGCAGAATTAGGGAAAACAACAGAGAGTTTATTTAAAATTTTAGCAGATTTCTCAATTTCATTTTTCTCCATCAGAAAAATAGCATAATTATCCAAATTTATTTCATCATTAGTATCAAGAATCAAAGCTTTTTCGATATAGAAAATAGCATTTTCAATTTCTCCTGCTCTATGATAACAAACCGCTAGATTTGCTAGGGCAAAAATATTGTCTTGATTTAATTTGATTGCTTCAGAAAATGCCTTAATTGCGTCTTTGTAGTTTTTTTTACTTAATTGTAATCTACCTATATAGGTAAATAAAATTGATGAATTGGGATATTTTATTTGGTCTTCTTCAATGCTTTTTAATATTGAAGTTTCTGACTCTGTATTCAATAAATTTTCATATTTAATTTCAAGTTTATTTTCTTGTTTCATAAAAGGGTCTAATAACCTTGCTAATTTTTTTAACTTATTACTTTTAGGAAAAGCAGAAGATAGCTTATTAAATTCATTCGTAGCTTTTTTAATATCATCTAATTCTATTAACTTTTTTATAGATTCTAGCCTATCAGCTGTAGGCTCAACATTTATAGTTATATTTTTATTATCGTTCATTTTAGCTATTAATATATTTCACAAAATCTTTAGACCTGCCAATAGAACTAGTATAGATTTTTCTTCTTACTTGATCAAAACTAGCAGTTATAACCGTTCTATTATTTTCATAAAACTTTACACAACTTTCTTCAAATTCTAAATCGCAAAATTTAAGCATTTCTTTAATATGAATTTCTAAGTTTTCAACAATGTCCTCGTATTGAATATTAAGAATATCACTAAAATTCGTATTCCAAATATGCATTTGCTTTTCATAAAGATCATAATATTCAAGTAGTTCTTTCCAATCATATGCCCATGGCATTTGACCCTGAAATTTTCTTTCGTATATAGAGAAGCAATTATCAAGTTTATTCCTTCTAATATGAATTATTTTCGAATTTGGAAATGCTTTAATTATAAAAGGTAAATAAAGGAAATTAGTTGGCATTTTATCTGTAATATATCTAACGTTTCCAGCTTTATTAGGGAGCAATGAGTAATAATCATTATGTATACTTGATAAAATTGTTTCTTTATTTTCATTCAATTTTGTTAAGTAATTATTTTTAGACAAAGCTAGCGGTAAATTTAGTAATTCACCACATCCTTCGATTAAGCTATGAGAAGATAATATTTGTTCAATTAATGAGGTTCCTGACCTTGGCATCCCAATAATAAAAATTATATTAGGTGATTTATTCATAGAAGATTCTTTCAATACTGAATAATCTTGATTTATTAAGTTTTGAATTTTTCTTCTAGACTCATTTGTTGAGTAATCGATTGTCTTACGATTTAGTTTATTTGCAGAAACTAAATATTCAAAAGCTTGCTCTTGATTTTGATCATTTTTATATATGTTCCATAGAGCAAAAAACATTTGAGACTTAAAATTATCCGGTAGGTCTTTATCTAATGATAAACTTTTAATTTTACTAACAATAGAATCATTATCTTTAAGACTCATAACCTCTGTTAAAGGATAATAAGCAGGTGAATACTTGTCTAATTCAATTGCTTTTAAAAACGAATTTCTAGCGTCTTCTAATTTATTATTGGCTTTGTAATATTGACCCAACATAAGATAAGTTCCAGGATCTTTCCTAATTTTTAAACTTTTATGAAAATATTCGAATGCCTTTTTATTGTTATTTTCATAAAAATATAAAGACCCATAATTTAATAAAGCATTTGGTGATTTATTATTTAATTCAAGCGATTTTTCAATTGTTTCCTTTGCTAAAATATAATTATTATCTGATAGTGCTAAGCTAGAAAGATTATTTAATAATGGTTGTGAATTAGGATACTTTTCTAATCCTTCTTCGAGGATTTCATAACCTTTCTTATTAAAACCAATTTTACTAAGTAACGCTGAGTAGTTAACATAAAATGGTAAAGACTCATTTAAACCTTTAATAGATGTAAATAAAGAGTAAGACTCTTTATATTTCCTCATTATCTGATAATTACTAGCTAATGAGAGAATAATAACATTATCATTAGGATTTAAATTCAAAGCATTGTTAAAATAATTATTCGATAGAATTAAATCATTAAGATTATTAAAATGATTATATTTTTTTGAAAAAAATTTTCCTAATAACTTGAGGCTTGTTAGATTATTAGAATCTAAAATTAATGCTTCTTTATAATACTTTTCAGCAAGTAAATATTCTTCACAAAAATTAAAAGAATTACCAATCTCCCAATATGTCTGTAAGTAACTAGTATTAAGCTTCAGTGAGCGTTTAAGGGCTATAATAGCATTATCATAATCTTTTAAACGATTATAAGTAAATCCGAGAAGAAAATAGCTATAAAAATTATCATTATTATCGTTTACAAACTTCTTTACTATAGGCAAAAGTTGGTCATATTTTTGCTCAGATAGTAAACTTTGAATCTTTTTATCTAAATCTTTCATTATTCAAAAAAAAAGGCCGTCTTAGACGGCCTTTTATTAATTTATGATTAACTGCTTACGCAAAGTTAAAGTCAGCAGCAGCAACATTAGCAGCACCAATTATTGCTAATAGAGCAATTTTGTCGCCAACTGAGATTCCACCATCACCATCAACATCTTTGAAGTAGTAAAGACCGGTCGCATTAGCACTATTATTAGATAGTGTAAATAATATCTCATCATTAGCAGCTGCATTAGCAGGAGTACCATTTGCAGCAGCAAAGGCAGCAATAACAGCAGAGACATCACCGAAATCATCACCAGCAAGGTCATCAGCAGCATTATTGTCTGCACCAAGAATAAAGACACCACCGTTATCAAAGTCAAGGTCTCCACCATTGTTAACAGCTACCGCAGTATCATCAGTACCACCAACAGCATCCAATGCAGCATTTAGTGTACTTAAGACATCGATTTCGTCAGCTGTTGATGTAAAGTTTGTAATACTATCAACAGTTGTTCCAGCAGTTGCTGTAAAGTCATCAGCAGTACTAGTTACATTTGTAATAGTTACCATTGATAGAGCATCTGTTGATGAACCGTAAGAAACATCATCAGAACCAGTACTCACATTAATTGTGTCAACACCACTATTACCACCTGTAACCTGATCAGCACCAGCTGAGTCATTAACTGTATTAGTACCTGCACCAGCATTAATAGTATCAGCACCTGAACCACCAGAAATAGTATCATCACCACCACCGGACACGATAGTATCAGCTTGATCTGTACCAGTAATTGTGAAGTTAAAGTCTGTTGTTGCTACAGTAGTTTTTGGAGCAGCACCAGGATTAATTCCAATTGTATAGTCAAGTGAAGTAATAAGGTTATCATTATTAACATTAATATATGCTTGGCTTGTACCAGTATCATATATCACCTCAAGTCTTTGACCAGTTAATGAATCCTGGGCAGCTGATTTAGAAGCAACACCAGTAAGAACTGTAGCATTTACAGTAATTGCAGCATTACTGCTACTATAGTCAGCAATAACATTAAATTCATCAGATTTAGATACGAAGTCTAAAATTTGGTCAGGAGTTGAACCAGATGAGTCAGCCACTGCTCTTAATACGAAGTCATCAGCACCAGCACCACCAGTTATGATATCACCACCTTTTGATCCTTCGATTGTATCAGCACCTGTACCACCGTTGATTGTATCACCAACAGTAGTTTTATCTGTACCTGTAATAATATCATTACCTACACCAGCATTAATAGTTAATGATGAGTCATCTTCTGCACTAGCATCAAGAGTTAACGCACCAGTCATTGTGGCAGCATTAATTGTACCAGCAACAGATTGGAAGTTACCATCTACTAATGTAATACTAGCAGTTCTTGCAGCAGCATCAGTTGTAAGTGTAATCACTTCAATTTTACTTACATTAGTAAGAGTAGTAGCACCAAGGTTACCACCATCTAGTTTGATCTTAAGTGTATCAGTACCAGCACCCGCAGCAAATACATCAGCAGCAGCTAATGAATCTTCGAATGTTTCGAATAAATCATCACCTGCACCAGAAGTCACTGAGTCAGTTGTAGCACTATTAGCTGTGTTTTTATATGTAACGCTATTTGCAGAACTTAGACCTGCAGCAGAAACTGTAGTTGCACCAGCAGTATCAGCATCTAGAATTGTTAATGTAGTTGAACCATTGTTTGTATATACATCATTACTTAGTGTTAATGAGTTAGCGCCTGTACCACCGAATGAAATTCTTTCAATTCCAGAAATATTACTTAAGTCAGATGCAGCAACAGTTGTTGCAGCATTTTCATCAAATAAGATTGTATCTAGAACACCAGCACCACCATTAACAGTTTCAGCAGTAACAAGACCGATAAAGTCGGAAACATCATCCATATTAAAGATATCGTTACCTGCTCCACCAATTAATGTATCAATACCACTACCACCAGTAATAGTATCAGCACCAGCACCACCACTGATTATATCAGCTTTAACACCACCAGTTAGAATGTCAGCACCATTACCACCAGTAATTGTCATTGTTGAGTCATCCTCAGCAGAACCGTCAAAAGTAATAGCACCTGTACCAGTAGATGAGGAAGCATCAAATACACCGTTTACAGCTGCAGTTGCTGTTGTAACAAAAGTTCCATCAGCAATTGTAATACCAGCTGTTTCAGTACCAAGAGCAGTTACAGTAATTTTTTCTACATTTGATACCAATGTTAAAGTAGCAGCTGTCATATTATTTGTAGCAGCAGTAATTGCTAAAGTATCTGTACCAGCACCACCATTAACAGTATCACTTGCATCAAGAGCAGCAGCATTACCTAATGTTGAGAATCTAAAGATATCATCACCAGCACCACCTGTTAGACTATCATTGATAGCATTTGCACTATTTGCAGTAACATCGATACTATTTGCAGCGGTAACTGTAGCAGCACTAACAGTTAGCGCAGCTGTTGTTTCCATATCTTTAATCTTAATGGATGTTGATCCATTGCTTGTAAAGAATGAGTCATCAAGTGTAATATTTGCAGTATTATTACCATCAAATTCAATAATCTCAATATTCTTAAGATTATGTAAATCTGTATTTGATATTGTAGTCGCTGCATTTTCTGTAAATGAAAGTGTATCAGTTCCAGCACCACCATCAATAGTTTCTGGAGATGCTAGGGAAATAAAGTCAGTTACAGTAGAAACATTGATTTGATCGTTTCCTGCACCACCATCAATGTTATCAACACCAGCACCACCATCAATAATATCATTTCCAGCTTCACCTTTAATGGTATCACCACCAGCAGCACCAGATATTGTATCAATACCGCCGCCGCCAGAAATTGTATCAGCAGCAGATCCACCAATTAATGTATCAGTACCGTTTGGTGAACCAATAATTGTTGATGGGAACAATACAGTACCAGAGTTAGAAGACATTGTTAGACCAGTTGTACCAGTCATACCAGATGCATCCACTAAACTTAGAACAGTACTTGAACTTGTACCAAGTGTAATACCTTGCGAACCTTTAAATGTCATCGTTGTTGTAGAGGCATTAGTTACCGCACCAGTATTAATGGCAGCAATCGGGCTACCATTTGTAATATTTACAGTTTCATACTGAGTAACATTTGTTTGTCCAGTAACAGTTAAACCAGCACCTAGAGCTGATCTATACTCTATATCAACTGAATCAGCAGCACCGTCTACTTTTAATGTAAGAATAACACCTTCTGTTCCTGTAACTAATACATTAGAATTAGCTGCCGTTACATTTTTAAATGTTACATCATTAGCAGCTGCAGCTGAAGCAGCAACTAACTTAGTAATACCTGGGATTAAATCAGCATCATAATCATCAGCATCGTTACCAATAGCAGATAGTGTTTCAAAATTAGAAATTCCAGCAACATTAGTAACTGTTATGTCACTCGCATCACTTATTTCAAGTGTATCTGTACCAGCACCACCATCAAGTGTCATTAATGCACTTAAGTTACCAGCAACATTAACTGTGTCGTTACCTGAACCACCAGTTACTGTTAATGTAGCAGCAGGAGCAACTTGAATGTCAAAACCACCTGTAGATGCAGAACCATCAATAGATAATAATGTATTTTCAAGTGCATTAGTAACAGTTAATAATGTTCCACCTGAAATTGTAGCAGCAGTAGCACTTGTTGTTACAACATCAAGTAGAGTACCTTTTACTGCACCTGCAATTAAATTAAGTGTCTCAACACCAGCAATAGTAACTGTACCAGCAGTAGTACCGCTTACTGTTAAGTTTTGAACATCTGCCAGTCCTGCAGATGCTGCAGCAGCATATGTCACTGTCATATCAGCAGAACCATTCTTAACAAATGCATCTGCAATAGCATTTACACCTGTAAATACTGTATCGCCTGTTGAGCTTGAAGATGCTAATCCTAAAGATGTAACACCAGTCATTAGCGCCATATTAATTGTGTCATCATTACCAGATGTTTCAAAGTTATTAACTTCAACTGTTTCAACATTAGAAACAGTTACACCTGTATGTGATTGAGCACCAGTATGAGTACCAGCAATTGAAAGCTTCAGTGTATCAGCACCAGCTTTACCATCAATAACATCACCTGGATTCAATGAAGTTCCGTTAGCAATTAACGAATTTGTACCAATAGAAGCACCAATGGTATCTTTTCCGCCACCACCTTGAGCCTCATCGGTACCAGTTGTTAAATTTTGAACGGTAGTTTCAAGTTCAGAATTATTAGAGATAAGAGCTTTTTTAGTTCCTATAACATTTAAATCAGGATCGAATACTGATACTGAAATACCTTCAAGGCCTTCTGCAGTATTGTCTGCTTCAGCAGTAATAGTAAATGTTGCAGTGGTCTCACCGCTTGCTATTGTTACTGTACCTGATTGTGAATCTACATCAGAACCTGATGCTTCATCAACAGTACCATCATTGTCACTACCAATGACATTATATGTTAGTGTTGTATCAGCTGTAACTGCAGCATTTGCAGTAACAGTATATGTGATTGCACTACCTTCGGCTACGCTTGTTGCACTAGCTGAGAGAGAGTATCCAGTAGCACCTGAAGCGATACCTGTTCCAGAAATTGTTCCACCTGAACCATCTGAAATAGTAGAACCAGTTGGTAATGAAGCAACACCCATGTCAGCTGCAAGAGCTGCGTATGTTTTGTTTGACCCGGTAACACCAGATGTTTCATTTCCACCGACTTCGAAAGTAAACTTGTCAGCACCATTCACAGTAATAACTGCGCCGCTTGAAAGCGTTAGTTGAACAGAATCTGCCGCAAATTTAGATGAAGCAATTGATAAACCGTCTACTAATTGAATCGTATTAGATCCATTAGTATCTACGATAGTAATATTGCCACTTGCAGCATTTGAAATTATATAAGTATCATCACCACCTAAACCACGATAGGTAGTACCACCATTTGATGGAACGATAATATCCGCTGAGGACGATGAATTAATTGTAGCCATTTTTCTCTCTCCTTATGTAACTAACAAAAAAGTAATCCATATCGAATCACTTGATAAAAAATTAAACTATTTTCCCTATTAAGGTCAATCCCTTTTTAATTTATTTGTAACAAAATGTAACAAAATTTTATTAATGTAAACACCTTTTTTCAAATAATTATTACCTAGTAAATAACAAAAATGTTAAAAATAAGGCAAATCAATAATTAATTAGCTAAAAAAATTAGCCAAAATCTCCACTTGATGATGCTGTTAAATTAGTATCTGACAATATTTCTATAGTAATTGTAGATAGATCAGAATCATAAATACCATTAATTGCTAACTCACCACTTCCTCCAGATGAGTCTTTATCAAATAAAATTCTAGTTTGATTATCAAACGAATTCCCTGAAATCTCAACACCACCTAAACCTTTGAATTCGTCTACAGTAAGATTATCACCACCTACATTAACAAGAACGATTTTATCTTGAGATGTATCAAAGTCAGTAATTGTGATTATAAAATTACCTTCAGATGAAGTAGCGCTTGTACCGCTGTCGGCAAACTCATAACGAAACTCATCAGCGCCTTCAGTACCAGTTATATTAGTGTCTTCAGTAGCTGAAGCAATATCAATAACATTATATGTGACAGTAGCACTATCAGATGATGATGTATCTGATGATGTATCTGATGATGTATCAGATGAGGTATCGGATGATGTATCTGATGAGGTATCTGATGAGGTATCGGATGATGTATCGGATGATGTATCAGATGTGGATGTAGATTCAGATGAAGCACCAGTATCTGTTGAGGTTGCAGTTCCTGAAGAAGTTTCTCCCTCTAGACTTGATGTAAACACAATATTCGTATTTGATAAATCACTATCAACAATACCGTCTAGTGTTAATGAAGTTGAATTTCCATTTGCATCGGGAGCAAAGTAAATAACAGTATTATTATCAATAGTTGAAGCCTGTATATCAACTCCAGCAGCTGATTTAAAGTCATCAAGATCATAACCAACAGGCATAGCAGATGCTAGAATTACAATTTTATCATTTGTTTGATCGAAACCAGAAATTGTTACAGGGCCATCATCACCAGAAATTGTGTCAGAAGCATAACTTGCATCGAATACAAAATTCTCTGCATCACTCTGAGCGGTTAAATCAGTTGTTCCAAGTTCAATATTAGATCCTGATCCAAGATCAGAAGATGAGGATACTGAACCAGATAAAATATTAATATTAAGTGAAGATAGATCGGCATCAACAATACCATTTATTTTAATTGATCCGGAAGCTCCAGATGAATCAGGAGCAAAAGATATCAAAGTATAGTTGTCAATTGTATTTGTTGTTACATCAACACCTTCAGCAGATGCCAGGCTTGATTTTGTAAAACCTGATGGAACTGATGCAGCTTGAAGAGTAAGAGTATCAGACGATGCATCAAAACCATCTATTACAACTTCCCCGTCAATAGCAACAGGTGAACCATTGATGAATTTTATTTCATAGACAAAAGCATCAGCCGAATCTGTTGCCGATACAGTACCGCTTGATAAATCTGTTCCCCCAGATGTAGATGCAGATGAGTCATTCGCGGAACCTTCTTCAGCTGAGACTGATATAGATGATAGATCCCCATCAAGAATACCTGCCAAAGTTATTGAAGAACTGGCATTAGAGCTATTTGGTGAAAAATAAATAATAGTATTATTATTAATAGTGGATTGAGAAACCTCAACACCAGTTGAACCTGTTAATGCCGTTGCATCAAAGGAAGAAGGTGCGCCTGTTCCTCTTAAAAGTATTGTATCATTTTCAGGATCAAATCCTGTAATTATTGAGTCATTATCTAATGAAACAATACTTGTTCCATCAAAACTAACATCAACAATGAATGTATCGGCTCCAGCTGTTGCGGCATAGGATCCTCCGTCAAGGTCTATACCTTCTGTAGCACTTGAGCCTGAGCCCGAATCTGAACCTGAACCTGAATCAGGAGTTGGACTTACAGCGCCTCCGCCTCCGCCTCCGCCACCACAAGCAGCAAGAATAAGTGACAATGTAACAGCGGAAAATATTCCGGTATCTTTTTTCTTAACTGTAAAAATAGGAGGAAGTTTTTTTCCGTTGAAATCATTAGTTTCAAAACTATTTTGTTCAGGTAGTAGTTTCATATTTTCAGCTCCGATTAGTTATTCCCAAATTCAATACATAATTTATAATTAAAAATCATTGTAATGAATCTCTAATTCTCTTTTACAGCGTAATGATGTAAAAGTGCAAGTGTATTTATTTAGTTTTGTTATTAAATAGTCAACCCTTAAATATCTTAATTGCAACATAATATTACAAAGAATAAATAATTAACTAAATATTTTATATACATATATATATTACTTTAATGGAATTTTGTTAAGAATGAAACTAAATAATTCATCAACAGACTGATCCACACTTAAATTTTCAGTATCAATTTCTAATGATGGTGATTTAGGAACTTCATAAGGCGAGTCAATACCGGTAAATTCTTTGATTTCTCCAGCCCTTGCCTTTTTATATAGACCTTTTATATCTCTATCTTCGCATACATTAATATTTGCTGATAAATATACCTCATGAAAATTCTCAGGATGAGCTTCAAGAGCCTTTTTCCTATCTGAGTTAAAAGGAGATATAAAAGCTGATAAAACAATAAAACCTGCCTTCGCAAATAATGCTGCTACCTCACCAACCCTTCTAATATTTTCATTTCTATCTTCATCAGAAAATCCTAAATTTGAGTTTAATCCATCTCTGATATTATCAGCATCAAGCATGTATACATTATAACCTTTATCAAAGAGCTTTCTCTCTAGTGCTCGAGCAAGAGTTGATTTTCCTGACCCAGATAAGCCTGTAAACCATATAATACCACCTTCGTGGCCAAATCTTTTTGAGCGCTCGTTGACTTCAACACTATGACTTACAGGCGTAAGATTCATAGACTTTCTAACTTCGGTTGCTGAAATTTTTTCTATGTCTTTACCAAGTGAAATTTTTTCAACTTTATATCCAACATCTCTCCCATAAATTACATTTGTAATATTTGGTAATTCAATGACATCATATTTTCCAGAATACTTTTCTGATAAATCTTTATCAATAAATTCTTTTACTTCACTAAAAGTGAATGGATTTTTTCCATCAGTTGCATATGTATGCCTTACACCGATGGCAACTCTTTCGGCCCTTTCTAATGCGGCCTCAAATAAACTTCTATGACCTTCATGCCAAGGCTGCCAACGTCCAATAATTAAAGATGTTTTACTTTTAGTATACTTCGTCATTTTAATTATTTATCTCTCTGGTAAGTTAAAAAAATTCAATTTATAAATGAATACTATTTTATAATGCACTCTATATATATGTATTAACTGTAAGAGCAAGGTTTAATTTAATGATAAATAATCATCCAAAAGCGCTAAAAGTGTTATTCTTCACTGAAATGTGGGAGAGAATGTCTTATTATGGAATGCGAGGAATACTTGTACTTTTTATGACTGCCTCAATACAAGATGGTGGTTTAGATTTTAGCAATTCATCCGCAAGTGCAATTTATGGAATTTATGCTGCTGCAGTTTATCTTGCAACTCTTCCTGGAGGTTGGATAGCTGATAATATTTATGGTCAACAAAATACAGTTTTATACGGCGGAATTATTATAATGCTTGGTCACCTAATTTTGGCTATTCCAGATATGTCTCTATTTTACTGTGGATTAACATTAGTTGTTATTGGAACTGGACTACTGAAGCCTAATATTTCTGCATTAGTTGGAGGTTTATATGAAAATAAAACCGAGATGAGAGAATCTGGTTTTACAATATTTTATATGTCAATTAATTTGGGTAGTATTTTAGGTTTTTTTATTTGTGGTTACCTTGGTGAAAATATTGGTTGGCACTATGGTTTTGGAGCCGCAGGTATTGGTATGCTTCTTGGGGTTATGCAATATAAGCTTAATATGCAGGCTCTTGGTACAACCGGATCAACACCAAGTAACTCAGTTAATTTAAATACAAAGATAAAATATAAGAAACTTATTCTAGTTTTTATTTTAATTACATTATTAATTTTAATTTCTGGTTTTACAGGGTTTTGGAGTATTGACCCTGTACCACTAGCCAATTTTGTAACTATTTTTATTGCAACTGTAAGTTTAGCATTTTTTTTCTATATTTATTTTCTCGGTAACTTGAATAAAGATGAAAAAAAGAAAGTCGTAATGATTTTTATTTTATTTATTGGTGCGGCATTATTTTGGTCTGGATTTGATCAAGGAGGAAGTTCTTTCAATATATTTGCCAAAGAATACACTGATAGAATTATTTTTGGTTGGGAATATCCAGCAAGTTGGCTACAAATTTTAAATCCTCTTTTTGTTGTAGTTTTAGCGCCTTTTATTTCTTATTTATGGATATACCTGGGAAAAAAAATGCTTGATCCATCATTACCATTTAAATTTGGAATGGGATTAATTTTTATGGCCATAGGTTTTATTATAATAGCAATGGGTGCTCAAATTGCTCTTAGTGAGGGATTAGCTGGTGCTCACTGGCTATTACTAACATACTTATTTCATACCATCGGTGAATTAATCTTAAGTCCTATTGGACTTGCTGCTATTTCTTCATTATCACCAAAGAGATTTATAGGTCAAATGATGGGTGTTTGGTTTTTAGCTTCCTCTTTAGGGGCAATATTAGCTGGTCTAATTTCAGGCCAAGCTACAGGTGAAGGTTTATCTTCAATGCCTGAATTATTTAATCAAATTGCAATATTATCAACTATTGTAGGTATTGTTTTAATATTAATTGCAAAACCTCTTCAAAATTGGGTTTTCAAAAAGAGTTAATTATGAGCTGGAAAAATGAAATAGATGAATTAAAAAAAAGAGAGAAACTTGCGGAAGAAATGGGTGGTGCTGAAAAGCTAAAAAAACAAAAAGAAAATAATCGTCTTAATATTAGGCAGAGAATTGAAAAACTTTTAGATAATAATAGTTTTCATGAGATTGGAAAAATTGCTGGTAATGCTCAATACAATAAAGAAGGTGATTTAGAAAATTTTACACCAGCAAATTTTATTGTTGGAAGAGGAAAAATTAATAAAAAAAATGTTGTAATTGGCGGTGATGATTTTACTGTCCGCGGAGGTGCTGCTGATGCATCTATAAGAGAAAAGCAAATTATGGCAGAGCAAATGGCCAATGAACTTCAGCTGCCATTGGTTAGGCTTATTGAGGGAACAGGTGGAGGAGGATCTGTTAAATCTATTGATACTGACTCAAGAACTTATATACCTGCCAATCCTGGTTGGGAATGGGTAATTGATAACCTTTCAACGGTTCCAGTTATTGCTTTAGGACTAGGCCCTGTTGCTGGATTAGGGGCAGCAAGATTAGTTACAAGTCATTTTTCTATTATGGTTGAAAATATATCACAATTATTTGTTGCAGGCCCTCCAGTAGTCAAGAGATTAGGTCAAGACCTTACAAAAGAAGAATTAGGTGGATCAGAAATTCATTCAAAAAATGGTGCGGTTGATATTTTTGTAAAAAGTGAAGACGAGGCATTTGAAATAACAAAGAAAATTTTATCTTATCTACCTCAATCAGTTTATGAACTGCCTCAAAGATCAGAAAGAACTGACGACCCAGAAAGAAAAGATGAGTGGCTTTTAGAGGCAATACCTAAAGATAGAAGAAAAATTTATAAGATGAGGAAGATTATAAATACCCTTGTAGACAAAAAAAGTTTTATTGAAGTTGGAAAAAATTATGGCCAATCAGTAATTACCGGACTTGCAAGAGTTGATGGATGGCCGGTAGCATTACTAGCTGGAGATCCTTATTATTATGGCGGAGGTTGGACAGCTGACTCTTCTAACAAAGTAACTCGCTTTATAGATATAGCAGAAACTTTTCATCTACCTGTTATTAATTTAGTTGATAATCCTGGTTTTTTAATTGGTCTTCAATCTGAAAAGCAGGCAACAATTCGTCATGGGGCAAGAGCCCTAGCAGCCGTATATCAAGCAACTGTTCCTTGGTGCTCTGTAATAATTAGAAAAGTTTTTGGAGTTGCTGGCGCTGCTCATATGAATGCATCTAGATATCATTATAGGTTTGCTTGGCCATCAGGTGATTGGGGTTCACTTCCAATAGAAGGAGGTATTGAAGCTGCTTACAAAGCTGATCTAGAAAAATCAGATAATCCAGAATTATTATTAAAGGAAATAGAAGAAAAAATGGAAAAAGTCAGATCACCCTTTCGTACAGCTGAGGCATTTATTGCAGAGGAAATAATCGACCCTCGAGATACTAGAAAATACTTATCAGAGTTTGTGAATCTAACATCTAAACTTCGAAAAAAAGGCAAAACCAAATTTGGACTCAGGCCATAGAGAAATCCCTAAGAAATAATTTGATCTAATTAATTCAATAAGTTATGTTGAGAATGATTATCAATTGTTGTATTTATACAACACTAGCTTGCAATCTTTGATTCTTTTCTGTATATACGTACATCTTAGAAATTTAGTTTCTTTATCAAAATAATAATAATTAACATTTTTATTTTATAAGAGCAGTCAATAGCGGATGATTTTATGTCTAAAAAAACAAAATTTAAAATAGCTGGATTACCAAAAGCCCAAGGACTATATAATCCAGTGAATGAGCACGATGCTTGTGGTGTAGGTCTTGTTCTGGATATAAAAAATAGACCCTCATTTGACATTGTTGAAAAAGGTCTGGCTATGCTTTGTAATCTTGAACATAGAGGTGCGGTTGGTGCAGATCCAAAAGCTGGTGACGGATCGGGGTTATTAATTCAAATTCCTCATAAGTTCTTAAAAAAGAAAGTTTCAGATAGTTTTTCAATTCCAAAACAAGGTGAATATGGAGTTGGTGTAATATTCATTCCTAATAATGAAAATGATGAAAAGAAAATTAAATTATTAATAGAAGAAGTTTGTTTAAAAGAACAAATAAATATTTTGGGTTGGAGATTATGCCCAACTTATACTAAAGAACTTGGTTGGTCTGTCTTGCCTTCAACCCCAATTGTTTATCAGTTATTTTTAGAAAGACCAGATAACGAAAAATCTCAAGATGATTTTGAGAAGAAATTATATATCTTAAGGCGATGTATAGAAAAAGAAGTTTTAGAAATTTCAAACCAAATTCAAGAAGGTTTTTATATTCCATCACTCTCATCAAGAACAATTTTATATAAAGGAATGGTATTGGCAGATCAAGTTGGTGGTCTTGGCGAAAAACTTGGTTTTTACGAAGACTTAACTGATAGTGATATTGAATCTTCTTTTGCTTTAATTCATCAAAGATTTTCAACCAATACGTTTCCAACATGGAGTTTGGCTCAGCCATTCAGAATGCTCTGTCATAATGGTGAAATAAATACTGTCAGAGGTAACATAAATTGGATGAATGCTCGTCATAAAAATTTGGCATCGCCCTCTTTTTCAGAAAATGATCTTAATAAAATTTGGCCAATAATTGAGGAAGGTCAATCTGATAGTGCATCATTTGACAATGCACTAGAGCTTCTTGTTCGTGGAGGATACTCTATTTCTGAAGCAATGCTAATTATGATACCGGAGGCTTGGCAAAATAATGATATAATGGATAAAAATTTAAAAAGTTTTTATGAGTATCATGCACCTATTATGGAGCCATGGGATGGCCCAGCAAATATTGCCTTTACAGATGGCAAACAAATTGGTGCATTGCTTGATAGAAACGGTCTTAGGCCAGCAAGGTATTTAATAACTGAAGATGATAAAGTTATTTTTGCTTCTGAAATGGGTTTAATTCCCATAGATGAGTCTAAGGTTAAGTCTAAATGGAGATTAGAACCAGGAAAAATGCTTCTTATTGATCTCGAAAAAGGAGCTATGATTAATGACCAAGAAATTAAAAAAAATGTTGCTAATAAGAGGCCATGGGAAAAACTATTAAAATTAAATCAATTAAATATTGATGATATTCCAAGCTCAAATGAGGATTTTGAAAGTGATTATTCATTAAAAGAACTCCAAAAAGCTTTTGGATATACTCAGGAAGATGAAAAATTTCTTATTAATCCAATGATTGCAAGCGGTATGGAAGCAACTGGTTCTATGGGAACAGATACGCCTATTGCACCTCTCTCACTAAAGTCAAAACCAATGTTTACTTATTTCAAACAGAAATTTGCTCAAGTAACAAATCCCCCTATTGATCCTATTAGAGAAGAGATGGTTATGGCCTTAAATAATTACATCGGACCTAGGCCAAATGTATTAAGTTTAGATCAAAAAGAAGTCTCAAAGTTTATAAAAATTGATACACCAATTTTAGATGAAAATAACGCTAATAAAATTAAGAATTTATCAAATAATAATAACTCTTTTATCTCATCAGAGATTATTGATATTACTTTTAATGCAAAAGATGAAAATATAGAGAATGTTTTAACAGCTATTTGTGAAAAAGCTGAGAGGGCAATTAACAATGGAAAAACAATTATTGTTTTGTCTGATAAATTTGTAACTGAGAAAAAAGTACCTATTCCATCGCTTCTAGCTACATCTAAAGTTCACCAATACTTAATAAATAAAGGATTGAGAACTTCTGCTGGTCTAATAATAGAAACTGGTGAAGCCAGAGAGGTTCATCACTTTTGTTGCTTGGCAGGTTATGGTGCTGATGCAATTCATCCATGGTTAGCAATTAAGGTTGTTGAAAATCTTTCAGCAAATTCTGATCAAAAGAAAGCTATAGAAAACTTTGTTAAAGCTCTTGGAAAAGGGATTAAAAAAGTCATGTCTAAAATGGGAATATGTACATATCAATCTTATTGTGGTGCCCAAATATTCGACGCCATAGGCCTTTCAACTGAATTTATTGATGAATTTTTTACAGGTACCTCAAGCTTAGTTGAAGGGCTTGGTATAGAGGAAATTGAGAAAGAAACAATTTCAAGACATAATGATGCTTTCTCAAAGGTATCTGGACTTGAAAACTTACTTGATGTTGGTGGAGAGTATGCTGTTCGATTAAGAGGTGAAAAACATTCTTGGGAAAGCGATACTGTTAGAGATCTTCAACATGCTGTTCGTTTAAATAGTTCTGATACATATAAGAAATATGCAGACTCTTTAAATGTGCAGAATGAAAAATTAATGACATTAAGAGGGCTTTTTAAAATTAAAAAAGCTGAAGATTTTTCAAAAAAACCAATTGCAATTGAAGAGGTTGAAGAAGCAAAAGAAATTGTTAAACGTTTTGCAACAGGGGCTATGTCTTTTGGATCAATTAGTAGAGAAGCCCATACTAACCTTGCCATTGCAATGAACAGAATCGGAGGTCGATCTAATACTGGAGAAGGCGGCGAAGAAGCAGATCGTTTTCTTACTATGGAAAACGGTGACTCTATGCGTTCATCAATTAAGCAAGTTGCATCTGGTAGATTTGGAGTCACAGCTGAATATCTAGCAAACTCTGATATGATACAAATTAAAATGGCCCAAGGCGCTAAACCTGGAGAAGGTGGACAACTTCCTGGACATAAAGTTGATCAAACTATTGCAAATGTTAGATTTTCAACACCAGGAGTTGGTCTAATTTCCCCTCCTCCTCACCACGATATTTATTCTATCGAAGATTTAGCTCAACTAATTTATGATCTCAAAAATACCAATCCATCTGCCGACATATCTGTTAAGTTAGTATCTGAAGTTGGTGTAGGTACAGTTGCTGCAGGAGTTTCAAAAGCTAAGGCTGATCATGTTACTATTTCAGGATTTGAAGGTGGAACTGGAGCGAGCCCCCTTACATCGATTAAACACGCAGGAAGTCCTTGGGAGCTTGGGCTGGCTGAGACTCATCAAACACTTGTTATAAATGGTCTTCGATCAAGAATAACAGTACAAGCGGACGGAGGTTTAAAAACTGGTCGTGATGTTGTTGTAGCGGCTCTGTTAGGCGCAGATGAATTTGGTTTCTCTACAGCTCCTTTAATTGCTTCAGGATGTATAATGATGAGAAAATGTCATTTAAATACTTGTCCAGTAGGAATAGCAACTCAAGACCCAGAGCTTAGAAAACTTTTTAATGGGCAACCAGAACATGTAATCAATTTCTTCTTCTTTGTTGCTGAAGAGGCAAGATCTTATATGAGTAAAATGGGTTTCAAGACTTTTGATGAAATGATTGGTCAAACACAATTCTTAGATACTGAT
>Ga0163110_10000146_pt1 | contig 31055 bp, 38 predicted proteins | sample CRUFie1St17metaG_FD_108703 | JGI IMG/M metagenome (GOLD analysis project Ga0163110, IMG submission 108703) | Marine microbial communities from the Costa Rica Dome - CRUD Field 142mm St17 metaG | ecosystem: Environmental > Aquatic > Marine > Oceanic > Photic zone | place: Costa Rica: the Eastern...
TAAAATTTTAGTCTTACTGCATATTTCGTCTAATGAATTGCATGTTGATTCTTTTGCAATATCGTAAGTTTCGATATTAAAAAAATCTTTTAATCCTTCTCGGACAGCTGTTCCTACGAATCCTTGCCCTATAATTCCTATTTTATTTTTCATAACTTTTTAGTACCTCTTTTATATATAATTCTAAATTTTCTTTAGGTTGCCATCCTAGCTCTTTATTAGCATAAGAATAATCACATAAAGTAAATGGATATTCTCCTTTTCTTGCTGGTATATATTTAGTAGTCGTCTTGAATAGTGCTGCTACTTCGTTTATACTATAATTTTTTCCGCTACCAAGTTCGAATATTTCAGCTTTAGATTTTCGACCTACACATCTATAAAGTCCATCAACTATATCATATACGTGAGTAAAATCTCTACGTTGTTCACCGTCAGCAGTAATAGTTAATGATTCGTTATTTCTGTACTGTCTTTCAAAAATACCTAAAACAGTAGAATAATCTCCCTCTTCTAATTGGTAAGGACCGTATACATTATAGAATCTGCAAATCGAAGTATTTAAGCCGTATACTTCTGAATATAATTTACATAACTGTTCACCTGCATGTTTTGACCAAGCATAAGCACTACCGTATAACCCATGATGGTAAGAGCTAGATCCAGCATAAATAACTGGAACATTAAGCTTGCGTGCAAGTTCTAGAACGGATAATGTTCCATTAACGTTTGCTTCTACGCATATATTTGGATCTTTTAGTGAAGGTTGAATTCTTGCTAGAGCAGCAATATGAAAAATAACGTCTACCTTTCCCATATCAAATTGAGAATATTTAAGTGTATTTATATCTAAGTCGATATATGTAGCTCCTTGCTGTTCGTTTTCTCTCTTTCCTGTAGAATAGTTATCTATACTAACGACTTCATGTCCTTCAGATAGTAATCGTTTAATTAAATTCGTCCCTACAAATCCTGCACCACCTGTAACTATTGCTCGCATATTATTAACTCCTTTTCGTATGTATTTATTTTTATTATATCTACAATAAGACTTCCTAATGCAAAATTTCCTGGTTCTAACTGTTCATCACTAGCGAGTATTTCAGCCATCTGCTGTATATAATTAAAGTCATCTTGAGTAAATTTTGTACCATCGATTTGAATTAGTATCTCATTTTGTTTTTCATTATCTAATAATTTGAATTTATCTTTTAAGTCAAAAGACGTATCTTGTTTCGAAATATATTGTTCGATAAAATTTATATCACAATATACGTTAGTGCACCACGGCTCTAAAGCTTCTATCAATTGGAAATTAGCATTCGTTATTACGAATCCTATATCATACTTTGGAGGTATAATAGGTTTCATTAGAGAATCATGCTTACAGAAATGACCCCATTTACGAATAAACTCTCGAGTAGATTTTTGATTCTGCTTTAACCACTCATCAGTTTCTCTATTCTTCATAAAGACTTGTCCGTCGGGGTTACGCTTTGCTCCGTCAGCAAATCTACTACCTCTACATGTCATATGATATACACAACCTTCCCATGTTTGTATAAATTTAATACCATTTAGTTGAAAGCGATTAAATATATCAGTATCTTCTTTTGATTGAGGTGCGAATATAGGATCATGTCCACCTATTTCTTGGAAGTCTTTCTTATAGAATGCCCAAGGTGCAAATATACCCTCAGTAGTTCTATTTACTCTTTCTCCTTTAGAATCCTGTAAAAATCGTAACAATTTATCTTCGTTAAACTCTTCAGGTTCGATTCCAAAATCTACTAATATCTTTTCAGGACCTGGAGGGTGTAGAGGTGGTTCTATCCGAGTTAAAGATACTATAGTTTTCTCTTTTAGATACCATTCTATTGCGTCTAATGCTCCTGGACATAAATACATATCAGCGTGATATATCATACAGATATCGTGAGTTGCAACTTCGTTTACTAGTCTATCGTACAATATAGTATGACCTAATCTAGTAGGGCCTTCGTTTCTTATAGCTTTGAAGTTTGAATCCTTCTGCATCATTTCTTGACACCAGTCCCAAGTCCCATCATTACTAAAATCATCAGCAACGCATATTTCAACATCATGCTTTCCTTGATTTTTTCTAATGGAATTATATGACCATTTTAGATACTTTAGATTATTTCTACCAGGCTGTATAAAACTAATTTTCATTGGTGTTGAACTCCGTAACTCTTTTATATAAATATCTAATTCAGCAGGTTTAACCTTTGCATTATGACTGGAAAGTTTATTATAATCGTTAATATCATATACACTTTCAAGATCTATAAGACTCGGCTTACCATCTACTAGAATAATATTATGAGGAACGAGATCATAAAAGAACATTCCACTCTCTTTTATTCTATTTTTTAATATACGAAAAAAATCTTTTGGAACCAAATGATTATCGAATTCATTAGGAGAGAGTAACGGGCCTGCTTTTGTAACGTAACCTATAAGATTAGTACCATCGTAAATTAAATTTGTAAGAGCATCAGCTAACCCATCGAAAAAATTTAACTCTATAGCTTTTCTAAAATTTTCTAGTCTACAATATTCCGGGTGAAATACTTTATAGTATACCTGATTAGCTTTATCGAAATATATAGATCTACCGTGACTTATACCATCAACGACTCTATTGTATTTATCTTTAACGCATATACAATCGTTAAAATTTATATCATTGAGTTGAATCTTTGTAACCATATATTTTCTCTATATTCGTTATTGTACCTCTTTCTACTTGTTTCTGAACATATTTTATAAAAATCAGGAACAGTATTTAATTTTTCAGCAAGCTCTTTAGCGTGTTCTATATCTCCTAACTTAACCGTAGTAAGTGGATGACATAATTCCTGAGTATCAAGACCTTCGTACCCTATACAAGGTATTCCTAAATAGGCACAATTAAGAGCAAATGTTCCTGCTGCATGTGTTCTCATTAAATGAATACCATACTTTCGCTTGCTTAATTCAGCTATCCAATTCATCCAATTCATATAAGGAAGATGAGTAAGATTTTCCATCTGTTCTTCACCTGGAATCTTTCTTCCCATACTCGGAATAAAAACTTCTTGATCGAATTCTTGAGCAACTATATAACTATCAAACCCACCATACCAGTAACAAAAATTTCCTCCTATCATTACACCGTCGCCTTTACCAGTAGGAATAGCTTGAACGGTATCTTCGATCATTAGACTCCTTAAAACTTTACATTCCTTACCAGTTAGTCCTCGAAAGTATACTGCATCATGCTCGTTATGAACAAATAAAAAATCCATTTCATGTAAGGTGTTAAAAAACCATATCTGTTTATCTAAGGGATAGTCTTGAAAATACCAGTGAGGACCTTCTTGCATCGACGCTACTTTAGCACAGCTATTTCTTATACGCGATACATCAAACTGAGGATTCTTTTTAGGAATTATACAAACTGCTAGATCATAATTACCTTGTATAGTACCAGCATGAATATTATAATGATCAGCTTCTAATGCACACATCCATGCCATTTCAGTCCTCATATTTGGATTATCTCTAGATACCTTACCCGACCAATTCCCTTCTGTAAAAAACGCTACTTTCATATTACTTCTTTATTATATCTGGATTTTGTTTGATAGTTTGTTTAGTGATAAGATCTTTAAGTTTAGTAGTTGACCATTCATGAGATCTACTTGTGTATACTACTTTTGGTGGTAAATCATCTCCTGTGAATGGTTTTCCAATATAATCCTCGCCAAGAATCCTAACATCCGGTTTCCAATACTTTATTAGTTCATATAACTCGTCTTCAGTCTGATAAATATAAACGTCATCGATGTAACGAATAGCTTTCAAAGCTTTATAACGTTCGTATAACGGTATGACAGGTTTGTATTTTGTATACCTAGTTGCTGAAGGATCTTGTTGCAAAAATATCATAAAATAATCACAATGTTTTTTTGCTTCTTCAAATGTAATAATGTATCCAGGATGCAGTAAATCAAAGTTACCTGCTGTAAATCCTACTATTTTTCCATCAATCATAATAATTCCTCTATCTATATAATTCTTTATAAGTTCTTTCTATCCAATAGTTTGCATGCCTTTCATTTTGCGGTATAGCGTTAAAGTGATATACCCACCCAGCACTATACATACCTTCTAATGTATCAGGCCACCAACTATGACCAGGTATGTGTAGTAGATTCTTTCTAAATAAATCTTGTAGATTATAGCATGCAGGTAAAATTTTAACATCTACTTCGTTAATCTTAAGCATATAATTTACAATAGTTTGATCAGTACCTGCTTTTATTTTATCGATAGCATATTGAATCTTTTCAGTATTTCCTGAATAGAATTCTTTCATGTTTGAAAAAAACTTCTTATGCTTTTTGTTTACTATTTGAAATCCACCATTTATATATGTTGATGGATGTGGTGGTATACTTTCAGTAAATAACTCTCTGTTAAAATCACGTATACTTCTAGTAACCCATTCATAGCACCCATCGTTCATTACACCACAATATTTGTAATTAGTTTCTTCGAAAAAGTTAGGACAATCAGGATGTACTATAGTATCAGCATCTACCATAAGTACTTGATCGTAATCAATATTATTACCTTCTAAAATATCAAATAAATAATATCGTTGCCAGGTAATCTTCATATGCTCGATAGGAAATAGTAAATCTTCCCATACAAGTAACTCACAATTATATTTATCACAGAAATGCTTCCAACTATCTATAGAGTATTGATATGATAATGATCGAGCACCATCTCCTAATTTTATATTCGGAATAAAAACTATATTTTTCATTTACTTTCCATATATTGTTTTACGTATTTATATCCCCACTGATCTAAAGTAATCTTGTTAAATGGATAGCCTTGATACCTCTTGGATTCAAAGAATTTAGCAATACTATTCCAATCTATTTTATCAGAATCTCTATCTGTTCTTTTTCGGCTAAAGTAAAAATGTGGATGTAAAAATCTTACCCCATCTACAATTATACTATGATTTTTTATTAGATCATCATCGTCTTTTCCTGCAACATTTAGAAACTTGCCACGATTCGGTTCAAATATTTCAATGTTACCTGGCAGTTTTATAAAATTTGTTTCATTATTAAATAACTCTCTTCTAGCTTTAGAGCTAATGATAATATCTATATCGTCATTCTTTCTTATTCCCATCAGAGCTAGAATCCCGCTTTGAGTTATTGTATAATCCGATTCAGGAATAGGTAAAAGTTTAATTTGTTTTATGCCATAAACATTTTCAGTAAGAGGCTTTATACGATGTATACCATCACGCTTCCTTGGTTCTGAATAGATCTGAGACGTTTTCATGTAAAAAGGTATATAAGGTTTACCAGCAATAAGTCGACCTATCATAGCACATGCTCTGTGGTAGTTATGTCTTATAAATCCATTATCAAACTCAACAGGTGTAGATTTTAAGAAATCTTCTATTTCGGAGTCAGACATTGTTTTGAGATTATTATAGTATTCCTGAGTCATATTTTCCCACCCTAGATCGTGATGGTTACCGACTCCATGTCTAAATTCAGCTATCATGCAATTGAAATACTGCCAGTTTTCCGGTCGTAATGTATTTACAACTTTAGACATATTATCGTTATTAGAGAAAAATTCTACAATATCTCTTACAGTCTTTAATGAATTATTTTGCTTAACAATCTCTTTACCACCTCCACCTGATGCTAGCTCCATGTTAAGAAAATATTCTAGATCGATAGGGGAAAATTCGTTTTCAGTATGTTTAGTAGCTTTTTTCTTATGCTTACCAGTATTAAGAAAATATTTATTATTTCGAGAGTCACCTGTAAAATAATTAAACCTCATACCAGTTTTCCACATACAGTAATTAAAGCTTAACTGATCTCTTTTACTATTATATTTTATTTCTTGCCACCATTGCTCCATAGTTTCTATACAATCACTTTCATTATGACGTCTTAATAACTGCATAGTGACAGCAAGTGAATTTTTTTGAGGGTATCCTTCGTCTGCATACCCTTGAATCTGTTTATGGATTATTTGAGGATCATCTTTATAATTACCGTTCTTCTTACCGAAATAAAATATAGTGTTAGCTTCGTCGTATACACAATTTCTAGGATCTAATACATTTTGATTATGATCATGAACTGCTAGATTAGAATCAGATAAGTACTTCTGAATAAGTTCGTTTATATTATCTCGAATAATAATATTACCATCAACCCATAAACTATATTCATATTGGGGAAACCACCTATGCGGTAAAAGTTTATATTTTCGAGCATTACGAGTAGAGTCTTCATAGATTGCAGGCACTTTTTTAATAGTCCAATGTTCTGAAATAATATCTGTGTCAGTAAAACAAATAAAATCCCATCCTTCAGGTAAAAACGTAGGTTCTGGTAGTTTATCATAACCGCCAAAAATAGCTGTATATATTACTTTCTTATTTACCATGAGTAAGCCCCCAAAAGCTTTTTATAAACCGTTCAGCACCTAAATACTTATCAGACTGATTTAGTTTTATTAAACATATATTCTCATAGTAAACAGGTTCAGTAAACTGTATGAATGGCTTTGGACCAAGATCGTTAGTATAAGGACCAGTATCAACTGGAGAGTTAAGTGGTACTATAGAATGATGGTTTGAATCATATATAGGATCCCACGATGCACATATTCCATCTAAATTAAGTTTTTCGAGTATTTTTCGAAGATCGTCTAAAGTCGCATGACATGTATGACCTTGCATAGTAGAGAAAAAATGTGTAAGATTATTCTTTTTTAAGTACTCAGATGAGTCAAAACTTGGCCAAGTAAAATATACGAACTCGGTAGCTGTATGAGTAGCCATTTCAATAACGTCTTCGATAGCTTTAAGATCCGGTAGATGCTCTATCGTATGAGTACTTACTACAAAATCTACACTATCTTTAGGAAACGATAGATTAGTTATATCTGCTTGTATACATGGAATATTATTATCTTCCATCTCTTTAATATAAATCTCTTCTATCTCAACATGAAGTCCACTTTGTCCACCGAAGTTATTTTTTGCATACTTTCTCATCTTACCTGTTTTAGCACCAAGGTCTATAAAATCAAAGTAATCCATATAATCTTCAGGTATTTGAATATGAGTTGAGTTCCACCAATTACCATTTACATATATTTTTTTATCTTTAGTCATAGCTTAACAATCCATTATTATCAGCCTTTCTTATGTCTCTCCACCCACCTTGTTTGATATGATGTAGATAACACGTACCAACTACTATACTATGCTTAATTCTACTCTGAAGTTCTTGATCTTGATGTCCCCATTTATCTTCATCAGCTGTACTAAATATATTATTATCGTTGTCATAGTAATTGTTAATTATAGTTTCGTTAGTCATAGCTAAACAAAATCCGTTAAGTGGTATATCAGTAACCTCAAATATTTTATTGTTTGGAACTAATGCAGTCTGATTTACATTATTAGCATTATTAGAAAGCGGACCGAATACAGCATTATCTTTTAGTGGATGATTTCGTATTTCATCAATAAAGCTATTGATAGTTTCATCAATAATTTGATCATCTGAGGTTACTACTACTAAATCACATCCATCACTTATTGCTTGTTTTACTCCTAAATTCCAGGTATACGTTAACCCTCCTTTGTATTGATTATCTATTCTAGTTAATCTAAAATTATCAGGCATATCATCTACCTCACACTCATCTTCAGATGCATTATCAAACGAATATAAATTGAAAGCATGCTTACAGTTAGTATATAACGACTCAACATACTGATTAAATAAATCAAATCCGTTAGCTCGATGTTTTATACTCTGATGAGTTGTACAGATAAATCCTACCTTTTTCATATTTCCTTTTTCATTTTTGATAAATCCATTGATAAATTATTAGGTACATGATTAGGTTTACATATAGGTGTTACTCCATCTCTTGTCTTACTACTCAATTCATACATTGTTTTAAGATCAGTACCAACATTATATACACCATTACAATTTTTATTAACTAATTTAATTATTATTTCCGCTATATTGTTTACGTAATCAAAATTACCAACCTGATCAATCCACGCCTTCTCATATTGAAACGGAGTAGGTTTATGAGTGCATCTAATAAGCATATAATCTTCACTTTTTAACTGAACATATCCGTCAGATAACAACTTTGTATAGCCATACCAATTATTGCAATGAACGGGTACAGATTCTTCTGATGCCATATCCTCAGAATTAGCATATACATAATCAGTAGATATATGTACTAACTTTACTTTCCATCTATTACAGAATTCAACTAAATCAGATGTACCTTTATAATTTACATCCCAATGTAATTGTTTATCGTTACTATAGGTGTCCGTATTCGCAATACAATTTATTATAACATCATAAGGCATTGCTTGAGCAACTCCATGAAATATCTCAGTCATAAGATAGTATGTATCTTTATTAGTAATATCGAATCCATCAGCTTCACGAGATACAATATCCCAACCAGTTTGCTTTTGCAATTCGCTTCCAAGTAATCCGTTACCTATTATTAAAACTTTATTTTTCATCATAAAACCTCTTAACCCAGTATATTACATAATCTATATCTTCTTCAATCATACAATTATGACAAGGTAAACTAACTAAACGTAGCCATTCTTTATCAGCTACAGGATACTCTCGTTTTTGTTTTAGTATGTTAAATTTATGTAAAGGCTTAAAGTGAACTGAAGTATGAATTTTTTTATCAGCTAAATAATTTATTAGATTATCTCTATCTGAAGCATCTACTTTTGCGCAATAATACTGAACAGTTTCACTATGCGGTGGAATCTGTATAAGGTGACCTAATTCTTCGTTATATCTTTTCTGAACATGACGTCTCCATTCTAGATTTTTAGGTAATTTTTTCATTTGCTCTAGACATATTGCAGCTTGCATATCTATCATATAACATTTAGTACCTAACTTATCAACTTCGTAATCCCATGAATATCCTGGTCTTCCGTTCATTGCGTTATTTACTCTAGAATATGTACTAGTAATACCTAACCAAGTAAGAGGAGCTATTTTATCGTATAACTCTTTATTATTAGTAGTAATCATTCCTCCATCACCGCATGGCATAGTTTTAACTGCTTGGAAAGACCATACAGCAACATCCCCTTTACTTCCAGCACCTGGCGTATAACAGCTATGAGCAGTATCTTCAATAATAAGTCCGTCGTAAAATTCTCTGATAGCATCTATATCAGCAGGTACTCCAGCTTGATTTACTGCAATAATAGCTTTAGTATTTGGTTTTAGGTTTTTGCGAACATCTTCAGGATCTAAACACATTGTATGTGCATCTACATCTACTATATTACTAGTACAATTATTCCATAAAGGAACAACTGCTGTAGTCATAAATGATATAGTTGGATTGATTATATCACAGTCTTTAATATCTAAAGCTTTAAGTACTAAATCTTGACCAGCAGTAGCACTATTTACTGCAATTGCATATTTTGCTCCAACCATTTCAGCAAACTCTTTTTCAAACTGAGCTACTTTAGGACCTTTACCCCACCAACCACTCTTTATTACTTCCGCTATAGCTTGTATTTCTTCTTCTCCTCCTGATGGCTTAAGTACAGGTAAGACTTGTTCACGTATTTTCATATTATCCCTTTATCTTAAATGTTTTATAAGATTCATTATTTCTATTATTTTCCTTCAACCATTGAGCGGCAACTTGAGTATCCATATCTACCCACTCTTGAATTTTTGCATTTCCAAAATTATTATATTTCAGATATATTTTACAATCTCCTTCTTTCATATCTACGAATACATCTGCATGTTCCCATTTCGGTGTACCAGTCTTTGACCCAGGTGTATGATAATGATCGTATTCCAACTCTGTTCGCCAGTTTTCGTATCCACGCTCTAGCATTTGTAAGTTTAAGTCGGCATTAGGAACAGTCATCATATTTTCATCGTACTTAATATTATGCTTTCTCATAATATCACCGCTCACTAATGTAACACCATCAGTCCAATATACCTCGAAAGTATCTTTATCTATTACCTTTAATGATTCTATAGTAAACTCTTTTCTAGGATTATACTTTCTTTGACCTCCGTGTAATCTTGTACCGAAAACTCCACAGTTTGGTATTCTGGTATAGAGACTTGTAATAAGGTTTAACCAATCGGGAGTATTTATGATTAGATCATCTTCTTGATAAATATACCAATCTTCATCGGTAAGATATTCTAACCCTTTATTCATTGCAACTGCAAGGTGACCGCCAGGTTCAGATGATGTTTTTATAATATTAGGATACCCAAATTCGTACGACAAAAACTCTTCATCAGGGTAAGTTCCGTTTTTAACTATAATAGTTTTTATATCGAAATCTTTATTCGAGTATACAGAATCTATAACTTGCTGGAGTATACTTAATCTACTACCTGTAGTAGGTATAACAACTAATATCTTTTGTTTATTCATATTTTTTTCTTTTTCGATACTAGAATATTTCCATCTCTAAAATATAGAAAATCTATATCGGTTCTTAAAAAGCAGTCTAGTGCATTTTGAGGTGTCTCTACTATAGGCTCTCTATCATTAAAGCTTGTATTTAATATAATAGGTACATTAGTTTTTTTCTTAAATAATTTAAGTAAATTATAAAACCACTTATTGTCAGTTTCAGTAACAGTTTGTAATCTACCTGTACCATCCAAGTGAACTACAGCTGGGACCTCAGTTATTTTAGTCTCTAAAAATTTTATAACTGCAGTCATATAAGGGCTATCGATATCTTTCTCAAACCAATCACTTACGTCTTCTCTTAATATTGCAGGTGCAAATGGTCTATAAGATTGACGATGTTTTACTTTGCTGTTAATTAAGTCTTTCATTAGCGGAGATCTTGGGTCTGCTAATATACTTCTATTACCTAATGCTCTTCTACCAGATTCTGATCCTTCGCCGAACACACATACTATTTTCGAATCCGCTAATAAATCAACTACTTCTTGATCTGAACTTACTCTATAATTTATCTTGTCAGTGTTATGAGTGTAATATTCAAGTAATGTTATCGGCGTTTTATAACTTTTACCTAAATAAGGAGAACAATTACCGTTCCATTCTATTCTCGGGTTATCTAAAATATGGTGCCAAAGGTATTGAGCTGAACCAATAGCTAACCCAGAATCATACGGTACAGGGCAGACGTATATACCTTTCAAATGAGGCCACCAATCATACATTTTTCCAACCATAACTGAGTTAAGAACTACCCCTCCTGATAAACAAAGGTATTCGTGATCATGAATATAATTTTCTATTCGACCTTTCACTTCTAACTCGGTCGCTTTTTGCAAGCTAGCAGCAATATGAAATCTCTCTTCTGCGTTTTCTTTAACTACCTTTTGTAGATTATTTAGCATAGTATTATGTAACCGTTTTATACCACCCCATTTACCTTTTTGTATATCAGATAAATATTTATCAGGATCACCTTTGGAGGCCATCGCCATAACCGTGCCTGCTTGATTACCGTAAGGATATCCAATAGATAAATCGAATACCATTTCAACCATTTTATCCCAAGTTACACCAATATTAAGTTCATTTTTTCCTATCAACTCTATTTGTTCGATCTTATTATCTATACCTTGCCAGAAAGTAAAGCAGGATCTAAAACCTCCAAGCTCAGTACCACCTCCGTCAATAGTAACTATTAAAGATTTGCTATAATTACTTGAAAAGAAAGCATTTGCGGCATGAGATTGATGGTGTCCAATTTTATGTATACAACCACCGTTATTTTCAATGACTGAATTTATTTTATCGAATGCTGATTGATTAAAAAAATCCCATTGTGTATGTTTGTGCCTACCTTTCATTTGAATTGCATTACCAATAGTTGCATATTTAATACTTTGGATCTGTTCATCGGATAAAAATTCGCAAGCCATTAACATACCATCTCCGTGTGGCTCTTTTTGCCTTATATGCCTTTCATATTCTTCATGAATAATAGGCACACCATCTTTAAGTAGACAATATGCAGTATCATGTCCTGATTGAAATCCTAATATATATTCAGATTTATTGAGATTCATAAATACCTTTCCAATGGTCACACATTTCGTACATTAACTCTTTGAATGAATATTTAGGTTTCCATCCAAGTTCAGTTCTTATCTTTGTAGAATCACCTTTAAGATAAGGTAGTTCTTCAGGTCTCATAAATTTAGGATTCTGCACAACATAATCTTTATAATCTAGATCTAGATAACTAAATACTAATTCGCACATTTCTCTAACTGAATGAGTTTCCATAGTAGATACTACCCAATCACCAGGCTCGTCTTGTTGCATCATTAAATGCATAGCTCTTACATAATCCCACGAATGACCCCAATCTCTATATGAATCCATATTACCAAGTTCAAGTTTATCTTGTAATCCTAAACTTATCCTTACAGCAGCTTTTACAACTTTATTAGTTACGAAATTTGACCCTCTCCTTGGAGATTCATGATTAAATAATATACCATTAGTTGCATGTAATCCATAAGCTCTTCTATAATTTCTAACAATATTATACCCGAAGACTTTAGAACAACCGTAAGGTGATACAGGATTCATAATAGTAGTTTCTCTTTGAAAGTTATCATCTTCTACTGACAACCCAAACATTTCAGAAGAACTTGCTTGATAAAACTTTGCTTTTGGACATGATCTTCTATAAGCTTCTAGGATATTTAACACGCCTAAAGCATTCGTCTGTACTGTAAATTGAGGTATCTCAAAACTAATTCTTACATGAGATTGAGCAGCGATATTATAGATTTCGTCTGGTTGAATATCATCAAGCAATCTTTCGATACCACCTTGATCTAGTAAGTCTCCATAATATGTTGTTATCTTATCAGCTATATGATCAACTCTCGATTCTTGATGCTCAGGAGTAGAATTTCTTCTAATAATTCCGTGAACGTCGTATCCTAACTCTAGTAAATACTCTGCAAGATAACTTCCATCTTGACCTGAAATTCCTGTTATAAATGCTTTTTTACTCATGCTTTCTATCTTATTCTTTTTATTTAATATACGAAAATTATCGTTTATATACAACTATTCTATGTTCAATGTTATATCAGGGTATACAAACAAACTATCTTCTCGAAGTTGACTATCGTATTCAGTATCAAGATTCTGGCATGCTGCTCTTCCGTAATATAAAAAACTAACGTCGGGTAAATCTACAAAAAAGTTTTGACCATATTTATTCTTAAATTTTCTAATTAAGTAATCATCTTCACTTGTTGCAGTTCTGTGCCAAGTAGGATCTTTATCTATTTCGGCAGCGCTGTTCCAATACCCTACACTTTCAATTACTTCCTTAGTATGACCGATACATTGCATATCGTTACGATGTGCTCTTCCACCCTCTAACTTGTAATTTAATCCTTTTTGTAGTACTTGACGAATGCTACCAGCTCCAATCTCTAAATTTATCTCATATAATTGAGTTCTACAAATAGGAGTTCCCGATGATAACTGTTGATACATATTCTGTAGATGATTAGGTAACATTATATTATCATCATCACAGTAAACAATGTACTCTGAAGAAGAGTTATGTATACCTACATTTTTTCCACTCGCTCCAGCGTTCCAAACATGCGGTTTTGGAGTTTCAAAATATTTTATTCTACTATCGTCCTTAAAAAGATCAACAACCTTTTTAGCCCATAAACAGCTGTCTCCTATAACAAGATGTTCATAATCAGTAAAACTAGATTTTTGAACTGCTTTTATACATTGAAATAGTAAATCAGGTCGTCTGTGAGTAGGTGTTATAACTGTTATTTTTGCCATAGCTTATCTCGTCTGTAAATATGGATCGATATTTGTATCCTGGTTAAAAACTTTCATCTTACTAACATCGGGCCAATCAGATACTTTCCACTGTTCGGGAGTAGTTTCTATTGCTTTAGGTAGCTTTTCGATTCCTAATGCTGCTGTTTCAGGTGTCATATAATAGTGATATCCCATAGAACTAATATCTTGATCTCGCCAAGGAATATCAGGATGTCTTCCGTCGTAAGTCATCTTTTTTAGTTCGAATGCATCACTTTCATTATCACATAATATCATTCCACCTCTGCCTAAACTTAAATGTTTTCTAAATTGAAAACTTAACGACATAAAGGTACCTGGAATGTAGCTATCTTTTCTCCATAATACAGCTGCATCGATTATAGGTGTAAAGTCTTCTGTAAGATAATAGTAGTCTTGCCATGCTTCAGTTTTCCAATTTAGTTGTATTCCTAATTTCTTTGCGAGAAATGGTATAGATATATAAGTTCTAGTAGGACAGTTAATATAACTTATGTTAGTATACCTCAAGCATAACTCAATACCATGGGTACAGCAATCTACTGCAACAGCATATGGTGCACCGAAAAAATTTGCTACTTCTTTTTCAAACTTTGCAACAACATCAAAACTCATATTATCTCCGATTTTTATTTTTTAGTAATATATTACCAAAGTTACCCATAAAGTTATAAATGCCTAATTCTTCGAAGCATTCTAACTTATTTTTTATTTCTTCAGCAGTCAAGCAGTCTTCATATAGAGTTCTATCTTCGACACCATTGAATTCGATATACAAATAGTTAACTTTATTTTTCAAAGTATCGAGAGCACCTTCTATAAATTCTTTTTCTCCACCGTTAACATCTACCCACATTATATCTATTTCGTTTATATTACTATCTTTAATCCAACTATCTAATCTTGTAGATTTTACTTTAGATTTTTTCATAAAGGAAACATCAGTAAATATATTAAGATGATTATCAGGCTTTTTTATTGAACTAGAAGCTGACCAGCTTTCTTCGAATTCATAATGTCTTCTTGTTTCGCTATCGCTCGCATACCAGTCGATTTCACCATCTAAATTACTTAATGCAGTTTCTATAAGGGTTATGTTTTTATTATCCCCTGTAACTTTGTTAAATACTTTAATAGATCTTTTATCAGCTTCGAATGAATATATATTTGCTTTAGGAAATAATTTATTAAACTCGAGACTATCTTTTCCATCATAAGTACCTACATCAAATATAGTTAAATTAGATTTATTCTCAAACTTTTTTACAAATATTTTTTTATCTATTTCTTTATCTTCCATTTTTACCTCTTACATATTATAATTTGATTCAGCTTTCTGAATAATCCACGTTGGAACTCTTATATCGGATTCAGTACGGTTATTATACTGAGGACCCCACCATTGAGAAGGTACAACAATATCACCTTTATGTTTAGTAAGATAAGCGCCCCACCAACTATAAGAGCTGCAAGCCATAATTAGATTAGTGCAGTGAGTCATACAACATAAATCCATAAATTCCGCTTTAGGTTGCATATCTTCGTAAGTAGAGTATTTAGAATATACTACATCAGTATCGTCTAAATTTTCTTTACACCAGTTAATATCATCACTAAAAATTACAAATAAATTATTTTTACTCTTAAATCTATTCATAGCTTTTTGGTAATACTCTTTATTAAGAAGTACTAACCTTGCACCTTGTTCATTTTTAACATCTCCATGCCGTACATGAACTCCAGTAATAGTATCTACTTGGTGTTTTTCTTTTAGTTCAGCGAAATAATTATTTGCATTAAGTTCGATAGCAGGCTTGAATGTAAATTCTTTCTTTATTAACTCTTTTATATCATCGAAATATTTATATGACTGAAAATAACCTTTTATATTAGTACCATCTGCTATGTTAAACATTTCAGGAGAAAACTTTGCATAATCTCTTCCATGATCATGTGTCCTAGTATATTTTATATCACTCAAAGGTAGTACTTTACCACTAAGGTTAAAACACTCTAAAATCTGAAGATACATATAATCCGCTTTATCTATAATAGGATTATAACTAGAATCTATTACTTTTAAGTTATCACTAGGGATAGCAAACTCGTATCCATTTTTATATGCTATCGAAAATAATGCACTATACTGAAACATCTGATTAGCTAATCGTCCTAAATGCCCTATTCGTTCGAATGTTATCATTGTTTACTCCTAAAATTTTCTAAACCTATCTTACCATGAAACCCAAACGATGTAACTCCTATATTTTCAGGAATATCTTCGTTATGATATTCTTGACTAAACTTTGCTGCTAATGTTTTTGGTGCCCATGTAAATCCAGCTTGTTCATAGATATGTCTATTCTTTACAGAAAAAATTGCGTCTTCTTGCCAGTATTTACCTTCTCTCGGTTCCCAAGGAATATTTATTTTACTAGCTAACTCTAATAATTTTTTAGATCGAAGACTAAATCCTCCGTTACCTACAAAAATATTATTCCCGTTTTTATCTTTATAGTTATGATTGCTTGTCCATAATGCACCAATATAGTCATAGTCTAGAAAATTATTATCCCATTGTTCAGGATTAGTAACGAATCCATCCCAGTTTATAATAAGTGCGAATTCAGTATCAATATGATTATGTAAATGATAAATAATGTACTCGCTATACCCTTTATAATCTAGTTTTGGACATTCTTCTACTATTATTCCATCCGGTACTTCTGGTAGATTACCGCTATCGTTAAGATGAGTAATTAACTTAAGAGAGTTATACTTACCGTGTTTAGCAGTCTCAATAAGAGCTTGTATTGACTCCTGCACTCTTACTGAAGTTACGCATACCACTGTTATGTTAGGTAAATTAAGCATCTATAAATGTTTTATCTAATTTTTGACCTTCATATGGTCCCGTTTTATATTCATACACAACCGTATCGTCTTCAAGGATTTCGTATGTATGCCCGCCATACAAAGTAAAACTAGCATCTCCAGCTTCTAGTATAATATCATTACACATAATAGTATCATCTAAATCATATAATATACATCTTACTTTACCTTTAATTACTACCCAAGATTCTTGAGCTATTTGCTCAGGATAATGCCTGTCTTTAGTTATATGTTTATGTGGAGGAAATGTCTTATCCTTTGGCATTTTAAGTGTTGCACATTGTATAAAGTTATCTTCAGGAATAATATCGTCTCTACCTTTTATATCTTCTAATCTATTGATTACATGCAATAATCTGCCGTCAACCTTTGAATAAAATTTTTCCATGTTATTTCTCTGCTTGTTGTTTTATCCATGCATAAGTTTTTTCGATACCTTCTCGTAACGGTCTACTTACAACCCAGTTTAATTTTTCTTTATATAATTTATTATCCGAATTTCTACCGTTAACTCCTAGAGGACATTTGTGGCCATATTTATCGAAAAACTCTTGCCCGTCAATATTATCTATAGTTACATTTTTATTAGAGATATCTATAGCCATCTTTGCTAAATCGTTAATACTAATCATCTCTTCGGATCCAATATTAACAGGGCCGCAGAAGTCAGATCTTGTTAGTCTTATAGTAGCTTCTATACATTCATCTATATACAAGAATGATCTAGTTTGATTGCCGGGTCCCCAGACTTCTATACTTCCATTATCGCTAGCTTGGATTACCTTTCTACACATAGCGGCAGGAGCTTTCTCTTTACCACCATCCCAGGTACCTTCAGGTCCGAATATATTATGATATCTAGCTATACTAACATCTAGTCCATAATTTTTCTTAAATGCTAGATACATTCTTTCGCTAAAAAGTTTTTCCCAACCATACTCTGAATCAGGATCGGCTGGATAAGCTGATTCCTCAACACAATTTGGGTTATTAGGATCAAGTTGGTTATGTTCAGGATATATACAAGCTGAAGAACTATAAAAGACTTTTTTAACTTTCTTTTTTACACATTCATGAGCTACATTAAGATTTACAAGTGCTGAATTATGCATCACATCAGCGTCGTGCTCACCTGTAAAAATATAACCAGCACCACCCATATCAGCAGCAAACTGATATACTTCATCAACTTCAGGTCCAATAACTTTTGCTACTAGCTCAGGATCTCTTAAATCACCTACAACAAAAAAATCAGCTTCAGTTTGTGAGTATTCAGGTTGTTTTAAGTCTACACCTGTAACTTGAAATCCTTCCTTTTTTAACCGTTTTACCATATGACTACCAATAAAGCCTCCGGCACCTAGTACTACTGCTTTTTTCATATTTGTCCCTTTATATATTGTTCGAGTTCGTTTTGAACTTCTATATCTAATTGTTTATTTTCGTTTACGAATCTATAATCAAACATCGTATCAGTATTTTTCCTTCTTATTGCTTCAGCATGTTGTATTGCAACTGCGCTCTTACATCCAATCAAGTCAACTCCATCGTTAATAGAATCTTGAGAACTCAATCGTTCGAACTGCCAAGGATCTAATCCATCCTTAAGATATGAGCACATATAATCTTTATTCCATATCGACCACTCACATGTTATTCTAAAATTAGATATCTGAGAATAGTTAACAAGTTCGTAATCTCCAACTTGTTTATAGGATTCGTGCTTTTTTCCCATATGAGTTTGAAAAATAGAATTAGTTAAACATGCACGACCAACATTATCGTTTTTTGATTGTTCTAGTAAAACGTTTACTAGATCAGTATTTACATAATCTAGGATAAATTGATCTTCCATAGTATAAATAAAACTATTATCTTCGATAGATTCAAAAAATGTCCTAAGGTCGTTAGCATAATATTGTGGACCAAGCTGCTTACCTAAAGATATAAAGTTAAAATTATTAGGAAGATTTTGAGCAGGTTCTTTATAACCTAAAATAGTTACTTTTAGCTTATCACTCCAAAACTTGTTAAACAGGTATGCGAAAGGTTGTAGACAGTGATGATAATTATCTGAAGTGCTAATATAAATATTTGTAGCTTCTATCATTTTAAGTTCTCCAATATATACTTTACTCGACTTTTAGATGTATGATACTCAATAAGATGTTGATATCCTCTTTCACCTATTTCTATAGATTGTTCTCTATTCTGTAAATAATATCTTACCTTTTGTTCGAATTCGTCTATTGTACTATATTCTATATAATTTTTCCCATCAGTAAAATTATCTGGAAATAGTATATTATATTTTTGACTTACTGCACATGATTTATTAGCGAATATTTCCCATAATCTTGCACAGCAATCTCCTCCTCCCCAGGCGTCTATTGATAGATAAGATCTCGTTAGAATCTCTTTATATGTTTCATAATTATAATTTCCACCTACAATAACATTATACCCTTCAGATGCTAATTCGTTACATACTATTTCAGTTTCTTTACGCAAGCCATCGTTAACTTGACCGTAGGCGCAGAATATATCTATATCTTTTTCTAAACTTTTATTACTATAGTGACGGTCAACCGCTCCGAATAGTAATGGAATAATTCCAAGTTTAGTATCTTCAGGATAACATTCACGCTTAAAATACCACTTACAATAGTTAAGCATATCAGTGTTTATCCAAGCACTACCTTTACGTTTAGATTGATTGTATTTCGCTTCAGATACTTGTCCCGGTTCTGGTTGACCTGTAAAAGTCCATTCGCTACCATCTATATATACAGTTTTATTAGGATAATTAAGTTTCTTTACTAAATCATAATCTATTCCTGGATAGCTGCCTCTCTTTTTTCCCCAAATAGCAAAAATAAAATCGGCTTGTTGAGCATATTGAGAATATTGATCAGGAGTTAGAATATCTTCTTGTTTTACACCATTACCAGGAGATGTACATTTTAATTCGATATCATTTTTATATATACCTTCTATAACCGTTTCAGCTAGATAGTCTAACTTTTCGAAAGGTGTTACTGCTAATATCTTCATAAGTAAACTTCTCCTTTTACAAAATTATGTTTAATAGGAAATTGTCTTTGAGATTCGTAGCATTTACTATACCTAACAACCATATGATTTGAACCACATTGATTGCTTATATTTAATTTAGCTTTAGACTTTATATATAACTGTACTCTCATACTTATATGTCTTATATTAAGTGCTTTCTTAATAAAATTAAATGGCGTAGTTTCTAAAGGTTTATAAGACCAGTAAAAATATGGTAAAGGATTCTCTTTTAATATTTTTGTCATATTTTTAGTATCTCTTTTATATGAAACTTCGTCAAACTTACCTCTTTGCGTACCGAATCTATTTGATACTAGTAAACATCCGAAATCACCGTCACAATGTTTATCTATAATGTAATCACCTAATGTTTTCTCTTCCTGAGTCCAGTACATTTCAGGTTGTGAATCTTGTAATTCAGAATCAGTAAACTGCCAGAATCTTAACATTTGCTCTAACAAAGGTACATCGGTGTTATTTTCATCAAATATTCGATACTGATCGTGAAATATTTCACCCTTTATATCGTCAACAAACCCATCTATATATGGATTATTATTAAATGTAATATACGCATTTTTATGCGATTTTCCAAATACTTTCTGTAATAAATTTTCTGATGGTATATAAACTTTGCAGTCAGGGTATTTTTGCTTTAACAATCTCGGCATGGCAGAGAGTATACCCCAATCACCGATACCATGAGCAGTTCTCATAATTACAAACTGCTGTTGTGTTAGATAGTCGTCAGGTATATATGATGCGTCATCTACAGGAAATCCTATAATATTTTGATCTTGTACTTGATACAAAGTATTGTCGTAGATTCGGAAAAACTTCATAGTTAAATCGTATCATAGAATGCATTTTGTCTTTCTTGTCTTCCGATATCTTTAGGATGATATAAACAAAACTTTTCTTCGGCTGGTAAGTTAGCAAATTTAGTATAACCTTTAAGTTGTTCATGAACAGGTTTAATCCAATATATATTTTCACTATTTTTATAGATCCTCATTTGCCAATCAGGAAAATTTACCCATCCTTTCTCATCAACTCTCCATCCCCATTTAGCAATATGCTGATCAGTAATACCTGCAACAGTATTTACTCTTGGTACCCAAAATGCTTCAGTATCATTATTTGCTTCTAATATAAACGGTAACGCTTCTATCAAATACTCGTTAGGTACTTCGTCAGCATCTATTTGAAATATCCAATCTCCGCTGCATTGCTTATTAAGATTATTTTTATATTGAGCAAAGTTTTTATCTAACGAAAACGAACAGTGCTTATATTCTGTAGCTTGTTTTGATTCAAATCTTTCACAAACATCCCATACTTCTTCAGTAGCATTTCCATTATCTTTTTGAACTACAACTTCGTCTTCAGGTCTTTTATGTTCAAATAAAAACTTAAGTAATTTATCTAATTCTTTGTGTTCATTACAAACTGTAATAGCATAACTTATTTTCATTTTAATTCTCCTCGCTCGGATCAAAATATTCAATACTTTCAGGAAAGATATAATCTATTAGTATTATATTTTGTATCTTACCTGTCTTAAATGTTCTATAACTTCCTTTACCTTGCCCTTTTATCATGTCAGCTATAGAACTTTGATAAAATTCTCTAGGTTGACCTTCTACTAAAAGTTTATCAGCATAAACTTTTCTAGCTTCGAGCTGACTATTAGCCATAGTTGCACCGGTTTTTCTAGCTATAGTAAGTAGTACTGATCTAGGTGCTATATCAAGATTTACTGCATGAGTAAATGGCTCTTTATCTTTTACTCTTTTATAAGAAGGATCTACTATCATCACATTATACTTTTTTGTCTCAGGTTTTCCAACAGAAGTTTTTCTATAACTAAATTCCACTATCATACCCGGTTGCAAGTCGTTTGCTGATATAGGGAACCTTTTCCCAAAAAAGGATCTATGTGTTGATATTTTACTCATCTTCTTCTACTACTCCACCGATTTCCTTCAATGCTGATATAAAATCATCTTTTTCGAAGTTCATTTTTCCGTTAACATCAACAATAGTTTTGAAGTATTCACCTTCTTTATCAGGAAGAGGGTATTTTTCTTTTTCATCTTCAGTAACTTCACGAATTGGTAATACTTCCCAATGCCAATCATCACTAGAATCCTTACCCATTGGAAATACCATACCTTTCATCGGTATATTTATAACTGAAGGGTACCATACTAGATCTCTTAAACTATCTATTACCTTTAATTCAGTAACTAATTTAGGTTGATTTTTTTCAGCTTTTATAACATATTCTGAATCAACTTTTAGCATAGAGTTACTAGTATAACCTGTTTTATAATCTAAATACGAAGTTATACCCGTTTTTTCATCAAACGATTCAAAGCATAAATCCGCGTTGCCGTCTATAGGACTTAAAATTTTCTGTTCCATATTAAACCTTCTTAAGTTTTGGTAAAGATAGTTTAGGCGGTGCTGCTTTATCTATCTTTTTTAGTTGTGGTAAATTTAATTTTGTTTGTATAGGTGCTTGTTCGATTTTTATGTACTTATCGATTATAGTACCAAATAATTCGTTCATTTTTTCGATACTAAAATTAGTACGAGATCTATAAGCTTGTTTTCTTGCACCGTCAGTATAACTCTTATAACTCTTATAAACATCTCTTAAAATTCTTTGAGCGTTTTGATAGTTAACATAAAACCAAGCTGATCCTTCGTTTATTACACCTTTCCATTGTGCAGATTTATGTACTGGTTCTAACTTTCCTGGCAGTAATGTGCTTAATTTAGGATCTAGAAAATCTAAATGACCTGACCAGTTACTTGCAATAACAGGTTTACCGCTTACAGATGCTTCTAGTAGAGGTCTACCGAATCCTTCCCCTTTTGTAAAGCTTACATGCGCTTTAACTTTAGGATGATTATATAATCCGTTCATTTCAACTTCGGTAAGATCTCCATGTATAAGATATACGTTAGGACACCCATCTCCAATATTATCACGTAACCCTTTTATCCGTTTTATCATATCATTACGATCAATTATACTAAAAGTAGCAGAGCTAGTTTTTACTATTAGAGCTGGCATATTTTTCTTTCCTTTGAAAGTCTCACAGAACGTCTTAATCATCATACCTGTATCTTTACGGTCATGACCTAATTTACCAGCTAACCAGTGACCAACGTATAAAAAGCAGAATGATTCGTCAATTGTAGATAACTGTTCATCTATTGTCTCGACTGGCTCAGATAACTGTTTGAATATTGCAGTATTTAATCCTTCGAATAAGACTTCTACAGGTTTTTCGATTTTTAGATCACCTATCTTTTGTTTAGTATTTGAGTCTATTTTATCGTAAGTTGAGTTTAGAAATACGTTACGAGAATGATTAGATGGAACTATAATAAGATCCATTTTATTACATCCCTCTATCCAGCTTGGATCACATATAGTTGTTTCTATACCTGCAGTTATTCCGATATTAAATTTTCCTATAAGTTGAATATTATTCCACTCGTTAGGTACTGAACAGTTTATAAATATATCTGGCTGTCTTTGAAGATTATTATTTGTAAGTATTCTAGCTGCAATTGCACTATTTTTTGGAGTTGCTGTAAGCCCTGTTTCTGGGCAATCACCCCATTTTGTTGGTGCTACTAATATTTCATACTTATCCATTTCGATAAGTGAGTATATTAGATCTCTAGTATGGTCCCCGTAACCTGATCTAGAACGTACAGGTCCTTGAAATAATATTAGTGGTTTATTCATAACTGTCCCTTATATTTTATATAATGTAAATCGTTTTCTTTTTTCCCAATTTTCGAAAGTACTTTCTATACCTTTAATGAAATTATTAGCCATAGCTTTCGAAGATAATTGTCCGTCATCACTTATTGCGAATTCTCTACCTAATTTTCCTCTTCGCTCTCGTTCTTCTTTCCCTGCATCGTACCACTTCTTGATAGCTTCTGCAACATCGTCAAATCTTGCTCTATCGTCAAATATATACGGTGTTTCAGGTGATCCTTGAATAGATCTGTTGCTAGGCCATACTGGCTCTACCCATTCTCCGTATGTGAGATCCGGATTATCTTTCCATAATCTATCATTATGTAAGGAACCTAATTCTATATAGTCATCAGCAGTTAAAAATTTATCTTTAAGTTTGAATCCACAATGGTCTTGTAACCCACCTGTAATATTATTAAGGATTGGAGTTTCACACATTATTGACTCAGCTCCAGATAATCCAAACCCTTCGTTAGAAGCTATGTTAATAGTAACATCAGCAATATTATACATGAAAGCCATTTCCTGAGTAGATATGTGTTTTTGCGAGAATATAATATTATTATCAGGACATAATGCTCGTTTTACAGCATGTAAATCAGTTCCGTTAGGATCTAAAGCAGGAGTATGCATTAGTAATACACACTTATCAGCTTGCTCTTTTGTAAGAGTATTACAAAACTCGTTCCAGGCTAAAACTATATCACTTGTCTGCTTTCTTCGAATATTTCTGTTATTATAATATAATACAAAATCATACTCTTTGTTCTCTAATATATGTTTTTTGAATCCTTGTAAGTGAGTAAAGAGCTTATCTTCTTTAGTATATTTCTTAAACATCTTACTGTTAATTCCGTGAGGTACATAATCAACCTGCCATGCTTTAGTTTTTCCTTCTTGTGGAGGTCTACCATAATCTCTAACGTTATGAACTATTCCATAAGTTTGTTTAGATATAGCACCTAACCAGTCACATGACTCATAAAACGGTTGATTCCAATGTGGGTGAGGTAAATCGTCCCAGATTGTGTAATATAGTATAGGAATATGTTGACGAATTTCATGTTCCATCATATAGAGGAATCTCCAAAATCTTGGATCAGTAAAATGGAGTATTGCATCTGGACGCTCCATTGACATAAGCTGTCTTATAACATCTTGATTACCATAACCACTTATAGGATATATTTTCAAAGATGCATCATTAACCCCCGTCTCTTTCCTCATATCTTGTGATATATCGATAACTTTACCAGCATCAGGATGTTTGATTGCACCTCCTAATTGAACCCAGTCGTATTTATGAATTGTTCCAGTAACGAACTCACGAGACATAGTTCCAATACCTGAATGCATTCTTAAATCGTCAGAAAGTAGTAATATTTTTTTCTTTTTTGAAATAGGCTGCGAAGCGCCTACTTTACGTAACTTTGGTATTGCCATATCATAACCCTTTTTCTTAATATATAATAAATAGGGGATACTACCCCTATACAGTGTTTTTTAGGTAATTATTATTATATTTTTTCCAATTTTATTGATAGCGTTCAGTAAATTATTTACAATTTTATCACCTGTTGTACCAAATATTACAAATTTATCACACTGCTTAATATAAATGTTTTGTTGGATAAAAAAGTTTCTAACGCTAAATGGTTTGTTAAAGTATGCATCAGGTAACTGGCTATATAGACTCCTTGATGTATGAGCTGCGGGAACTTCTATATAGTTAAGACCAAACTCAAGACTATATTTTTTTATATATTTATCAGCTCCATCTTTGTTGCCTCTGCACACTACCTCTACATCAGGCTGATCTTTGAACCGAAATAAAAATTCTTTTATCTTACGTTTGTTCTCATATTCGTTACTACCTGTGATACCTATTTTCATTTAATCTCCAAATATCATTCTTAACTGATTATCAGTATCTAAATCGTTAGTTGAAGTTTTAACCCATCCTAGACTTTTTGCTATATCTTGCTCTAGCTGTTCTCTACTATCAACTATCATTTGATACTCGTCTAAAGTAATACTTATCTGAACTAAATCAATTCGCTGTACCGGTTTGTCGTGATAAAACGTAAGTATTTCGTCTGTAGTATCATCATGTGTTGATTTCAAAAATTTATCTAATCTTACGAGATGTTCTCTAGGAACCCAAATGTTAATTTTCATTGTTTTTCTCCTGCCATTCTTTCTTTGGCTTTTCTATATTTGCTACATTACTATATTCATTATAATCACAAGTTATTTCAGTGCCTTTTTTAATTCTATTTATAGCTTCGAAATAAATTGTGCCGTTATATATCTCTGGTCTAGCTGTAGGAGTATCACTATGATTATGCATCAGACCGAGAACAGTTATATCACCTGCGATATACTTACCGTTAACCTCACCTACGAGTGTATAAGCTGGACCAATTACACAATTTTTTTTAATATCTTCCGATGCAAAAACACCTTGACCTTCGATTTTACTTTCTTTTATATCAAACATTATCTAATTCTCTCTTTAGATGCGCATAGATCAGGTTGATCTTTGAACTCGCAATATTTACAATGTTTATTATTCTTTCCTGCTATAGCAAGAAAATTACCATCAGTATTATAAGTACCCTCCGGAGTAAAAGCATTAGCAACAAACTCGTTTATAGATCTAGTAAGTTTATTTCTAGTAGGCTTACCTGATGCAGGTACGAACGATTGTATTCTTTTGATAGGGTACGGAGAGTTATCAGGAAGTTTTCTTCTTACAATAAAATACTCTATATCTATCATATCCGGATCAACATTAAACTGCTCGGAATAAAATTGTTTATATAATACCATCTGGGAAGTTTTAGTCTTATCAGCTTTCTGGTACTTATTCCATCCCATAGTACTAGTTTTTATATCGTATATCTTATATCGACCTGTATTAGTATCTTGCATTACAATATCTATAAATCCATTGAATAGAATATTTTTATTAGATTCTAACGGCATACTCAATTTAGTTTCTATACCTATCAACTTGGTATGCTTTTTACTAAAGTAAGTACCACGTTTCTTAAGAAAATATTCTAGAATAGCTACCCCGTCATGAAAGAATTCTCGCATTTCGGTCTTATTAGTAAAATCAGGTTCTTGACCCATCGCCATAGCTTTACGATATTCCTTTGCCATAGCACCTCGTAAAATATCTCCTAACTTTAGTTCATCAGCTTCTTTGATAGAACCTTCGTACATAACAGTTAGATACCCTTGTAACGTCTCATGAAAAGCAGTTCCGAATAGAGTATGAATAGATTGAGAAAATTGACGAAGATTATCAATATAGTTAAGTTTCCAGCGCCTCGGGCATTGAGCATACATAGAGTATTGAGAGTAGGAAATAGACTTCTGCTTTTTCTTCTTCTTTACCGGAGTTAAATCGTCTATAGTTTTAGGTCTAATCATATAATATAAAGATAAGAAAAATAGTTGAGATTACCAACTATTTCCACTGTTTATTTTTTACTATTTGAGCTATAATACCATATATCGATAGATCTTGAAAAGTATCAATTATAGATTCAGTTTTTACTTTTGCATCTTTTTTTAGAAGAACTAACTGCTTTAGTCTTTGAATTTTATCGTTAAGTCTAAACCATAAACCTGTCAAGGCAACATGGACTTCATCGTCGTTTTCTAGATTAGTTCCTACTGATATATTACCTTTTCCATAATCCATCATTTTTTTAGCAAATAATTCGTATTGCTCAAGTTGTATTCTTTCGTATGCTTTTGCTATCTCTGGATATGCTTCTTTTAGTTCTTGTCTACTATTAGTATGTGTATCTTTAGTTAAATCACGTTCGCTTATTTTCATTTTAATAACCTCTTTATTTCTTTTTCTGTTTTTCCGTAACCACTTAACATATCCGTTAAAGTTTCTATACCTGTACTAAAATGCTTGTACATATCTATTCGTTGTTTAGCTTCTTTTTTGCTAACCTCGTAATGATCAGCTACAAGTTTAACTAGCTCAGGATTGTATTTTTCCATCTTTTTACTCTTTACATACTTCGTAAATAGTTTTTGTTTTGGTAGTATATCACTGAGCATTTTATAGTGCATTTGCTTACTTAAAGAATAATATTTCTGCGTAAAGTTTATTATCTCAGTAACATCAGGATTCATGCTTAACCATCTATTTACCATATAAACGTTATAAGCTTTCCAGTCTCCTTCAGTATAAGTTTCAGGACTAGTCTTCTTAAAAGTAAGATCAGCTAATATATTAAATATTGTTTTAGGCTTACTCACTAGCTGGTGGTATAAATTGATCGTTAACATGTCCACAGCTATTACATGCAAATACCTGGATAGGTACAAGCGATTCTTCACCTGTAGGTGACATAACAGCTGATATTTTCTTAAACATCATTAGCTGTTGAAAGTATTTATGATCGCATTTATCACAAGTAAGATCTGATGCTTGTTTCATATCTAGCTTAACTTGCATATTAGGATTCGGTTGTCCTTGTTGAGGTCTTTGACCTCTATTTCCATGTACTACATTCATATCGTTCTCCGTTACTTTGCTTTATATTTAATTCCTTCGGCTACCATTTTTTTCGCTTCAGCTTCAGCTTCCATAACACTCTTGAAACTACCAGTTAATACATGCTTACCATGATAAACAAATACTTCAGTACTTCCAGGTTGTTTTACTTTTTCACCTTTGAAGTTTTTAGTCCATTTTCCTAATACCATTTTTTGTCTAATATCAAGATAACCAACTTGTTTAATATAATTACCGTATTTAGTTCTATTTTTGTTTTTTGACATTTTAATTCTCCAAGGTTGAAATTATTTTACTAAACATTGCCATAACGTTTATTTCTTTATCTACTACAAAAGTATCTTGATACTGCGCTTCAGCAATTATAACTATACAGTTACTAGTTTTTGTAGCTGCAAATTCATCGATATTATCAAATAAAAATCTATACAAATCTTCAAAAGTTTTAACTTGACTATCGGCAACTATTTTTCTAATCGTATTAAACTTCCTCGCACCTTTTAATTCATCTAATACTTTAGTCATATAATCAATGGCTACGATCGAAGTTTCGTCTACTACTAACTTATTATCTACTATCTGTCTCTGCAGAGCATTTATAGACCTTCTTATGTCTGGGTAAGTAGAATTTACCACTGTACCAATATTAGCAGGATCAAACTCTACACTTTCGTTATTACAAATATGAGCTAGCCTGATTGCTACATCTTTTCTAGATGGAGGTGTAACGCCAAATACTTGACATCTTGATTGAATAGGGTCAATAATTTTTTCTACATAATTACAGGTTAAAATAAAACGAGTATGCTTCGAAAAAGTCTCCATAAGATTTCTTAATGCTGCTTGAGCGTTAGGAGTCATATAATCTGCTTCATCTAATATTACAACCTTTAGATTAGAAAATCCTGCACTACTAGAAAATTGTCTTATTTTATTACGAACAGTATCAACATTATTTTCGTCAGAAGCGTTTATATAGATATGATCACAATCAATATTATTGATTATAATTTTAGCAAGAGTAGTTTTACCAGTACCTGCTCTTCCATATAGTAGAAGGTGAGGAATATCCCCGCCTTCTATATATGTTTTTACTTTACTACTAATTGCATCGTTACCAATATAACCGTTTAATGTATCAGGTCTATATCTTTCTACCCAGAGTGTATTGTTACTATTCATATACTAAATATAAGAAAATTATTTCGAATCTTCAACTTTCTTAGGAAGAAGTTCCGATAGTACTTGAATTTTTCCGTCTGCGTCAGCGATTTCTCCTACAAGTTTTTCACATTCAGCTACGATATCAGGATGTTCTCCAATACCTGCTGGATTTTGCATGTAGTTAGCTAGATTTGCAAATGCTGCTAATTTATCAGCGTTAAATTTCGCGCTTAAAGCGTTTATTATTTCTTGAGTCATAGTTTATCTCTTTATTACATCATTGGCATTTGACCTGGGCCAACTACCGCTTGATTATCATCTTTAATATTAGTTAAAACACATTCAGTAGTAAGTATAGTTCCAGCTACTGAAGCTGCTTTTTGAAGAGCAGTAGTTGTAACTTTACATGGATCGATAATTCCTGCTTCTAGCATATCAACAACTTTTTCGTTACGTGCATCGAATCCAATATTTTTATTACCAGCTTTGTGAGCTTTTCTAGTATTTTTTATCTCTGCTTTGATATCGTTCCATACAACATCAGCAGTTAAGCCTGCATTAGACATAATAGCTCTAAATGGTGCTTCAGCTGCAGCTTTAATTATTTCGATTCCAGCATTTTGCTCATCGTTTTCTCCGATAACCTCTAGTTTTTGAATAGCTTGCATTAACGCTACACCTCCACCAGGTATGATTCCTTCATCGATTGCAGCTCTTGTTGCATTTAATGCATCTTCAACTCTATCTTTCTTCTCTTTCATTTCGATTTCAGATTCAGCACCGATTTTTAGTATCGCTACACCGCCAGATAATTTAGCTAACCTTTTTTGAACTTTTTCACGTTCCCAACTAGATTGAGCATTATCTAAAGCTGATTTAATCTCTTCACCTCGTCTTTGAATATCATCGGTACTACCATAACCATCGATAACTGTTGTAGTTTTGTTGTCGATTTTTACTTTCTTACAAGTACCAAACCAAGCAGCATCTACAGTATCTAATTTCATACCTTTATCAGGAGATACTAACTGACCACCTGTTAAAATAGCTAGATCTTGAAGTAACGCTGATCGTTCTTCACCGAAAGATGGAGCTTTTACAGCAGCTACTGATAACGTACCTCTAACTTTGTTTACTACTAAACCTGCTAAAGCTTCTCCATCAATATCTTCTGCAATAATAAGTAAAGGTTTACCAGCTGCGATAGCGTATTCTAAAACTTTGACTATATCTTTTAAGTTTGATACTTTTTTATCATAACAAAGAATTAAAGGCTCATCTAATTCTACGGACATATCGTTATTATTTGTAATAAAATAAGGTGATAAATATCCTCTATCAAACTGCATACCCTCTACAATATCAAGAATAGTTTCAGCAGTAGCTGATTCATCTACAGTTACTACTCCTTCTCTACCTACTGCTTCCATCGCATCAGCGATAATTGCACCAACAGTTTCATCGTTGTTAGCTGATATAGTAGCAACCTGTCTGATAGGTTCTTCTCCTTTAACATCTTTACTAATTGCTTTAAGAGTTGATACAACTTCGAGTACTGCTTTATCAATACCTCTCTTAAGTTCGATAGGATTTCCACCTGAAGAA
>Ga0163110_10000147_pt1 | contig 30852 bp, 27 predicted proteins | sample CRUFie1St17metaG_FD_108703 | JGI IMG/M metagenome (GOLD analysis project Ga0163110, IMG submission 108703) | Marine microbial communities from the Costa Rica Dome - CRUD Field 142mm St17 metaG | ecosystem: Environmental > Aquatic > Marine > Oceanic > Photic zone | place: Costa Rica: the Eastern...
CTATTGTATTTATTACACATGATTTTGATGAGGCTTTGAGGCTAGCTGATCGTATTGCTATTATGAAGGATGGAGCTATCGAGCAATGTGATACGCCGGATAAAATAGTTTTAAATCCAGCAACTGACTACGTAGCAAAATTTACCCACGAGGTAGAAAAAGCCATTGTTGTTAAGGCAAAGGCGTTAGTTAGGGAGATAAAAGACTTTGAGCCCATTGGGAATGCTGTCTCAGCTAATGCTACAATTAAAGATCTAGCAAGAATCTTGATTAATGATGAAAGAGAAATTATTCCTGTCTCAGATACTTCCAATGCCAAAGATGAATTGATCGGGGGTATGTTTCGTAAAGAAGCTTTAGATGTGCTTCTAGGATCAGAGTGATGGAAACAATATCTTTCAAAAATAACAGATTTATTTTTGGAAATAACAATACTTTTACTATAAATGCAATTTTAACTTTGGCTTTATGTATTGTTATAACCCGACCAATTCTGCCAGATTTTTTAATAAGAATTCCAGACTGGGCGATTTTATCTTGGGATGTATGGTTAAGTAATTTTTTTAATTTTATTAAAGATGATTTGGGATTATTATATTTTACTCGTACTTTAACAGCTGGTCTGGAGTGGTTGTTAGATATTACTGGTAATCTGTTGTTTGGTAAAAGACGTTGGCCTCATTTGGGTCCTATACCTTGGACAGCAATTGCGGGTGTTGCTGCTATAATCGGTTATTGGTTAGGTGGTTGGCGAATGGCATTGCTTGCTGGAGGGACCTTTGTTTGGACTGCTTTAATTGGACAATGGAAATTAGCAATGCAAACATTGTCTGTTTTAACAGTTGCAGCGCCTATGGCAGCATTTATCGGTTTGTCACTGGGTATTTTAGCATGGAAGTATTCTTGGTTTGATAAGGCCTTGAGGCCAATTTTAAGTGTATTGCAGACTTTACCCTTTTTTACTTATTTGTTGCCAGCTGTAATCTTTTTTAAAGTAGGTCCTACAGCTGGAGCAGTAGCTACTATAGTTTATGCCATACCCCCAATGATTTTAATGACTACACTGGGTTTGAAAAAAGTTTCACCTGAAGTGGTAGAGGCTGGGAAGATGAGCGGAGCCTCTAAATGGCAAATGCTTCGTTATGTTTATATACCAGCAGCTAGGACAGAGATTTTAGTTGGAGTAAATCAAGTAATAATGCTCTGTCTTGCCATGGTGGTATTGACGGCATTTATTGGGATGCCTGGTCTTGGAGCTAAGTTGTTATTGATGATGAATTCATTTAAGCTTGGCCGAAGTTTTGAGATAGGTGTTACGATAGTTTTGTTGGCTGTAATGCTTGATAGGTGCACAAAGGCTTGGGTAATAAAGCAACCTGAGCACTACGAGAAAAACACACCGCTCTGGAAACAGAATGGATTTTTATTATGTGGAATTGGGGTCTTTATATTTTTTATTATAGTCGCACAGTTTGTTCAGGTTGCAGATCATATTTCTAGAAAGCAAGATTTTTCTATGGGTAAGGAAATAGATGTTCTAATAAAAGGTTTTCTTGATCTTGATCCGGTACAAGCGACTACTAACTGGCTGAGATGGTTTTTAAATGTCTGGGTTCTTATCCCATTCAGGAATTTTCTTTTATGGATTCCAACTACTGCATTTATTCTTTTTATTTCAGCTTTTTCATTATGGTTGGGCGGAAAGAGGCCAGCGATATATTCCTTTATCTTTTTTTCTATTGTTGCTTTAACTGGTTGGTGGGATCGTGCTGTGATAACACTTTATGCAGTGCTTTCCGCAGTAATTTTGTCAACTTTGATAGGTATCCCTTTGGGAATTTTTGCTTCTAGAAGTGATAATTGGTCAAAGCGAATTTTGTTAGTGTGTGATACTGCTCAAACATTTCCCAGTTTTATATATTTGATACCAGCAATTATGTTGTTTGGCGTGAATGATGTGGCTGTAGTATTTTCAATTTTGATTTTTGCTACTGTTCCACTTACAAGGTACACAATAGAAGGTCTAAGAGCGGTACCTAAAGAAATGATTGAAGCTGCTGATATGGCTGGAGCAACTAGACGACAGAAATTGTTAAATGTAGAGTTGCCTTTAGCTTTGCCCACAATGGCTATCGGATTTAATCAAGCTATAATGTTTGCATTTTTTATGGTTATCATAGCTGCTTTTATTGGCACTCAAGATTTAGGGCAGGAATTGCAGAGAACTTTAGCCGGTACAGACCTAGGTAAAAACTTCGTATTAGGTATTTGCGTTTCATTGATGGCTTTGACGTTTGATTTAACAATAATGAATTGGGCTGAAAAGAGAAAGAGAGCATTGGGTTTATGAATAAGTTGAACGATTTAAGAAAAGTGACAAATTTAAAGACATTAACTTGGGAGTCACTAGAAACCTCTACCGACTGGCAACCTGAAGATAATGTTTGGTGGTATAATTTGAGTTTTGATCAAAAAACTGGTCAAGGATCATATTTATATAAAATGGGAGCAGGAGCGCGATCTAATCCTCATGAACATTTAGGTCCTGAAGAGTTTTTTGTTCTTGAAGGCGATTTAATTGATAGCGATGGCTATGAATATAAAAAGGGAGATTTTGTTTCTTTGGCTGGTGGATCTAAGCATAATAGTTTTTCCCCTTCCGGGTGTGTTTTAGTTGTGACTCATCGAGGAGTAGTAGTAAGTTTGGAAAAAAGTGATTTATAATGGAAGTCAAAGCTCGTTTTGAACAACCGACCAAGGCAGGAAAAACCATCCTTCCTGGGCTCCCAATATTACCACACGGGGTAGAACGCCACGTGGTTCCCGGTGGAGGTAGTCGTGGTATTAGAATAGATGTGGGTGATGAAATAACAGTTGTTGATGAACAGGGACTACAACCTGCAGAAATGGTCTTTTTTGCGCCAAATGGTTTATCAGATGCAGGAATGATAGGCGCTAAAGGATCCGGTCGTGCAGATTATTTGATAAATTTGCTAAATTCAGGTGATCTATCAGGGAAAAAGGTATTAAAAGCATTAAAGGCATCTGGTTTTGATATTAATAATGGGGATGCAATACGAATTTTTACAGAGGGTTCAAGATCTGGAGAAAACGCTGATTTTTCCGCTTCATCGGACGGTCTCTTAATTATTGCGGCACCAGGTGATAGAATGTTACCCGAGGCACAAAATGTACCAACTGATCTGATTGTTTATGTGCGGCGATCAACACCGAGTGAAGGTAAAGGTGGGATAGCGCCACCAGATCCACTAGCTGATCCAATTGTCGATTTAAATATACAGCCGGGAAGTGCCACAGCATATGAAGTAAAAAAAGGCGAGTTTATTCAAGTTTTAGATGTACAAGGTAGGGAATGTTCAGATTTTCAAGCCTTTAGTTTACGTGCATTAGATAAAGGTTTGGAAAGAGATATTGATCCGACAACGACAAGAAGCTTGATGGGTTCTTTATACCCAAAACCAGGTATTTTTTCAAAATACTGGACCTCTGATCAAGAAGCATTGATCGAAATTGTGCAAGATACCTGTGGGCGACATGATACATTTGGGTTGGCTTGTACAGCAAGATATTATGAGGATCTGGGTTATCCGGGTCATATTAATTGTTCAGATAACATGAATATTGACCTTGCTAAATTTAATATAAAGCCTAGAGGGGGTTGGCCAGCTATTAATTTTTTCTTTAACACGATGTTAGATGAAACTAATGCAATAGGTATGGATGAACCGTGGTCCAGACCAGGTGATTATGTGATGCTAAGAGCCCTGACCGATTTAGTTTGTATATCGACAGCATGTCCTTGTGATGTTGATCCAGCTAATGGATGGAACCCGACTGATATACAAGTCCGAACTTATAATTCTAACGAAAATTTTGAACGCTCAATTGGTTGGCGTAAAACTCCGGAGGCTGATGTGGAAGATACTAAGAAAACTGCATTTCATGACTGCTTTGCCCGTCATACACGAGATTTTGTGGAATATAATGGGTATTGGTTGCCAAACAAGATGACAAACTTTGGGGCAATAGCAGAATATTGGGGATGTAGAGAAAAAGCAGCAATAATGGATTTGTCTCCTCTTCGTAAATACGAAGTTACTGGTCCAGATGCTGAAGAATTGATGCAGCTTTGCGTAACAAGGAACATGAAGAAATTATCTGTTGGAGGGGTTGTTTATACAGCCATTTGTTATGAGCATGGCGGAATGATTGATGATGGAACGGTTTTTAGACTCGGTGAAACAAACTTTCGTTGGGTTGGGGGAAATGATGACAGTGGTTTATGGATGAGAAAAGTTGCTGAGAAGCATGGATTAAATGCTTGGGTTCGAAGTTCAACAGATCATCATCAAAATGTTGCGGTGCAAGGTCCAAAATCTGTCAATATATTAGCAGAGGTTATTTGGACGCCCCCAACACAAGCTACTGTTGAAGAATTGGAATGGTTTCGTTTTACGGTAGGTCGCTTGGGAGATTTTCACGGCCCAAGTGTAGTTGTTAGTCGAACGGGTTATTCTGGAGAAAGAGGCTATGAAGTATTTTGCCATCCAAAGGATGCGTTGGAAGTGTTTGATGCAATTTGGGCAGTAGGTGAAAAATATAATATGGTTCCTTTGGGTTTAGAGGCACTTGATATGCTAAGAATAGAGAGTGGATTAATATTTGCAGGCTCCGAATTTAGCGACCAAACTGATCCATTTGAAGCTGGAATTGGATTTACTGTACCACTTAAAACTCAAGCAGATGATTTTATTGGTAGAAGTGCGATTGAAAAGCGAAAAGAGAACCCTCAAAAGAAATTGGTTGGTCTTGATTTGATTGGAGGGGAAGTGCCATCTAATGGGGATTGTATTCGTATAGGAAAGGCCCAAGTGGGAGAAATTACATCATCTATAAAATCTCCAGTTCTTGGAAAGGTTATAGCATTAGCAAGAGTAGATGTTACGCATTCAGAGCTAGGTACCGAAGTAGAAATTGGTCAATTGGATGGATTACAAAAAAGACTTAAAGCAAAGATTGTAAAATTTCCACACTTTGATCCCACCAAGGAACGAGTTAAAGGAAATTATTCTTAAGGGAATGTGATATGGAGCTGTTGGGAAACTGGTCTTATCCAACTAAAATTTTGTTTGGAGCTGGGCGAATAAAAGAACTTTCAGATTTGGTTAAAAATTTTGGTTTATTGAATCCTCTTTTTGTAACAGATAAAAGTTTAGTTAATCAGAGCATTGCAAAAAATACGGTAAATAATTTAATATCAAATGGATATTCAGGATTAGTATTTAGCGATGTTGACCCTAACCCAAATGAAATCAATCTGAATGATGGATTAAAGGTATTTAAGAGTGGAAATCATGATAGTGTGATAGCTTTTGGTGGTGGCTCTGCCTTAGATTTAGGAAAAATGATCGCATTTATGTGTGGGCAAGATCTAGAGATTTGGGATTTTGAAGATATTGATAATTGGTGGATGAAAGCAGATGCAGCAGCCATCGTTCCCATCATAGCGGTTCCAACTACAGCGGGTACTGGATCTGAGGTGGGAAGAGCAAGTGTAATTACCAATTCAAAAACTTATGAAAAAAAGATTATTTTTCATCCGAAAGTTTTACCCAGTGGCGTAATTGCGGACCCTGAATTGACAATTGGTATGCCTCATCAAATTACCAGCGGAACTGGTATGGATGCTTTGGCGCATTGTATTGAGGCTTTTTGTTCGCCACATTATCATCCAATGGGTCAGGGCATTGCTCTTGAGGGTATGCGATTGGTGAAAGAAAATTTGCTGTTAGCATATAATGATCCTGTTAATTTATCTGCTCGTGCACATATGATGAGCGCTGCTATGATGGGGGCGACCGCATTTCAAAAAGGTTTAGGTGCAATTCATGCAATCAGTCATCCAATAGGTGCTTTGTATAACACGCATCATGGGACAACTAATGCTGTAATAATGATAGATATTTTAGATTTTAATCGTAACGCGATAGAACCAAAGATAATAGATGCAGCTAATTATTTAGGCATAGACCATGGCTTTGAGGGGTTCAAAAATTTTATTTTTGAATTGTGTCAGAACTTAGATATACCAAAAAATCTTAGTGAACTTGGGGTAGAGGATCCAGATATTAATCTGATAACGGACATAGCAATGCGCGATCCATCTGTTTCTGGCAATCCGCGAGTAATGACAAGAGAAAATACAAAGAAATTAATTGAAACTTTATTTTAAAGTAAAAAGAGCCAACTAATATTTGAGCTGGCTCTTTTTGTATTATATATTATTTTTTTACATTTTTATAAGCATCTAGCTCGTGCTTACTTCCAGCACTTAAAGCCCAGATACAGACAGCCACTGAAATCAAGGTCCAAACAACCTCCATAATTCCATTAGCACCCATATACATAGGACCTGTTGCTTGTGCCCAGTCAGTAAATTGAGAACCCATTGTTGTTCCTCCTATTGTTTAATTGGTGTTGAAGATTGACCTATGCCCTCAGGATACGCCTGTGATGGTACCTTGGTCATGTCTAATCCTGCTTCTTCTGCTTCTGGTGAAACTCGTAATAAACCCAAAACAGATAGGATTTTTGAAACTATCCATCCTGGCACAAAGCCGACCAAGAAGAATACAACAGCACCAATTATTTGCCCATAAAGCGTAATAGTGGCTGCGCCTTCACCTTGAGCTGCAGGATAACCAGATCCCCAGATCCCAAGCATGACAACCCCGTAAAGACCAATTGTACCATGAACGGTAACTGCACCAACGGCATCATCGATTCCTCGATTTTCTAACCATGTTGCGCAAGGTTTTAAGATACAACCTGCAACAAAAGCGATAATAAAGGCTAATGGTGGCCAATAAAGATCTAACCCAGATGCTACTGCAATAATTCCTGCAAGAGCACCAGACATCATCCAAAACGGATCTTTTGTTATTGCCCAAGCACCAATTATTCCACCTGATATGCCCATCAGAATATTAAAGGACAATGCTGAAAGTGTTATTGGTGTACCATAAATTGTAGCAAATTTATCGCCATACCAGCTCCAAGCTTCTCCAGGAACAATAAGGCATGCCATTAAAAATCCCCAAAATCCAACAATAATTAACATCAGGCCTGTTACTGTAAATGGGAGGTTATGAGGGGCAATGTGATTAGCTGATCCATCATCATTAAACTTTCCAATCCGAGGTCCAAGGTTCATTAACACACCGAGTGCAAAGAATCCCGCAACTGCGTGGACTAATCCAGCGGCACCAAAGTCATGTACACCAAATCTTGTCACAAGCCAGCCATCTGCATGCCAACCCCACGCAGCAGCAATAACCCAAGCAAAAGAGCCAAGAACTATTGCTAAGATTACAAAGCCAACAACCTGAATGCGCTCTATGACCGAACCAGACATAATTGACGCTGTAGTAGCGGCAAATAACGTAAATGCACCCCAGAAAACGCCAGACGCATTATCTGCGATATTCGGTCCCATATATTCGACCCATGGTAGAGCAATAGCGTTTGCATACGCTAATCCCGAAATGCCATTTGCTCCCTCACTTAAAGTAACACCAGTTGGGAATGCCCAATACACCCACCATCCGAAATAATAAAATGTAGGTACCATGAACGCAAAAGCAAGCATATTTTTGACACCAGATGCCAATGCATTTTTTAGCCGGCTTGCTCCCATTTCATAAGCTAAAAAACCAGCATGAATAATAATCATAAGCGGAATTGTTAAATAATAATAGGTTTCTGCAAACATAGTATTTGTGGTGTTTGCCTTGGCTTCTAGTGCAGCAACTTGTGCAACTAAAGCCGCCAATTGTTCTTCCATATTTCCCTCCCTTAAGTTAAGCGTTTATTCTTATATCTAAATATTATGATGTATCTATACACCAAACCAGTTATAATCCAAAATATTTTTTTTTAGACCAAAAATAGGCCAAAAAATTAATCAAAACATATTCTATTTATTCTCAGAGTGTGTTTTGTATTGAAGGTAAATTAACTTTGAAACGGTGCGCGCGTTGACGGATACATCTGACATTTTAGTCATTGGAGCGGGAATAGTTGGAGTTTCGACTGCAATCTGGTTGCAGAGATCAGGGGCTTCTGTAACATTAATAGATCGAGATGAGCCAGGATCTGCAACGTCATTTGGTAATGCGGGTATACTTGCTTCAGCATCAGTGATACCAGTTCCAACTCCTGGTATTCTTAAAAAAGTACCAGGAATGCTTTTAAATCCAAATAAAGCCTTATTTTTGAAATGGTCGCAGTTACCAAGGCTCTTACCATTTTTTTATAAATATCTACTCAATTCTAATTCGGATTCAGTCTTTAAAATATCAAATGCTTTAAGTTATATTTTATATGATACTGTTGAGCAGCACCTTGAGATCTCTAAAGGAACTAATGCAGAGAATTATATAACAACCAATGATTTAATTTTTGGTTATTCTGATAAAATGGCATTTGAGAACGATAGCTATTCCTGGGATCTAAAGAGTAAGCATGGCCACAAATTTTCTATCTTAGACAGAGATGATTTAGCAAAATATGATAAAAATCTAAAAAATAAGTTTGGTTTTGCTGTTAAATGTACGAACCATGGAACAATATCTGATCCAGGAGTTTATATAAGTGAATTATTTAAGAACTTTGTTAGTAAGGGAGGAAAATTTCTGAAAGCAGAGGTAAAGGATATCTTATTTGATAATTTTCGTAATCCTATATATCTAAATACTAATAATGGCGATATACCTTGTCATAGGGTTGTTCTAACCACGGGTGCATGGTCAGCAGGGTTAGCAAAAAAACTTGGTGTGAAAATTCCACTAACTTCGGAAAGAGGATATCATGTTGAATACCATTCGCCAAATATTGAGTTCAAAGCCCCAGTAGTGATTTCAGACTCAAAATTTATAATACATTCTATGCGGGGACGATTAAGATGTGCTGGTTTAGTAGAATTTGGTGGAATTTTCCAACCAGAAAGTCCCCACCCGTTTAAGTTGATCGAAAAAAAAATTGAAACTTTATTTCCTCAGCTAAAATACGTAAGAAAAACTTACTGGATGGGCCACAGACCCTCAACCACAGATAGCTTGCCAGTCATAGACATATCACCAAATTACAATAATGTTTGGTTAGGATATGGGCACCAACATATTGGGTTATCTGCAGGTCCAAAAACTGGTAAAATTCTCTCAGAAATTATTCTTTCAAAAAATACCAATCGTGATTTATCAAGGTTTTCTGCCAGCAGAGATGGGATTATAAACTAATGGATTACACCTTAATTATAATAACTTTAGGTAGTTTTTTGGCAGCTTTTGTTAATGCTGCTTTTGCCACGGGAGGAGTGTATCTTTTACTTGCAGCAGGTTCCACCGTTTTTCCAATGACCGTTGTAATTCCTTTGATGCCTCTTTTTGCATTTTCATCTCTGCTTGGACGTCTAGTTTTATTTTGGAAAGATATTGTTTGGAGAATTGTACTGGCTGTATTTGTTGGGTCAATTTTTGGAGTATATTTTGGAGTGAATGTTTTTGTTGTTTTACCCGAGGCCTTATTGTCTATTGGCATTGGAATTTTATTGATTATTTTAATTTGGTTTGGGAATTTCAAGTTACCAATTAATGCTTCAAAAATTTTTGTAATTGTAGGTATGGTACATTCTTTTATAGCAACTGTTTTTGGTGTTGGGGCATTTCTGCAACCAGCTATTTTGAGAACAGAGCTAATCAAGATGCAGATAACTGGCACCTTGGCTGCGTGTATGCTGTCAATGGATATTTTTAAGGTATTTTGGTTTTCAAATATTGGATTTGATTATTTAGCTTATCTTCCTCATATTCTTGGCGCTACTGTAGCGGGTTTAGTGGGTACCTGGCTAGGTAAGCGGACAACTAAAGTGGTTTCTGAACAGACTTTTAGGCTAGTTTTTAAATTTATAGTTACACTGATTGCTTTAAGACTATTATTTAAGGGGTTTAATATTTTAATTTTCTAGGCCAAAGCAATTATAAATTTAATGGCAGGCCAATATATTGTATTGCTAGCGCCTGTTGCAATTCTTCTGATCTTAGGAGTAAGTCATAATCAGATTGCCGAATTTGTTGGTCGAATGGGTCTTCGCCGGGAAAAGTGTGAAGCATTTTTGTTAGACGCCAACTTAAATTTATGGCACCCCAAACTCTTGCCAGAGCAGTTTTAGAGTAATTTTCTAAATGTGAGAAATTGTTATTTTTGTAAACTTCGATTAATGCTCTGCTAAGGAAATAAATATCCGAAACTGCCAAGTTTAATCCCTTGGCGCCAGTTGGTGGAACGACGTGAGCACTATCTCCAGCCAAAAATAGTCTTTTGTACTGCATAGGTTCAGAAACAAAACTTCTCAAAGGAGCAATTGATTTTTCAATTGATGGGCCTGTTTGAATGTCTTTAGTTACTTCCTTTGGCAAACGCCGTAATAGTGCCTCCCAAAATCGATCATCAGACCAATCCTTAATTTTATCTTGTATATCTACTTGTATGTAAAATCTACTTAACATTGGGTTTCTTTGAGAAGCCAAAGCAAAACCGTCACTGTGGTAGCCATATAATACATCTTTATATGGAGGCACTTCTGCCATTATTCCTAGCCAACCAAAAGGATAAGTCCTTTGGAATGACCGTTGTAGATGAATTGGTATTGACTGACGTGAAACACCATGAAAGCCATCACATCCAGCGATAAAGTCACAAATTACCACATGATTTTGTCCATCTGCCAAAAAAGTAACTTTAGGCATTTTTTTATCAATATCGTGAATTTGGACTTCAGATGCTTCACAAATAATCTGACCATTATCTCGTTCTCTTTGTAGGTATAGGTCTTCAGTTATCGAAGTTTGCCCATACGCCATAAAGCTTTTGCCTGTAAATTTTTTTACATCAATAAAGAGGCTTGGCTTGTTTTCCCATGTAAAACTTGTACCGTCATGAGGCATTCCCTCTCTATCCATTCTATCCCCTAAACCCACGTCACGTAGGAGCTGAACAGTCCCTGCTTCTAATACACCTGCCCTTATCCTTCCTTTAACATGAGCTTTACTTTGACGTTCTATAATCATGCTATCGATGCCATTAAGATGTAATATATGGCTTAATAGTAGACCTGCTGGACCACCACCAATAATAGCTATCTGTGTTTTGTGAGTAAGCAAAATTTTCCCCAAACCAATATTTCTGAATAAATTTTATTTTAAATTTAAGTTTATATTTCTCCTAGTAAATAATAAAGCCCAGAATAATCTTAGAGATACTTTCTCTTTTTATTATATTTTTTTTGATTTAATGAACTATTTAATGAGAGTAGTTAACAAAATATTTGATTCTAACGATGCGCGATGTATTTCACGCAATAAATTACCTCGATTAATATATGATTTTATTGAAGGTGCTACTGGAAGAGAAGTTGCTCCAATAGAAAATCTTAAAGCGTTTGATGAGATTAAACTATTGCCGCGTGCTTTACGAGATGTAAGTCAGTGTAATACAAGCACTGAATTCTTGGGTCAAACATTTGGGCTACCATTTGGGATTGCACCAATGGGAATGTGTAATTTGGCATGTTCTAAAGCTGATACAATAATGGCAAAAGCAGCAAAGAAATGGAACTTCCCTCATGGTGTTTCAACTGCTTCGTCAACAGATATTAAGGATCTATATAACATTTGTGAAGATAATGCTTGGTTCCAACTCTATCTTTTTTCTGGCGTCGAGAGTGGTATGAGGCTTGTAAAGGCGGCTCAATCTGTTGGTTGTAACACATTAATATTGACAGTTGATGTTCCTCAAGGTTCCAGGCGTATGCGTGAGTTAAGAAATGGGTTTCAAGTGCCATTTAAGATGGGGCTAAGTCAGTTTGTTGATCTTGCAACCCATCCAACTTGGACTATCAGAACGATATTTAATGGCATACCAAAGCCAGTACTGATTAATCAAAGTGAAGACCGTTTTGATCGAAAGGCACCTAGACCTGGTGCAACCTGGGAGTTCTTAGAAAAGATACGAATGATTTGGAAAGGGCGAATTATTGTAAAAGGTGTTTTGTCCACTGAAGATGCAATTAGGGTAAAGGATCTGGGCGCCGATGCTATTTGGGTGTCCAATCATGGTGGTCGACAACTCGACGCAGCTCCACCTGCAATAAAGGTTTTACCAAGGATTCGAAAAGTTCTGGGCAATGAATATCCTTTGGCTTTTGATAGCGGTATCAGGGACGGTAGTGATATTGTTAAAGCTTTAGCTAAGGGCGCAAACTTTGTATTTTTAGGGCGACCAATTTTACATTCATTAGCAGCAGCTGGAGATGTTGGATTAGAGAAAATTCTTTCAATCTTATCTGAAGATATAAAAGTAGTAATGGCCCAGTTGGGGATTAACCGAGTTGATGAAATAAATAGCTCTATATTGGCAGGAGAGTAGAGTGGCAAAAAAAATTAGAGGTGGGTCAATTTTAGCGCGAGCTTTAAAGGAAAAAGGCGTTGATCACGTTTTTACATTGGCAGGAGGTTTTTGTAACCCAGCCCTTGAAGGAATGATGGAATGTCAAATGCCTGTAATTAATTGTCCCCATGAGCAAGTGGCTGGGCACTTAGCGGATGGACATTCTAGAATAACCAGAAAGCCGGCAGTCTGTCTTGTTGGTCCAGAGGGCTTTGCAAATGCAGTTCCTGCAATGCTTGAAGCTTGGGGTGAGAGAAGTCCAGTAATTTTTGTAACAGGATCTTCTACTCAAAAGCGTCAAGGTTCAGGGGGCTTTAAAGAGATTGATGACGTTGCAATATCAAAGCCACTGACAAAGTATTCTATAAGCATTACTGATGGGGAACGGATAAGTGAATTTGTTGATCGAGCATGGACAGCTGCCACCACTGGTTACCCTGGCCCAGTGCATATAAGCCTTCCAGTTGATATTATGTTTTCTAGTTATGACGTTGACGCTGGTTTGGATGAGCGGCCATTTAATAGAGGGCCAAGATATACAATTAAAGCATGGCCTGAGCCTCTTTCACTATCAAGAATAATCAAACTGATTGAGAAGTCTAAAAAACCAATAATAATTGGTGGCCATGGTATTTGGTGGTCACGCTCAGAAAAATTTTTAGAAGATGTAGGAAAGAAATTAAGAATACCAATTTTTAACGTACCATATCATCAAAAATTGTTAGGTGAAGAAAATGAAGCGTACATGGGATTGGCCGATTTTCATCAATATCATCCTTCAAAGAAGGCAATACAAGAGAGTGATTTGATATTAATGATAGGCGGTCGGCTTGATAATCAAATGAATTTTGGAAATCCGCCTTTTTTTCCATTAAGTACGAAATTGGTTTGTGTAAATGGTAGTGATGAAGAGTTGAATTATAATCGTGCAGCAGATGAAATTCTGTTGTCTGACCCTGGAGCATTTCTTCAAAACTTACTTAAAATTAAGAAAAACTGGAGTGCCTGGTTTGACTTGCAAATCAGAAGAAGAGAAAAATGGGTCAAAGAATGGAGCGATCATCTTAGATTGGAGGCATTAAACGACAAACGCATTCACCCTCTTCAGTTAAGTTTAGATGTACAAAAAGAGATGAATGATGATGATTGGCTAGTTTTTGATGGGGGTAATACCCACTTTTGGTCAGAAATCGCAGTCAATATTGCAGGTTGGAAAGGTCAAAAACTTGGAGGTATAATGCATCCAGGAAATTATTCTTTGCTTGGGGTAGGTGTGAGTTTTGGTATTTCAGCTAAGAATCTGAATCCTAAAAAGAACGTTATAGTAATAAGTGGTGATGGAGCATTTTTATCTGGTGGATTATCTATCGAAGCTGCGTTTCAAGAGGGTTTACCAATAACTGTTGTAATAGATAATAATGGTGGTTTAGATTGTATTAGTCAGCAACAAGAACGGTTATTTTTGAATGGAAAACATTTTGCGACAGATTTTAGGGACATTCCATTTCACACAATGTTTGAGGGATTAGGAGGTTATGGAGAATTGGTTACAAAGAGGGAAGAGATCGGACCTGCTTTGAGACGCGCCATGGCTTCTGGTAAAACAGCTTGTTTAAACGTAAAATGTAAGGGTGTAATTAGTCCAATTGTGGCTGCAACATCTGATAAACGAGATAAAGCGTCCATAGAATAATGGCTATTTTAACCTCTCATACTTTGAATGGAATTGATGGCACCCATGCCAGTGGAATATTGGTCAAATTAATCGAGTTAAATGGTAAAACTATATTTTCATCAAAAATGGATCAAGGTGGTCGATTAAAGCAACATGTAAAACCAGAATTGATAAATGTTTCTTCTGAATTTGAATTAACATTTTACACAGGAGAATATTGGTCCGAGCGAGGTTACGATCAAATAATGAATCAGATAGTATTAAGATTTAGAATGCCAGATCCGGATGCTTCTTATCATATGCCAATAATAATCAGCCCTAATGCATATTCAACTTGGTGGTCTAATTGAGTAATGACGGATTAAATATGTCGCGAAGAATCCGACGAACGCCTTATACGAGTGTAGTTGAAAAGCTGGGTGTCAAAGGTTTTTCTGTTGTGAATCACATGCTTTTACCTAAAGCGTTTCAATCTAGTATAGAGGATGATTATTGGCATCTCAAAGAACACGTTCAGATTTGGGATGTTTCTTGTCAGAGGCAGGTAGAAGTTGTTGGCCCAGATGCTTCTAGACTAGTGCAATTAATGACACCGAGAAATATAAGTAGTTGTCAGGTTGGTCAGTGTATGTACATACCAATTATTGATAATAATGCAGGCTTGATTAACGACCCTGTCCTATTAAAACTAGCTGATGATCATTTTTGGTTATCTATAGCAGATTCTGATGTGTTACTTTATGCGAAAGGAATAGCGATTGGAAAAGGTTATGATGTTAGTATCGACGAACCAGATGTTTATCCTTTGGCAATTCAGGGGCCAAAATCAGAAAAATTATTATCTAAAATTTTTGGAAGCCATTTAAGAGAAATCAGTTTTTTTAAATTTGGATATATCGATTTTTTGAATACTAGACAAATAATAGCAAGATCTGGATATTCTAGACAAGGTGGATTTGAAATTTACCTCAAGGGTGCACATTTAGGGGAAAAGTTGTGGCAAAAAATATGGAATATTGGACAAGAGTTCAATATCAAGCCTGGTTGTCCAAATTTGATTGAGCGAATTGAGGGGGGATTATTTAGTTATGGAAATGAAATGACTCGTGAAAATAATCCGTTGGAGATAGGCTTAGAGAAATATTGTACATTAGATGATACAATCAATTATATTGGGCGGGATAGTTTGAAAAAAATCGCTAAAAAAGGTGTGCAAAGACAGATACGAGGTATTCTTTTTGGTAAAAACCCTTGCCATACCTGTTCAACGCCATGGCCAGTGAAGATTGGTGATGAGACAATTGGTGCCATTACGTCAGCTGTATGGTCGCCTAGGTTAAAAGCAAATGTGGGTCTTTCAATGATTGATAAGAATTATTGGGATGAAGGCCAATGCGTAAACGTACTACTGGATAATAAAGAATTGATGTTTGGAGAAGTGGTAAATCCTCCCTTTTAGATCAATTATGTTCGAAATCAATTATTATTGGATTAATAGAGTTATTCCACTCATCGTATTTATACATTATCGAATTAAATTTGTTGCTTACCAAAAATGAATTTAACCATCTTTGTAAATTTGGCCATGGTTGGACATCGAACCAACTGCGATCAACATTTGCAAACTGTCTTATAAAAGGCAATGTAGCATAATCATATATTGTCGGATTATTTCCAAATAACCATCGTTTTTGATTAATCTGTACATTTAGTTTTTGCAAAAATTTACAGGCCTTATTTCTGTATCTTAACTTATTTGGATCATTCTCATACAAATATTTGTATTTATCTAAATCATCTTTAAAATCATTATCAAGACTACATATAAATGAGTAAAAATGTTTTTCACTTTCTAAATTGAGTAAATTTTCTGGATCATTTTGTTTTAAGGCCCATACCATTATATCTATGCTTTCTTCTATCAATTCGCTGGTATTTGTTAACAAAACTGGGACTGTGCCCTTTTCAGAAAGTTGAAGAAAAGTCTTTGGTTTATTACTAAGTAAAATTTCTCTATGTTCATGTTTTAACCTTGCGCTATATAAAGCTAATCTTGCTCGCATTGCGTAGGGACAGCGTCTAAATGAGTAAAGAATAGGATATGTCAAAAGATTGGCCTGTACTTATCAAGTTATGCTATTAAATAATTGTTTTCAAAGCCTATAATCTTTGCTGCAGTAATAGTACTAGATTTTTGAGGAACCTTGAATTTCACTTCTGCGAATTGTTCGGTACGACCTGAGGTTTCATTCTCCATTAATATCTTATGGTTTAGACCAACTTGTGAATTTAAATACCTTGAAACTTGAGATCGTCCTAGCTCTCTTAGCTCTCTAGCCCTTTCTCTAACTATATTACCAGTTACTTGCGGCATTTTAGCTGCTGGTGTGCCAACTCTTGCGGAGTAGGGAAAAATATGAAGCCATGTTAAATTACATTCTTTTATCAATTTTAAAGAATTTTTAAACATTTCATCTGTTTCTGTTGGAAAGCCAGCAATAATATCAGCACCAAAAGTTACTTCAGGCCGTGCTTTTTTGACTGCTTCACAGAATGAAATTGCGTGGTCTCTGAGATGCCTTCGTTTCATACGTTTTAAAATCATATTATCTCCGGACTGTAAGCTTAGGTGAAAGTGTGGCATCAATCGCTTTTCATTTGCGATAGCTTCCATCAGGACTTCATCAACTTCTATGCTATCTATTGAGCTAATTCTTAATCTAAGGAGATCTGGAATTTCATTTAAAATTTGTGTGACAAGAATGCCAAGTTTTGGATTTTTTTCTAAATCTGCTCCCCAGCTGGTCAAGTCTACTCCAGTCAGGACAACCTCTTTGAATCCATTTGTGACTAAACGTTTTATTTGTTTAACAATGGTTTCTTTTGGAATTGAGCGAGAATTACCTCGACCATATGGTATGATACAAAATGTGCACCGATGGTCACATCCATTTTGAATTTGAACATATGCTCGGCTTCTTGTGCCAAAGCCATTAATAATGTTGTTATTATCATTATTATTAACTGCCATAATATCATCGACTAGAATTTTTTTATTCTTGTGTGGCTTGTTCTTATTGACTGATAAATTTTCCCATGTTTCAGCTTTAATTTTTTCTGTATTTCCAATAATACTGGCAACTTCCTTCATATTAGAAAATTCTTTTGGGTTAATTTGCGCCGCACAGCCAGTAACTATTATTTTGCGGTTCTCATCTTCACGATAAAGTTTTCGAATTTCTCTTTTTGATTTTCGGACAGCTTCAGCGGTAACTGCGCATGTATTGACCACAGCAATGTCATCAAGATTTTTACTCTCCGCAAGAGTTTTCATGGCTTCAGTTTCATATGCATTTAACCTACAGCCTAGAGTTGTGAATTTCGATCTATTCATGATTTAAAAAGTCTTTCGACAAAATTCCATTATATGAGTGTGAAGTCGGGCCTGTTAACCAAACGCCATCGACCTTCCAATTAACCTCTAATGAGCCACCGTCAAGTTCTACTGTTACTTTCTTCTGTGTATATTTATTTCGGACTGCCGCAACTGTTACAGCGCAAGATGATGATCCAGATGCTAAGGTCACGCCAGTTCCTCGTTCCCAAACACGCATTCTTATATGATTTTGATCTAATATCTTGGCAAACTGAACATTTGTTTTTTCTGGAAATAATGGGTGTGTTTCAATTTTTGAACCTAATTTATTGAGGTCTATTTTTTCCAAATCATCAACAAAAAATGTGCAGTGTGGGTTGCCCATGCTTGTTGCGGTGGGATTTCCTCTGATTGGTAAATTAAGAGTATCAATATTTTTTGAAAGTGGTATTTCGTCCCATTTAAATTTGGGAAGTCCCATATTTACAGATGTAAGGCCTTCGCCAGCATCTTTAGCGTTTAGAACGCTAACGTCTGTTGATAATGTTAAACTATCAGTATTTTTTTCAATCATGAGGTATTTTGCTATGCATCTGGTTGCATTTCCACATGTTAGGGATCTTGAGCCATCAGAATTGAAAAACAATAAACCTACATCTGCAATATCACTATTTATGAGTAAAGCTAACTGATCAAAGCCTACCCCTTTATTTCTATCAGCTATTTTCTGAATCAGCTTTTGGTCTAGTTTAACCGCTTGCTTTCGTTGGTCAATAATCACGAAGTCATTACCAAGCCCATGCATTTTTATAAACGGAATTTCGTTCACTTAATTTTCCTTTTTTCTTTAAATTAAGAATAAGTTTATCAGTTATAAAGTTCATTATCCAATATTTATGAGACTTAAATGTTGGCTCTTATCTATCTATTTTTTTATCACATTTCAATTTTATAAACTATTAAAACTTAAAATGTACTAATATTCGTTGAACTTATTTACTTATATTCTGATTTTCTATTGACCAAACATCAGCTCAACGCTACGTACCCTTATTGTGTGGGCCCTTAGCTCAGTTGGTAGAGCAACTGACTTTTAATCAGTGGGTCACAGGTTCGAATCCTGTAGGGCTCACCAATTAAATCTAAAATTTCTAAAAATCGTATGGTTGCCAGTTAGTGAACAAAAGAGTATCACGGATAATTAATGTGAAATCACTGTTGGAGAACCAGATGAGTTTTGAGTTACAGCCTATAGCTCCTGCTAGACCTAACCGCTGTCAGTTATTTGGGCCAGCCTCGAGAATAGCACTGTTTGAAAAAATGGCAGCTTCAAAAGCAGATGTAATTAACATCGACTTAGAAGATAGTGTAGCACCGAATGATAAGGATATAGCCAGAGAAAATGCTATTTCAGCAATAAATGAGATTGAATGGGGTAAAAAAACTCTGTCTGTTCGAATAAATGGTCTTGATACACCTTACTGGTATAAAGATGTGACTGACCTGGTTGAAAAATCTGAAGGCCGCCTAGATCAAATTATGATTCCAAAAGTAGGAAATTCGAAAGATATTTATGCTGTTGATGCTTTAGTTACAAGTATTGAGTCGTCTAAAAGGATCACTAAAAAACTTAATTTTGAAGCAATAATTGAAACAGCAGCTGGTTTGGTAAATGTAAATCAAATTGCACCCTCTAGTCCTAGGTTAACAGCCTTGTCACTAGGCGCTGCAGATTTCGCTGCATCAATGGGAATGCAGACTACTGGAATTGGGGGAACTCAGTCAAATTATTACATGATTGAAAATGGCGAAGCAGGTAACGACAGGGCAATTCATTTTTCTGATCCATGGCATTCGGTAACCACTTCTATAGTAGCAGCTTGTCGTACACATGGTCTTTTACCTGTGGATGGACCTTTTGGGGACTTTTCTGATGATGATGGTTTTAGAGCACAAGCTTTACGATCTGCGACACTTGGTATGGTTGGTAAGTGGGCAATTCACCCAAAACAAGTTGCTCTTGCAAATGAAGTTTTTACTCCGTCTACTGAAGCTGTAATTGAAGCACGTGAAATTTTATTAGCAATGGAAGAGGCAAAGAAAAATGGGGAAGGTGCGACAGTGTATAAAGGTCGTTTAGTTGACATTGCTTCAATTAAACAAGCTGAAGTAATTGTTAGGCAAGCTGAATTAATGTTAGAATAAACTAGTTATATTATTAACAAGTGAAGAGATACTTAGGCAAAAGGCATTAAATGCAAAATTATTTAGAATTTGAGAGGCCGTTAGCAGAAATTGAAGGTAAAGCAGCAGAGCTTAGGGCTTTAGCTAAAACCTCTCAAGAAATGAATGTTGAGAATGAAGCTTTAGCCTTAGATAAAAAAGCAGCAGATTTATTAGTAAATATATATGAAAATTTGACACCTTGGCGGAAATGTCAAGTTGCTAGACATCCTGATAGGCCGCATTGCAGAGATTATATTGATAAATTATTCCAAGATTACATTCCTCTTAGTGGAGATAGAAATTTTGCTGATGATCATGCAGTAATGGGTGGAATTGGTAGGTTTAATGACCGACCAGTTGTCGTTATTGGTCAAGAAAAAGGTTATGATACAAAAACTAGAATTGAACATAATTTCGGTATGGCTAGACCAGAGGGTTATCGAAAGGCAATAAGATTAATGGATCTGGCAGACAGATTCAACTTACCAGTAATAACTCTGGTAGATACACCTGGCGCTTATCCTGGAAAGGGTGCAGAGGAGCGCGGGCAGTCAGAAGCAATAGCACGATCAACAGAAAAGTGTTTGCAGATTGGGGTGCCTTTAATATCAATTATTATTGGTGAGGGAGGCTCTGGTGGAGCTGTGGCACTTGCTACAGCAAACCGGGTAATCATGTTGCAGCATTCAATCTATTCTGTAATTTCTCCGGAAGGTTGCGCTTCAATCTTATGGAAAGATGCAGAGAAAATGCGTGAAGCAGCTGAATCTCTGAGATTAACTGCGCAAGATTTGTTAAAATTGGGTGTATGTGATTTTATTGTTGAAGAACCTGTCGGTGGCGCACAAAGAGATAGGGAATACTCGATAAATGCAGTGGCTGAGTCAATAGAGATGCAATTAGAAAACCTTAAAGGTCTTGACAGAAAGACGTTGATAGAAAATCGAAGACAAAGATTTTTGGATTTAGGAGAAAAAGGCTTAACTTCTTAATCGATAAATAGTTTAACATGGCCCCGTGGCTCAACTGGATAGAGCAGCCCCCTCCTAAGGGGCAGGTTAGAGGTTCGAATCCTCTCGGGGTCGCCATCTTTTTCAATCAAATAATAATTGAGAAAATAAAATATTATTGCAAAAAAATGATTGTAGCTTGAGAGTGATTATAATGATTATAAAACGTAATAGGACAGGTAATGATTGATAGTAAAGTTCTGCCTATAGTTGAATTTTGTCTTCGTCCAGTTGCCAAGTATTTGATTAAAAAAAAAGTAACAGCAAATTCTTTGACTATTTTAGGTTTTGTAATTGGCGTTTCTAGTTTACCTTTAATCACACTAGGTTTTTTCAATTTAGCTCTAGTTGTAATTATTATAAATAGAGCTTTTGATGGTTTAGATGGGATTATCGCGCGACATAATGGGATCTCTGATAAAGGAGCCTTCTTGGATATAACCTTGGATTTTATATTTTATGCGTCAATCCCATTAGCTTTTGCATTACACAATCCATTAGAAAATTCCTTACCAGCATGTATACTATTATTTACGTTCTTTGGGACTGGATCAACTTTTCTTGCTTTTTCAATTATCGCTGAGAGAAAAAAGATGTCTTCATCTTTATACTCTTCCAAAGGATTTTATTACCTTGGTGGTTTAATAGAGGGAATGGAGACAACGATATTTATTATATTGGTTTGTGTCTTTCCAAGCTATTTTTCTGTTTTGGCACTAATTTTTAGTTTTTTATGTTTGATTTCGACAGCTATTAGACTTAAAAGTGCTTTGGATATGTTAACTTAGATAAATTTTTGTAAATTACGTTACGTTAAAGATTACTCTAAGATGATATAGCCATATTATAACTTATTGTTTTTAAACTGAGCTAAGAGCCAAGTTTAGAAAACTCAGCTTGTAGTGTACACACAAGTGGATCGTACAAATTAAATGTGGAGAATTTAAAATGATTAATTTAATTAATAGAATTGGTAAATTTGCCATTCCTGTTAGTATTTTGACCATGATGCCTTTAATCGCTTCTGCATCAACAAACTTGAGAGCGGATGATTTTGTAGGTATTAGCTTTTGGATAATTTCGATAGCGATGGTAGCAGCAACAATATTTTTCTTTATGGAGGCTAATAAAGTTGATGCAAAGTGGAGTACGTCTTTAACAGTCGCTGGATTGGTAACTTTAGTAGCTGCAGTGCATTATTTTTATATGCGTGGAGTATGGGTCGAAACTCAAGATACCCCAACGGTTTACAGATATGTGGATTGGATAATAACTGTTCCACTTCAAATTATTGAATTTTACTTAATTTTGGCAGCAGTTGGTGCTGTAGCCGGTAGAGTTTTTTGGAACCTTTTAGTTGCTTCCTTGGTAATGCTGATATTTGGTTACTTGGGAGAGGTCGGCTACATGAATGTATGGGTAGCATTTGTAATTGGAATGGCTGGTTGGCTATATATTATATGGGCAATTTTTGCAGGCGATGCGCAGGCAAATTTAGCAGATGCACCAGAAGGCGTGCAGTCAGCATTTAAAACAATGAGACTGATCGTATTAGTTGGCTGGGCAATTTATCCAATAGGTTATGTAATTGGTTATGCAGGAGATCAGGTTGATGCAGGTACATTGAACGGCATTTACAATATCGCTGATTTTGTGAATAAAATTGCGTTCGGTCTTATGATTTGGTCAGCAGCTACTTCTTCAAGAAAAAAAGAAGCATAATTTAAAAAAAATATTAAGTTAAGGATGCCCGCTTTGGCGGGCATTTTTATTGAAGCCTTATGTTTTGATATTTATCGTAGTATGCCTTATTAAAAAGAACTAAATTACAAAGGTAATGTTATGAATATATCAATATCCGAAGCAGCTTTTAAACTTCAATTACAGGATTTTGAGGCTGCGAGGGCACGAATAGAATCAGATATTATTGTTACACCGTTATTGTCATATTCAACTGATGACAGAAAATTGTATGTAAAAGCTGAATGTATGCAACCTTTAGGATCATTCAAAATACGTGCTGGAGCAAATGCAATTGCTATGGCAGATGAGGCTAACCTTAAAAATGGAATAGTGACAGCTAGTGCAGGAAACTTTGGTCAAGGAGTGACAAAAGCGGCAAAGAATAGAGGGCTGGAAGTCCATGTTTTTGTGCCTGAAACGGCATCTAAGTTAAAAATTGATAGTCTTATAAACCTTGGGGCTAAGGTTACATCAGTACCATTTACAGATTGGTGGGATATAATGATGAAAAGGTCTGCAAGTGTAGAAGGTTTTTTTATTCACCCTGTTGCTGAACTTGAAGTAATAATTGGTAATGGAGTTATGGGATTAGAAATTGCTTCTCAATTTCCAGATGTTGATGTGATAGTCGTGCCTTTTGGTGGTGGTGGAATGGTTTCTGGAATAGCATTGGCGATGAAAGCGCTGGGAAAATCACCCAGTATTGTCGCTTGTGAAATTGAAAGTTCAACGCCTCTCAGCGCTGCAAAGAGTAATGGTAGCCCAGTTTTAGTTGAGCGTGGTGACAGTTGGATAGATGGGATCGGTTCCACAAGTGTTTTGACCGAAATGTGGCCTTTATTGGATGTTTTAGTTGATGAAGTCGTAATAGTTTCTCATGCGGAAGCCGCTTGTGCTTTGCGGTCGCTTTCAGATAAAGTTAATTTAGTTGTTGAGGGTGCTGGTGCAGTTGCTTTGGCAGCGGCGCTTAAGCCAAAATTTTCTGGTAAAAATGTAGTTGCTGTTCTCTCTGGTGGAAATATAAACCAAGAAATACATACCTATATTATGAAGGGAAATGATATATATCCTTTTTAGTTTAGATAATTTAACATTTTTTTTAGTAAAATGAGCAAAATATTTTAATTCTATTTTTTGAAAATCAATAATGCAATTTGTATTAACTCTTTATTTTTTTTCTTTTTTGTTATTTGCTTCTAAAGAGTTTGAGAACTTTTCCTTTGGTATAGTAGGTTTTGTATTTTGATTACTTCAATTGCAAAGAATGATGAGTGGAAGTTTTATTGGGATAATGGTCAGCTGTATTTTAAGGGTAGCTGGTCTGGTAGTTTAAAGCATGGTCCTTGGAAATCATATTACCCTACTGGGAATTTGTTAGGTATAGGAAGTTATAAGAATGGCCGGAGAGATGGAAATATTGTTTCTTATTATGATAATGGAAATGTAGAGTATGATGGTCAGTTTATTAAAGGAATGCGTGACGGGCGGTGGAGATATTATGAAAGCGATGGAACTTTGCTGAGAGTGATGCATTATAAAAACGGTATTGTAGACAAAAGTTGATTAATTAATGGAATAATCAATTTAAGTTAATTTATATCTTATGTATGATTTGAACAGTAAATACTTTATAAGCTTGAACTAAAAAATTTTGAGAAATTAGGGGGCTACAATGTATTCAATTAAAAAAGATGTTGGAGATATAGAATTATTCGTCTTAAAAGATGGTGAAACAGAATTTGGTGACGAGACATTCATTGTAAATGACTCAAAAGAGATACAAAGACTTTTAAGATTAAATAATCGCAAGGCAATCGAAACTAATTTTAATGCCTTTCTTGTAAGGAGTGGTGAAAGGAATATTTTGATTGATGCAGGTGCAGGAAATTTGTTTGGCCCTGTAGCTGGAAATCTAAGATATGCATTAAGTGAAGTTGGTGTACAAAATGATGAAATAACAGATATTGTAGTCACACATTTACATCCTGATCACATTGGAGGATTGCTTTCTGAGCAGGGAGATCCAGTATTTGAAAATGCTGGATTGATACTTACGCAGACAGAATACCAATTTTGGAAAAACTCTGAAAATTTTAAGGATAAGTTGGAAGATCAAACATTACCCCTTTCAGTTTTGTTAAAATATGAAGATAAGCTCAATTTAATATCTAATGAGGCTGATATTGGCAGTGGTTTATCTGCCATAGACTTACCAGGACATACTCTGGGCCACATAGGTGTTATGATCTCTTCCGGGAGTGAAAAATTTGTAATAGCTGGTGATGTTATTCATGCGCAGTATTTGCAAATATATAATCCTGATATAGGGGTTGTATTTGACCAAGACCCTAATTTAGCAAGAAAATCTAGAAGAAAAATGCTCGATATTTTAGCTGATGAGGAGATAGCTTTTTCAGGAGGACATATTTTAAGTCCAGCAATTGGATTTATTGAGAGAAGAGGAAATGGGTACATTTGGGTTCAAGGTGAAATAAATTAGCCTAACTAATCATGTGACTATCGAATAATGTGTTAATGCAGACAGTGAATAAAAAATTTTAAGTGGAAAAAAAATGGAAAATAAATCAAAAATTTTTAAAACAAGTGGTCAAAAAAAATTATATAGTTCAATATTGGAAACCGTTGGTGACACACCAGTAATTAAGCTTAACAGAATTTCACCTAAGGGTGTTCAGATGTTTGTTAAGGTTGAGTCCTTTAATCCAGCAGGATCAGTAAAAGACAGATTAGCATTAAATATTATTGAAGCTGCAGAAAGATTAGGAAAATTGAAGCCAGGTCAAACGGTGGTGGAGGCCACGAGTGGAAATACTGGTATAGGGTTGGCAACAGTTTGTGCGGCAAAAGGCTACCCTTTAGTAGTTACAATGGCTGATAGTTTTTCTATTGAACGTCGAAAACTTATGAGATTTTTAGGAGCAAAAGTTGTTCTCACGCCTCGAGCTGAAAAGGGCTTGGGTATGTATAAGAAAGCAAAAGAGCTTGCGGAGAAGAATAACTGGTTTCTTGCACATCAATTTGAGACTAGTGCAAATGCTGATATACATGAAGCAACAACTGGTAATGAAATTATTAATGATTTTAAGAGTGTAGGTTTAGACTATTTTGTGACTGGCTATGGTACAGGTGGCACTGTCACTGGAGTTGCAAGGATTTTAAGGAGAGAAAGTGAAAATACCAAGATTATTTTAAGTGAACCTGATGTTGCAGGCATTGTGGCCTCAAAACATTCTCAAGAACGAAATGAATCTGGAGAGCCTTTAGTTAGCCATCCAAATTTTGAACCACATCCAATTCAGGGTTGGACCCCAGATTTTATTCCGTTGGTTTTGCAAGAAGCTATTGATAATAAGTTGTTTGATGAGATTTTACCAGTAACTGGGAAAGATAGCATGTACTGGTCTAAACAATTAGCAACAAAAGAAGGAATTTTCACGGGGGTTTCAGGAGGGGCAAGCTTAGCTGTTGCAATGAAAGTAGCTAATACTGCTAAGTCAGGGTCCACTATTTTAGCTATGCTTCCAGATACGGGTGAGCGCTATCTTTCAACTCCATTATTTGATGATATTGAAACAGAAATGTCGGATGAGGAGCTAGCTTTATCTAAGTCTACACCTGGTTTTCAATTATGAAAATTTTTGGGTAAAATGGTATTTCTTATTTTTGTATTACTTGATTTAAAAAATTTAATAATTCCTTTTTCGGCTGTTTGTACTCAAGAGGAGAATGTTCATATTTTAAAAAACCCTGTGAATAAACGATACCTTTGCTACCATTTTTTTTGTTTAAAAAAGGGCCACAGCCTAATTTATAACTCGAATAGGAAAACCAAGGATCTGAATATCCAACAAGTGATAAAACTATTTCTTCCTTTTCAGCATTCATTCCTCTGTATTCAGGCCAGACATCAGGCGAGCAGTTCCAGCCTTCAATTACCCTAGCTTTTAATTTTTGTTCTACATGATCTATTTTTAAGGTTGCAGTTGTGATGCCCCCTTGGCTATGTCCCATAAGTATAATATTTTTTTGATCTACAAATTTTAATTTAGATATCTTTTTTAAGGCATGCTTAGCGTCAAATTGTCTAATATTGATTGTATTTCGATAAAGGCCTCCTTTAAATGTATAAATGTCGCATGACTTGGGGTATTTTTTCCTAGCAAAACTAACTGGCGCAATTGCTAAAAAACCATTATCGGCTAAGAATTTTAGTCGATGATGAGATCCAGAGTGAATTCCATAACAGCCGTGCAAAAATATGACTGTGGGAAACTTGTGTGTTTGGTTGATCAATTTATTTTCCATGTCTTGTACATTAGACAGCTTGGATTTTCCAAGCCCAATTGGAATTCTTACTATTGAGCCTAGCCAGGCTCTCTCCATTTCTGAATTATCAGACCAATCAGTTTTTTCCATGTTACTTGGATGTGTGAATTGAGTATTTGTGTTGTTTGTACCGTTTAATGTTAGTTCACCAGACCATAAAAAATTGCATGAAATGAACACTAGAATTAAAGTAAAATTGATTAATTTCAACATAAGTTAAATAAGACAGTTTTAAACATGAATAGCAAATTTTATTTGATAATAAGCTGTTGCTTTCAGGTTCGTTAAAATGCACTGATTGAATTATAAAAATTTATACGATTGAGATTTTATTTTGTCATTAAAAGCAGAAAGTTCGGATCGTCGAACGGTTTTTCAAGCTATTGGTATTTTGTTGTTGGCCATTACGTGTTTTGATGTAATGGCTGTATTTGTCAGAATTTTATTGGCAAACTATAGTGCTCAAGAATTATCAGCTTATCGAAACGTGATTGGTATAATCCCTAGTATTATCCTTTTGCTTTATACTCGAGAGTTGTCATTAAACTTTTCATCACTGTTTATCACGCAATGGCGATTAGCATTACTAAGGGGTGTCTCAGTCGCAATAGCACAGCTATGTTATTATTCGGCCATTGGTGTTCTTGATCTGGCAACTGTTTCTACATTAGGTCAGACAAATGCTTTCTTTGTCGTTATTTTGTCAGTAATTATAATGGGTGAGAAAGTTGGAATTTGGCGATGGGTAGCCCTCGGTCTTGGCTTTATTGGGGCAGTAATGGTTATCAGGCCTGGTACAAGCGAATTTTCTATTTATGCTTTTTTACCCGTTTGTGCTGCTTTTTTATATGGGCTTTCAATAGCCACTCTACCAAAATTTGATCGAAATATATCAAATGGTTTGCTTTATTTATATTCTTCTGTAGGTGCCGGCGCCGGTGCAATTATTTTAGCGATACTGATGGTAGATTTTACTCCCATCGCTTCGGTTAAAGATATGGTATTGATCTTTGTGATGTCTATTACTGGTGGAGTAGGAGTTCTATTTATGATGATAGCGTATAGAATGGCGCCAGCTTCTGTTCTGTCACCTTTTGTTTATTTTGGAATACTAACAGCATTTATGTTTGGTTGGTTAGCATTTGGTGAATTTCCAATTGATACTCTTTTTCCTGGAGTATTATTAATTGTTGGTGCGGGTATTTTAATTATTTGGCGTGAGAACAGAATAAAAGATAATTGAAACAGATATCAATTTATCAGGTTAGAATAGAATGTTGTTAACTGATTTTTTAAAATCTTGCCTGTAGCTGCAGTAGGAAATTTCTTCACAATATAAATCTGCTGAGGAATTTTGTAAGATACAAGATGTTTTTTCAACCATTTTTTTACCTCTTCTTCAGTAATCTCTCCATTCGTTAAAATAAATGCTAAGATTTCTTCATTATTATTTATTTTTTTTCCAATAACAGCCGCTTGATAAATGCTAGGGTGCTTGGTTAACATAGCCTCCACTTCTGGAGGAAAAACATTAAAGCCAGATCTAATTATTAACTCCTTTAAGCGCCCAACTACAAAAAGTGCTCCATCACTTCCAAAATAACCAAGATCTCCTGTTTTAAAATAGCCTTCAGGTGTGATAACTTTTTTTGTTTGTTTAGAATCTCGATAGTAACCTTTCATTACGTTTTTGCCACGCACAAAAATTTCACCAATATTATCGTTATTGGGTTTATTGATTTTTACTTGAATATTTGGAACAGGAGGCCCTACTGAAACATCTGCACGCGGGCTTTCATTCTTTGTGACCGCTATAGTTGGAGAGCACTCAGTAATGCCATATCCATTATTGAGTTGTAGTTTGAATATTTTTTCAATTCGAATTTTAACATCGGGATCTAGTGGTGCACCTCCTGTGGCTAAGTTTCTTAAACTAGGGGCGTCTAAAGACTCATTATTTTTGTCTAGTAGTTCAATTATTGATGCAAACATCTGAGGAACTCCTGGAAAACGGGTAATCCCATTTCGTAAGAACTCTAAAACCTGTTTTGGATTAAATCTTGGAACGAATTGTATCGAACCACCGGCAAAAATTATAGGTAGAAATGCAGAAGCCAAACAATATACATGAGTTCCGGGTAATACGCCTAATACTTTGTCATCTTCTCTTAAACCAATATGAGTTGCCGAATTTTTAGCATTAAAAATTAAGTTATTGTGTGTTAGCATTACACCTTTTGGTGCACTTGTGGTGCCAGTCGTATATAGAAGAACTGCAACCTGCTCACCATTTTCAATTAACTTTTCGGGTTTTTGCTCGTACAGTTGCGTACAAATTATAGACCCACATTTAATTTCACCTATGCTTCTGGCGTTAAAGTCTTTGGCATGTTCTTTAGCTGATTGTGATGCTAGCGAGGTGAATAAAGCACATTTAGCTTTGGAGTGCTTAATTATTGTCTCTATTTCAGTTTTTGTTTGTCTGGCATTAACAAGGACACTCCAGGCATCAATCTTACTTATACCAAATAAGTAGGCAGCATACATAGCTGAATTCTCAGAAATCACTACGACTTTATCTCCAGCTACAACACCATGGTTTTTTAAAGCTTTAGCTACATTAGATGACATAGTTCGTAAATTTGCATAGTTATATTGATGATTGTCAAAATCTTGAATTGCCAATGACTTGGCGGGCTTTCCCTTTAGAAGTTCATGAATTCGCTTCAATTATTTTTAAGCCTTTGAAATTGAATTAATCTATTTTTGTTAAATCAGAACAAATTTTCATTCAAATTTTAGTGCAAAAATGGTAGCTTCTTTCTCAGAAGAGTGTCAACATGTACAGACCAAGGATTCTGTTAAACTTTTGATTATGGGGTGAATATGAAAGGACTGATGATGCACCGTCCGTTAAGAATAGCGGACATACTTACTTTTGGGGAGGAAGCTCATGGTGATGCTGAGATAATATCAGAGACAGTTGAGGGAGGAGTTCATCGCACCACATATAGGGAAACAGCTCCACGAGTGAGGAAAATGGCGAATGCTTTGCTAAACATAGGTGTTAAGCACGGAGACAGAGTAGCAACATTAGCTTGGAATGGTTACCGACATTTTGAACTATATTATGCAATCTCAGGAATTGGTGCTGTTTGTCATACAATTAATCCAAGGCTTTCAGTTGAGCAAATGGTGTATATAATTAATCATGCGAAAGACACTGTAATATGTGTTGATTTAACTTTTATTCCAATTTTAGAGGCATTGAGAGGAAAAATATCAAACGATATGAAGTTCATTGTTATGACTGACAGAGGGCATATGCCGAAAACGTCATTAGATCATATTTTCTGTTATGAAGAAATTCTTGAGCAGTGTGACTCAAATATTGAATGGCCAGAATTTTCTGAAGAAACTGCTTCAAGTTTGTGTTATACTTCAGGAACTACTGGCAATCCAAAAGGATCACTTTATACACATCGCTCAACTGTACTCCACTCGCTTACTGCAGGAATATCTTTTCCTGACACGATGAGAGCTGGAATAAGGATATTGCCAGTTGTTCCTCTTTTTCATGTAAATGCTTGGGGCGTAGCATACGTAGCTCCTTTAGTAGGTGCCTCTATAATTTTTCCCGGACCCCATTTGGATGGAAAGAGTATTTATGAGCTTATGGATCGCGAAAACGTGTTTTCAGCTTGGGGCGTTCCTACTGTCTGGTTGGGATTGTTGGATGAAATTATTAAGAGAGATCGTATTCCTTCAGGTCTTGGAGAAGTAATCATTGGTGGCTCGGCAGTTCCTAGATCTATGGTAGAGTCATTCGAAAAACTAGATGTTTCAGTTTGTCATGCCTGGGGTATGACGGAAATGAGTCCAATAGGTACAGTTGGTAGATTATCTCCTTCTCATTCTAACTTACCTATTAATGAAAAGATAGATTTAAA
>Ga0163110_10000148_pt1 | contig 30603 bp, 26 predicted proteins | sample CRUFie1St17metaG_FD_108703 | JGI IMG/M metagenome (GOLD analysis project Ga0163110, IMG submission 108703) | Marine microbial communities from the Costa Rica Dome - CRUD Field 142mm St17 metaG | ecosystem: Environmental > Aquatic > Marine > Oceanic > Photic zone | place: Costa Rica: the Eastern...
CGTTTTTCAAGGCCGCCTCCTTCAATGCTTTTGCATCGATGATAGCTTTTTCGAGTAGATTTGACATTATTTTTGACTCCTAACAAATTATATTATACGGACGACAGACTATTCTGCCTCTTAATAAATAGTGTTTTGAGTTTCTAAAGGGAAGGAAAAATTTTTACTAGAAGCTAGAGGCAGCTGCAGCGAAAAGATCAGTTGCTGCAAGAGTAGTTCCTGATTGTTGAAAATAGACTCTATCAACTCCAGAAATCTCAAAGACCCTAATTGTATCAGCGGCTGTACCGGACACGGATAATTTTACTTGTGTTCCGTTTGTATCGAAAAGTTCAGACCATTGCCCTGAAGCGTGGTTGTAACCCCAAGCGGTGACTGCAGCGGTGGTAGAAGCCGCTTTCCAGTAAAGATGTAAGTATCGTTGATTCTCTGTTACGTAGCCGGCTTCGCCACCACTCGGTGCCGCGGTTGGCATGTTTCCAGATATTCCACCATGAATATATACTTGATGATCTCCAGCTATACTCTTTGGTTGCCGGGTACGGCCCCAGCTTGTAGGGACAAAATTTTTTGTCGCTATTCTATCTGTTGGTAAGGAAGGGTCATTTATGATAGTTGTCCTTTCAAGAAACTTCATGGTTCCGTGATTAGTTCCAACATAATCTCTAATGCCATCGGCACCTGCATGATCTTGGTCGTCTCCCATCTTCCACCAAGATACAATGTTATTGTATGCACTGAATTTTGTCATGTCTTTTACTTTGCCGGAGTTGTAGACTTCTGTTACCTCTGTTGCGGTTAACTCTTTATTGAAAATACAAATATCTGCCAACTTGCCTTTAAAAACTCTTGTATTATTCTGGGGGTCACCGGCGGTTATGTCGGCCCCTTCATCAAATGCTTCCCCGAACATTCCGATAGAAAATTGGGAATCGGTGTTTGCCATATTTTCATATTTTACTGTGCCGGCAGTTCCGGTTCTTTGAGACTGATTTACTGCAATTTCAGCTCCATCAACATAGATTTTTAGTCCTGTATCAGTAACATTAACATCATCCGGCAGAATAGGGTTTCCACTGTACGTAAATACAAGCTGGTGCCAAGTATTAGTTTGTATGTGGGCTGCATCATCGTCTTGCCCAATTCTCAACTGGTGACCTGAATTAGACTTCCCTGCATCGTAGAGAAATATCCCTATTTTGTAACTGGCGGCTGTTGGATCTACTCTCACAAACCACTCATTAGCTCTGTTTGCAACTGCAGAGCCGTCGGGAATACCATCAAAGTTTAACTTTCCTGCAACAAATCCTCCGGGGTTTGTTTGGGACCTATCAATATTCATCCAAAAAGATATGGAAAAAGGTTTATCATTCCCGGGGGAGAGCTTTGTTCCATCAGTGAAGCTTAAATTATCAGCATCGGGTACAATGATGCCTGATTGTACTGCATTGTCACCATCAAAATCAATTGCTCTTAAATTAACTCTCTTAGACATTTCCTTCTCCTAAAATGTTGAGCAAGCCGCGTGGAGCGGGTCTGAATCTGGGATCGACGCGTTGATTTCGAAATACACCCTATCTACTCCCCAGATCTCATCAATTCGAGACTCTACTTTACCGACTTCGCCGCCGATTGTTAATGTTACCGCAGTGCCAGAGGCGTCAACCAATGGTGCCCATCTTTGAAAAGCGTGATACCAAGCCCATACCGTAATAGTCCGGCCCGGCAGGGCGTCATGTCTCCACCTCCAATGGAGGTACCTTTGGTTTTCTGTAGAAAAACCATCTGTTACGGTGGTGGGTGCACCGTTTGCGGCGCCGCCGTGCACTATGCGCGCGCCATTGGCTCCAGCGATGTTCTTTGGTTGTCGTGTGCGACCCCAACTACTATGATTTCTGAATTCTGAAGCCGATGGCGTATTATTGAATCCTGTTGCCATTTTATATTCTCCTATATTTCATATTCAAAAAGTCGAGCATGCTGCAAAAATCTCATCGTTTCCAGCAGACCAAGCATCTGTAGTAATACTAAGTACATCAGCTAATTGAAAATAAACTCTATCTGTTCCTGAAATTTCAAATACTCTCAAAACCGAGGAGTCTGCAGTTGTGGCCTTCATCTCAAGTGCGTTTCCGGATATATCTGTCAGAGGAGACCAGGCTCCAAAGGCATGATTGTAGCCCCATACTTTTATGCCGATGCCGGCGCTGGCTTTCACCTTATCCATCAAATAAACGTGTAAGAATCTTTGGTTTTCAGTTGCATAACCATCAGCTACTGTACTTGGGGTAGCAGTTGTAGGAGCAGCGAGTTGCGTTCCAGGTGTGCCACCTAAGTTCTTTGGGCCCCGAGTTCTACCCCAACTTGAAGCTCTTCTAAATTCTGACGCTGGTGGTATGTTATTAAATCCTGCCATTTTACGTTCTCCTAATCAAATTTATTAAATCTGTCTTTCATTTTTTGGGTTGACTTTTGGGACAACCTCTTTTTGTTTTCCCGTTTCTCTTTCCTAGTCAGAGATTTAGATTTAAAATACCTTCTGTTTTTAACTTGATCGAAAATGCCTGATTTCTTGCATTTTCTTGTAAACTTCTTGATCATTCGCTCAACCTGGCTCTGATCTGTAATCACAATCTCAACGTGACACGGTTTTCCTCTACTCATCTTTTCTCCTTTACTTTAGAGCGTTCCATTTTTGACCTGCTAAACTAAACAAACCGCTGATATCTACACCAGCATCACTAGGATCTCTTCCCGACATTGGACCGTGAGCAACTGATGCTCCGGGTTGACCGCCCTGCTTTAAAGGCTCTGTGCCTTCAAAGACGTTTGCCATCTTAGAATTACCCATTGCATCCAACATCTTTCTCTTAGTCTCTAGCATTTTTCTTCTGCGAGTTTCTTCTTCTTGCTGTTGGGCTTCTTTTAAGGCTTTTATATCTTTGGTGGGAACCTGTTGTTCGACCAAATTATTTTGAGCCTTGGTTATACCAAAAGCTACCTCGGCCACCAAATTAGAAAGTACGCCCTCTTCGAAAAGAACTTCTTTTACGCATTCCTTGATAATGTTTTTTAACTCTGATCTTTTCATTTTTCTCCAAACTTAAACAAAAAACTGTTTAATGCTCTATTAATCTTATCCTCTTTCGTAAAAATATTTGTGTGCTCTTTTGCTTCGGTCATCATAAAAGCACCAGGTGTAGAAGGGTCAGAAACCATATCAAAACAGAGAAGTTGAAAGTCATCCTCCACCATTGTGACACCGTTCCTTTCAGTAACCGACCCCATCCCTCTAGAAGAAATACCCAGTTGACATCCGGATTCAACAAGAGAGCGAAGAATTTGGCCGGATGGAGTATTTAGGACTCGAATAGTTCCCATGCAATCATTGCCCTCCATCCATATTTTTGTGACCATGTGTGAAGCGTTTGCTAAGTTTATTACAGAACTATCCGGATGGTCGAGTTCTCCTAGTGCTCTACGCTCTTTGACTAACTTTGCGTAGTTTGCAACTTCTCTCTCTAGTACCATATACGGGTAAACTCTGCCATTTCCGTTTTTTGTCTCGGCACATTGCATTTTTCCTGATAGCATCAAGCCTCCTTCCGCGACAAACTTTTTATCCTCTTCTGTTAGAAGGTCTTGACAAACACCTCCTTCACACAATTCATAATATTCTCTAATAAGCTTCATAATATTCCTCTCATTTAAAGAAGCGGGGGCGACCCGCTTCAGCTACTTGCCGTTACAACAACGTCGAACAGGCTGCAGCTTCCATCTGTTACTAATCATTGGCATCATGATCACTCCTTTCTACATTAACTAACTTAAACATTTTAAGACCATCATCACAAACCAGCATTGTACCAACATAGGCTGCGGCGGAAGAAGCACACCCCAATAGAAACCCTGTGACCAGTGAATCGTCAAAAGTAAATAGTTCTGTGTGGTGTCTTGTGAACCATAAAAATAGACCAACCCAAAAGCCGGTGCACATCGGACACTTAAGCAATTGCCCGAACCACCCTGACTTTGGGCGGACTGGATCGAATATTTTTCCGTATACGAGTATTTGTGTTAGCCCATACGAAATAAGGCAAAACCAGATAAATGTCACGAATCCTCACTTTCGTTCCCTTCTCGAACAAGGGAATAGTTGTACATAAAACCATATGGTCGAACTGATGGGTCATGCGAACCTTTACTGGGCGCCTGAGGTACATCACCTAGCTCTGTAGAGTCTTCAGGTCCTGGTCTCAATAGAGCGTCTAGTCTATCGTCATCATACTCTTCTGATGATTTAAAATATGGCTTTTCTTGGTTAATATATTCATGCAAGCTAAAAAGAAAGGCTTGTACGCCGTCAATACCGGGAATCTTAAACTCTAATAATTCGGCTTCCAGCGAGCCAAAAACGTTTCCGCCGCGGATTGAGCTTTGATTTATTACCCCCTTTTTAGCCAGATACCTAAACATTCTGTCTTGAGAGAAATATACTTTGTCACTCATAGATTCTTTTGGAAATGCAACACACTTTTTCTTTTCTTGCATCAAAACTATATCAATATCTTCGTGATCCAAGACAATAATATTCCCGTCGAGGGTGCGGCGGGCCTTGAGTTTTATTCTTGGATCCATCTCTATCTCAACATTAATCGTCATCTTTTATATCTTCCAGTAGTTGTTGAGTTGATAAAACAATTTCTAAAGTTTTAGTATCTATTTCTTTATTCTTTGTTTCATCTAGTATATTATAAACCTTTACTAACTTTTCTTTAAGGTCTGAATCTGATAAATTTTGATCTTTTACTGTTATGAGTTTATCTTTTAATCTTCCTATTTCCTCATTTAAGTAAATTTTAAGTTCTAAGCCATTATCGTCAAAAGAAGAGATGTAATTGTTTAACAAAGATTTTTGATTTTCATTTAAATTGTTTGAATATTCTTCATTGAATTTTTGTACAAAAGTACTGTAAACAAGCGAATCTATTGGCTGCTGTGTCTCTTGCTGAGTTTCAACTGAAGCTGACATTTGGTCCACTATGTTCTCTTCTAGAAGAACCCTGTCTTTAACCGGCAAAGCATCTTGAAATATAGAATACACTGATGCGATTGTCTTATAGTTTGGCACAAAGTTGCTGTATACCTTGTTGGATAGAGTTCTATTGATTTTATTGATTAAAGCAGATTGTTCTAGGAACAATTTTCTCTTGTCCAAAGAATCATGTTTTTCTTTTACTTTGACAACTATTTTTTCTGCCGTTGTCTTTTCAATATGTCTAGTCTCGTAAATAGACCTATAAAGCTCAAGCTCTTCTTTCAACAAAGACTGGTTTCCAAAATGCTCTTTTATAATAGAAACAATTTTATTTTGTTTGTTTTTATTGTTTTTTACAACTGATTCTGTAAGTTCTCGTACTAGCGCTTCATAAACAAATGCGGTGTTTCTTTTTTTGTTATGCTTCAGTCTCATTATTCTTGTTCCTCTCTTTTAAACTTCTAAAAAGAGCATCTAGTTCTTTTTGCTCTTTGAGGATTTTTGATTCCTCTACTTTATAATTAGTCTTTTTATCTTCATAAATACTCGTAGCTCTTGCTAAACTTGAAAGCTCTCCCATTCCAGGGAACATCTTTCTCGTTGTTGCTGTCTCTGGGCTGGCTGCCCTAGTCATATTTTTCTTTCTAGGGCCTGATGTCTTTCTCCTATCTCCACCTGCTTTTAAGCTTCGAGGTTCATACCACCCATGAGACTTTGCTGTGGTTGTGCGACCTTTTGAATCTTCTCTTTTTCCAGGAGGGGCTGCCAAAAGAGCGCCGTCGTCTGCACCGGGTGATGCAGCATCAGCGGGGGGCGAGGGTGATGCCGCGGGGTCGGCTCCTGGAGTTGGTGTGTCTGACCCTGCTGCAATCTCTGGCTCAGTACCAACTGTGCCTGTTCCCCCAGGGATACCAGCGTCTCCGCCGGTATCAAGGTCGTCCACTCCGGCATCTATGCCGGCAGTCATTTCTGCCTGCTCGGCTTCGCCCACAGTCTCAAGAGCGGCTTCGAAACGCTTATCATAAAACATCTCTCTTCTGTTTCTAATAAATTCATCATCCGACATACCAAACAAAGTTTTTGCTAGCCATTGTTTGGAAAAGAACCCTTCTGTTGCTGCTCCCACTATATCGAATCTAGTCTTCCAGTGCTCTAACTCCTGCATTTCTGCGATCTTTGATGGGTTATTTAAGTGACACGTAAAAGAAACCAAGTCTTCTTCCCTGTATCCTAAAGTATATAAATGAATGATACCAATTTTTTCCAATTCAGTAATTATAGATCTCTGGAGTCTTTGAACAGTTCTAGCAAATCGAATATCCTTCTGTGCTAATGTTGTTTTGTCCTCTGCGGCTTTTTCTCCATCAGAAGAGATATATGCTGCTGGAATTTTAAGTGCTGAAAACAATTTGTCTCTCAAGTATTTAACATCATCAATATCACCAGTGTACTTGCCTCCACCAACAGAATCTATCTTTGTGGCAGATTGGCCGCGGACGGGGATAAAATAGTCCTCTTCAATTGATAGAGGGTTATATCTTAAGTCAACCCGACCTGTGTTTGGATCGACTACTTGATTTCTTTTCATTGTAGTCATAACCTTCTGCATATACTGCTCGACATCCTGGGGCGGTATGTTACCTACATCAATATAAAATGCCCTTCTGTCCGGTGACCTAACGATCCTATACGCCATCATTGCATCCTCTAATAGCGTCAATTGTCTCCAGATTCTTCTGGCGGGCTCCAAAACTGAAGTTCCGTATGGGTTATATTTATCTTGTCCCAAGATTCTGAAGTGGCCTACCTGCCAATTTTCAAAAGTTAAACCAGCAGAGTTCCACTGGTATTGTACATAATTTGGATTCGATTTGTCTTCGCCCTCAAGTCTCTCAAGTTCCTGGGTTGGCATACCAATGACTGAAGTAATTCCTAGTCTATCATCGATATCTAGATATAAGAAAAAATCTCCATACTTACACATTGTTCTACACCAAGCAAATAGATTATGCTGAATATTCAACACATTTGTATACAGAGACTCTAGTATTGCTTTAATCTCTTCGTTTTCACACTCTACTGACAACATAGGCGATAGTGAAGAATAAGTGGTCATCTCATCTGCGTAAATATCAAGGGCAGATGCAATCTCAGGAGTGTACTCCATTTGATCAAAATCTACGTATCTCTCGGTTCTCTGTTGAGAGGCCATATATCCAGACTGCAGGTTATCATATGGGTTGTATGCTGTCTTTTTAAAGTCTCTGCCTGAGGCAGATGTAAACTTATTTGCATACTTATCAAGCTCTATTCTTCTTAGTCTATGATTGTTTTGTGTTCTATATTGTGTAAGTGGACCCGATAAAAGTCTTGTCAATCTTCTGAACAGCAGACTCTGCGGGTTTCTTGTATTATTTTGATTCTTTTTTTTACCAGCCATTTTTTATCCCTTAAATAACCATGGAAAATTAGCTACGTTTCCTTGGTGTATACTTAGTTCATCTTTCATTCTTAATTTTTTGGTTCCCACCATACCTTTTATTCTTGTGTCCAGTTCATTCGAACTTTTAGTTATTGCCCCAACAAACGCCTTTGCGTATTCAGCTTCTTTTTGGTTAACCGAAAGGGCAGTATCCCTAACCCAACACCCAACTGCACAAGCCATTATCAAATCATCATTGTAAGATCTCATAGCTTCTGCTCTCCCAGAATTCCAAACAAAAGTCTTCATCTCGCTCAATAATCGCTTAGAATATATCTTAATTAGATTATTTCTAATGAATTCTTCCATCTTAGCTATTATTAAAGGCCTAGTCTTTGAAGTTGTTGAGAACCCTGCTACAGCATTTGACATCTGATCTGCCTGATATTCCTCTACAAATTCATGCGTCGACTTAACAGAATGGTACAAATTTGGATATCTCATCTCTTTTAACTTGTCCAGCACTGCAAACCCTACTGAATTATTTTCCACTACAAGAAGACCGTTACCATATTCCTGCCCCATATCAAACAAGACTCTAGAAAATACATCCGGTGTACACTTTCCCTGATATTCTGCAACCAATTCCATGGTCTCTAATTTAAAAATGTGACAAACAGAATAGTCCTTTCCGTCACCTCTCGCAACATCGGCAGATAAAAGGTATGTGTTCTCCTGTTTCCTTTCCTCCCAAATCCAAAGATTCCTGTCAAATCCAGTTCTATATTTAGGGTCCTTTACCATATTGTAGTAAATGTCTAAATCTTCAGCGGCAAATACGGTTTCTCCTGACATGTTGAAATTACACTCCAACTCTTGTGCAATTTCCCTCCTAGACATGTTTCTTGTCTCTTTTTCAAACCACTCTTGGTCTCTATCAGGGTGTACATCCCAGGGTAATTTTGTTGGAAAAAAATCGTTTGATTTACTCTCTGCCTCTGCGTAAATCTTGTGAAACCAATTTCCTACACCATTAGGAGTAGATAAAGCGATACAGCGACCACCAGTTGACAACGTAGGGTACAAACCCATCCAAAGTTCATCAAGACCCTCTACGTGTGCGGCTTCGTCTATAACCAACAAAGATAAAGCCTCTGAACGGCCGGCATCTCCAGAAGTTGATGACGCCTTAATCTGAGATCCGTTTGACAAAACAAACGAAGTACGATTGTCTATATCAACTGTAGAAATCCTAAGCCAATCTGGTAGGTTCTTTATGATTGCTTTTACCTTCTTTACAAGATTTGCCGCGGTATTAAACTTAGTTGCAATAACTAAAACATTTTTTTCCCTATGGAACATCATCATCCACGCTACGTATGCAGCAGTTATCGTTGATATACCTAATTGTCTTGCTTTTAAAATAACATTGAATCGATGATCTTCGAAATCTTCTAGCAATTTCTCTTGAAACGGGTATAAGTGAAAGGGTATTAAACCTTTCATAGGATGAGTTATCTTCGCATATGTGTGAATGAAATATTCAGGTTTCTTGCCACAACGGACAATTTCTTTCATTATTTCTTGTTTGGTAAGTTTTATCGGCATTAGGCCCTCTTATGACTTCAGGCCGCCAAGTGCTGTAAATTTTTCAAATGCAGGATCAATTTCCTTTTCTGGCTCTGTTGGAATTCCTCCAATCGCAAAACACTTGTGGACCTTAACGCTGCAGCGGATGCGAGATATATATTCAACTAAAACATCTACTTCACTTGGATCGGAGAGAGACAAGGAAGACTTGGTGACCTTTTTAAACTCTTTTTGGAGAAAAGATTTAACCTTTTCAACCATTGATTCCATCTCTCCTTCGAAACCATTTGAGTGAACTTCTTTGAGCGGTATCTCTGCATGATACTTAATGCTCAATCTACCACCCCTAATGCAAGCGCTAAACCCGTCAATAATGCGATGATCAACGAGAGGATCCCCCTCCTCCCTTCTCAAGCCAATTTTGACTGGCTCGCCGGACTCGTCGAGTGCACCGTCATATGAGTTAGCAAGTACCTGTGAGATACCATTAATAATTTCTAAAGTTGTTGCCATTGTTTTAAAATCCTCTTAAAATAAATAGTTTACTAATAATAAATAGTTAGTTGTTTGGCCTCCAGCCTGATTTCCACCTTTCTTCTCTTCCTTCGACATACTGTATGTAACAGTTAAAGCAACACTGAAATTTAATCATATATAAATCATCGTTAAGAGAAAATGAATAAGAACCACAAACTGGACAGCTTCTGTCTATTTTGTTTTTTGTTTTTTTGTGATTGATAGTAACATCTCCAACCACTTCTGTTTTCTTTGAGCGCGCTGCTTTTTCATAAAAAGATTTAAGATCCTCTAAGTACTTTGCTTCTTTTTCTTGGTCCCAATTTCCTTTAGGATTTTGAATCGCTTCATTTCCATACTTTTCCTTTATGGCTTTTTCAATTTTTGCTATCTCATTTAAATCTTTTTTACTACTCATAGTGTCACCAAAAAAATCGTAAGGGCTCCAACAATAGCACCAATAGAAGCCGAAGCCACCCAGCCGAATTTCTGTTCATGAATCAAAGCTTCTTCTATCTTTAAGTTTTCGACCTTGAGTGCGTCGATGGCGTCTTGCCTTGTTTCGATCTCAAATTGCATCTGGGCCTTTAATTTTCCAATCTCCAAGTCGTAGGTGGCAGCTAGCTCTTCTGCTTGTCTTTCTAGTTTAATCCTACACCTAGCTTCACTAGACTCTCTCTCTGCTATGATATTGGCTGTGGCCACAGAATCAAAACACCAACCGTTCCATGGTATATGTTGACCTTTTTTAAGTTGAACATATTTTCCTGGGGTAGCCAGCGCGACAGATGTAAAACTAAGAATCAGAAGCAAAACCAAACAGGTCTTCAATCTTTTTGTCAACTTCATCAGGGTCTTCCTTTGCTTGTTTAACTATTTCTTTAACTTTCTTCTTTTCTTTGCGAGAAAGTTCTTGTTCCTTTTTATTGTATTTTTCTTCTATTGTAGCAATAGTTTCCCTATATTTTAAATTTAGTTCTTCTATTTTTTCGCGCTCTATTTTATGCTGATTTTTTAATGATTTTATTTGAGCCTCATAGGACTCTTTATTAGCCTTCATGGCCTCAATAGCTGCAGATGAACTTCTTCTGGATATAAACCAAACCACAACAGACCAAACGGCTAGGGCTGCCATCTTCCAATTTTCTTTAATACAGGCCCAAGCCATCTTGATCTTTAGCATCATTGTTTCCCATGCTTCCATTGTAGCGCAAGGTCGACTAGTGCCTGAGACCCAATGTAGGCCAAAGTAACTGCCACCCAGTCTGAACTTGTTACTGTACCATATGCACAAAGCCCTGTTGCTGTTAACCATGCAAGAAACTTACGTGAAATAAATCTCTCCGTGTATTTGTCTGCGAATGCTTTTATTGCTGTCACCATAAATCCTCCTATATGTTTACGTGAGCAAATCCGTTTCTTTTCTCAATATTTATCTGCATATCTACACAGTCCTTTAAACTGTCAAGGTGTGAGATAAGAAGAACAGTTTTAAAATAACCCTTGACCATATCTAAGATACGCACAAAGCCTTCCATGTTTTCTTCATCGAGAGCAGTTCCCGGTTCGTCAAGTATAAATAGGTCAGACTTTGGTAAACTGGACACTGTTAAAAACGCAAGGCGGATTGCCATGCTTGCAATAGTCTTTTCAGCACCGGAACCCATCTCTAACGGGCGAGGATCGTGACTAGGGTGCTTGATGAAGATATCTAACTTATCTTCATTGTTGGAAATAAAAACCTCAAATTCTACAATATTGGTTAATATCTTAGAAATCTCCTGATTAATGTAAGGTAACCTTTCTTTGATAATTTCATAAGAAACCCCATTAGGATGACAACAAACCATGAAAAGGTGGTAAGCTGCAAAGTCTTGTTCTAACTCTCTAAATTCTTGTTGTTGTTCTTGGGTGTGTGACAGCTTCTGCTCAGAAGAGCCATGCTTCTTGTGTAGCTGCATGATTTTCTGTTCACACAGGTTCATTTCCTGCTCTTTGTCTTGAGCTTGTTTTTCTAGCCCTTTTTTATCTGACATCAATTGTTTTAAATTTTCAATAGCTTCTTTGTTTTCTTCATACTCTGTTGCTTTGTTTTTAAGTTTATCAAGTTCAATCTGCTCCTTAAACAAGAGACTGTCTGCTCGTTCGATAATTAAATTACTAGTTGTTATCGAGTTTGCAAGACTATCTCTTTTCTCAATTAGAGCATCGTATTTCTCTATGTACTTGTCTACTTTTGTCATCTCTTCATGGGAAATATCTTCACCAATAGCATTAATCTTTTGCACAACTGAAGATATTTCTTCTGTCTTTGTTTCAATGGTCTCTCCAATAAGTGGATGACAGCTGGTACAAACTTTGTCTTGCTCTGTTACTAATAAACTTTTCTGTAAAGATAAACTTTCTAAAAGTAAAATTAACTCGTTCAGCTCATCATTGACCTTTACAAAGGATTCTTTCTTTTCCTTATACTTTTCAATCTCAAAGTCACTTAAGAAGTCTTCGATTTTTTCGTACTTGGTTTTATTTTCATCGATGTTTTTTTGCGCGTCGGTTTTCTTAGCGTTTATTTGCAGAATGGATTTTTCTTTTTGTGTTATTTTATTGGCTGTCAAAACTGGATCGATAATTTCTGCCGGGACAGAAGATATTTTATCCTCCAACAGATTAATTTCTTGCGTCAACTCTGTCATCTCTTCTTTAAGAGAAATACATATTGCTTTGTTCTTCTCAATGGCAAGTTCGCTTTTGATAATTTCATCCTTGATATCTTTAATATTTGTGTCAAAGTCGATACCCTCTAGACGCCTCAATGCTACCTTTATATCAGCCGAAGCTTCTTTTGCCATCTTAAACTTCTTATCAAAGATTTCTAGGTCTAAAAACTTTGCAAGAAACTCTTTCCTCTTAGTCGAACCTTCGTTGATAAACGACAAAGAGTCTAACTGAGAAGCCATTGAAGTTGCTAAAAAGTCTGGTAGTGTGCCAAAATACTTTCTTACGTTCTTATCCGTATCTTGCCTAGACGTGCCATTTAAGCCTGTGTGGTTGCCAATAGCGTCTTGCGAGTAGAACTCTAGGTCAGTTGTTGCTTCTTGTGTCTCAACGCCCTTTAAGCGCTTAGTATACTTGTTAGACTTACGCTCAATGATGTAGTCTGTTCCATCTACTTTGATAGTCGCCGTTGCAACACATTCGTCCTTGTTTTGGTTAATGATGTTTAAATTCTTGCGGATGGACTTCGAGGTAGAATTATACATGGAATAAAGCAAGGTATCCACAATAGAAGATTTACCTGAATAGTTCTTACCAAAGATACCTACGATACCTTCTAGTTTTGTAAAGTCAATAGAGTTTCCTTCTGCATAATTGAATAAGTTGTCCCACTCTAAACTTTGAAGAGACCAGTTTACATTCCTCATTACATCTTCATTCTCTTCAATTTGTTTGTTAAAGTCTTTGTTTAGTTCGTAAACTTTTTCAAGAACTTCTTCTGTTGCTTCGTATTCTTTAAGATACTCAGCCATTAGAGTTTCTTGGGTTTTCAGATCTCGCAAGTCTTGCTTTTCTAAACCTTCAGGAGCAGCAACCTTGATTTGCTTTCCGGCTGCTCTGTTGAGATAAGTTACTGACTCTGGGTTATATTTAAACTTTGCTATATCCACAGCCTTGCGAACTTTGTCTAGTGACACATTGCTTTCAGATACAATACGAAGCCTGGCTCCTTCCGGTGGTTTCACTCTAGGTAAGTTTCCCTTCTCACTTAAGGTAAGTGTTACAAAAGGCTTTGGGTTATCAAAAGTTATGAGCTTAGTGGTGAACTGGTCTTTGCTTTCAATATCCCAAAGCAAATAACCTTTATCTAAAGTCTCTCCAAAGTTTTGCTGGACTGTTGACCCTGCATACCAGATGCGCCCTTCTTTATCTAGCTGCTGAGTTTTATGAATATCTCCAAGAAAACCAAAGTCAAACTCCTCAAAAATTTCAATACTATGGTCGCCGCCTAATGTCCAGTTACTATCTGTTTTTGATTTATTGATAGCACCGTGATACAGAGCGATGTTAATTACATTATAGTCCGATGGCTCTACCCAATTCTCCTCATCAAACACAGACAAGACGTTCAAACAAAACTTATCGTTTATCTTTACCTCTCCGGCGTTCTTTAGCAGAATAAGGTTGGGGTCGTTGATAGCCTTTGCAATAGGAGACAGAGCGTCTTGTCTTGAGCCATTGCGTAGGTTACCGTCATGATTACCTAAGATCACATAGGTTGGGGCGATGGCTGCAAGATTTTGAAAGAAGTCTCTGCACATGTCTACAAACTCCGGGGAGATTTGTGTCTTAGTGTGTGCAATATCTCCACAGTGGATAATGTAATCTACTTTTTCTTCTTTTAATGATTTGTATAATTGTTTGAATACTTCTTTATATTCAAAGTGATATTTTAGATTTCGGATATGGGTATCCGCGATATGAGCAAATCTCATTTATTCTCCGTAAATGGTTATAGTATCTTTATTGTATCAAAGTCAACAGGGGATGTCAACTAAATTCTTTTGAGGCCGAGATCTTCCAGTTGCTTTGGGGTAAGCTTTTCGAGGATAATCTCGAATGCTTTCTTTTCTGCTTCGGTGATCATGCTGAGGTCACCTGTTTCTGCTAAGTGGCTCATCTCTTCTGCGATGATTTCTTTTAGTCTTCTTTTTGTAAGTTCCATTGTTGTTCTCCTAGAAGTCAAGTTTATAATGTAAATAGTCTAAATCGGATACAATATCCGCATTTTGTTTTCTCTGCTCCACCACCTCTTGTGGCATATCTCCAATGTCTGAATAGCCGCTGACATCAATAGACATAACTTTTATACCATATTCTCTTAATTTCTTTGCTATCCCGAACTCTTTTCCCTTGACATCTTCGTCGAGGGCCAAGTATACATCTGGCTTGCGTTCACATATCTTTTGGAACAACCTTGAGTTCTCTCGCAAGGTTGAACCGAGTAGTGGCACAGCGTTTTTACACTTCATTGCATCGAAGACACCCTCGGCAACAATCACATCGTCGTCCCAGTCTATGTTTAGATCGTTGAAGATAATGTCTTTGCTGACTCTTGGGTTCTTATATTTCATCCAGTCATCCGTATATGATCTTGCCACAAAGAAGTTGACATTGCCATCATCGTCAAAGCTCGGGATGATGACCCTGTCCTGATACTCTCCATAATCACAGAAGCCAATCTTCCAAGCCAATATGTCTCTATCTGTAAATCCGCGGGAGTAAAGATATTCAAGGGCGCGCTTTTTAAGTCTTGTTTTTTTACCTGTCAGTGTTTGAAAGTTCTCTGGCAGGTCAATGATTTGTGGCGGCTCTGGTACATGCTCTGCAAAGATAGTGTCATACTTTGAAAGGTCTACCTCTCCAGCCAGACTGCGCCAGTCTGCATAGTAGGCCGGAGCAAACCTGCGAATAAGTTGAGATATCTTTGTACCAGAGTAGTCACATATCCAACACTTGAATACGTCTTTCTCTATGTTGACTGATAGCTTTAGTTTGTGGTGTTTGCACTTTGGGCAGTGAAACTGATGCTCGTCATCGCTAGACCAACATCGGCCTAGGGCTTTCTTAAGTAGTTTGAACTTCTCTGACAAGTTTATCTCCTGCTAATGCGATTACAATACTGTCGCACATATCTAATGTGCCGGGTTTTGGATTTCCATGTTTTGTATATTGTATCTCGATATCAGGGTATTTGTCAATAACAAATTGTAGAACTTTTTCTTTTGCGTTGTCGCCGCGCTTGATACCCACGCCGGCTTGTTTACGTGCAGAAGTGGCTGCAATCATTTCAGGTTGAATGCCGAATAGTTCATAACAGAACCAAGACACAACACCGTTGAATCTGGATAGTGTTGATAATGTCTGGGCGGAAGAGAATCCTGATCTGAAAGAGTGTAAGGACTGCTCTATATATATATTGTTTATATCGTAATTATTTTTTATTGTCAAAATATTTTGTTTTATAAACTTTGCCTTTTCATAAAAGGTTGGGAACTTTCTTTTATTCCTGGTATCCCAAAAGGATGTTTTTAAAATTTTACCGTCTTGTATTATCGTTGCTCCTGTTATAGAAGTTGATATATCAAGTCCTAAGGTTATATTGTCCATACATCGCTTCAAATAGTTGATTTAAAATTCGATCTTTTACAGACGGATCATCTGTAAAAAACCAATGCCATACAGCTGTTGATTCTATCATTGATAATTCTTTTTTTATAGATATTATTTTTTGTTCAGTTTCTTTTAATTGGAGTTCTGTTATTTCCGGTATCTCAACTCCCAGTTGCGATGCCACGTCAGCCATGATTAGAACATCATTATTTTCTAGTGCCAACCTAGCTTTTTGATATAGTTCTGCTTTTTTATCTTTTTCGAACCCCTCTTCTAAGTCTTGGAGCTTGTCGGGATGACATTTTGATGCGATCTTTTTAAACATTTTTTTTACTTCTGGGTCTGCATTTTTTTCTGCCGAAGATTGCTCTGGCATATTTTCCGAATTTGGTATTTGCTGTTCTGGGCGTTGCTGAGTTTGAGAATTGTTGCTTGCTTCTTCTTCTGAAAATTCTTTTATTTCTGAATCTAGCTCGCGGTTTTCAACTGGGATTTCTGGAAAATACTTTTCTTTAAACATCTTGTCGACCTCTCTGGATGCTGCTTGGTGTATTTCTCTAGATACAATAATTTCAGATTGTAATGCCGAAAGTTTTGTTGCCAAAAATTTCATTTTTCCCTTTAAGGTGTCCATCAGAAATCAAGCCTTAGCTTAAAAAGATAATCTTGTACTTCAGTTTTCTTTACGGGGTTTGCTAATTTTGCTACAGCTATCAGGTTTTTATCTCTATCGTAAATTCCCACCTGTGATATGTATGTGGTATTTTCAAAATCTTCTTCAAAATTTTCATATTTTGATTTTCTAATATTTTTAATATTTGATACTTTCTCTTTGTAAAAGTCTTCCGCGAAAGATGCAGTTGCCGGGGTATCATAATCTATAAATGTCGGATTGTTGGAGTAATTATATTCGCCTTTGTCTGCGTGTGCGAGAATTGTCATTGTAGGTATTTTACTAGTTGATTTGAAGTATATTGAATAAGAGTCATCTGACCCCACGCTATGATTAGAGCCGTTTGCATCAGGAGCCTTTACTTCTGGAATTCCCGATCCAAAGCTTAACCATGTAGGCTGTGACCCAGCCGCGCCAAAAGTCGCCGTGTGTGAACCGTGCAATGATTCTGACCCTGTTAACAACATGATACCGTAATCATAAAGAACTATACCTGCCACCTGACCTTGGTTAGGTCCTAGGGTTTCTATCAGTTCTCCGTTTTTATTTGAATCTTCCAAAGTAGCTGTGAGTGCACCAGTAACATAATAATTTAATTTAACTGTACCTTTCTTAATTTTACTGCCATAAAATATAGAAGGAATAGATATCATGTTAACATCGTTTGCATTAAAATTAGAAAAAGTGTTTTTATTAGAAATTTCTCCAGACAACTCTATGGGGTTTCTAAGCGCATCGATATATTTTAAATTATTGTTATTAGCTGATTCGTCATAATATATTCTGCTAACACTAGCTGACATAGGATATCTTCCAGATATTATGTCTCCGGAATTCAACTCGGCAATAGTACTTGAAGAAAAGTGTGCTTGTCTTAAATTATCATAAACAAAAAAAGGTGTTACTAAACTGTCTTCAGGACGGTTAATATTAATCTCTGCTAATGAAATATGACCTTGATTTACATGGTTGACTTTGTTTGAAAAATCACCTGAAACTTCAGATTCTCTATTGATATACACTTTTTCATTATTTACAAAAAATTCATACTCTGCGTGAGTGACGATAGCATTGTGTACTATATCGTTCTTATTGATTTTTTTGTAAAACATTTTAGTAGTCCAATCTGACTCTTAATGTAACCTCATTCTCTGGAGTCTTCTTGAGCGGCTCTGATAGTTTTGCAACAGCCAACAATTCATTGTCAGCTGAATATAAACCAACAGTCGTGATGTAGGACCTTGGGGGTACCGCAATGTCGTCACTCTTTACTACGATTTTAGAATTTTGCAAATACGTTGGATTCGAACTGTAATTGAACTCATTGTGACTAGCTCTGCAAAAGTATATGCTTGAATTTAATTCTGTAGTATTGTTAAAAGATATATCTTTGATTCTGTTTCTAACTCCGTCTGCTACCATGTTTATCGAGGAGCTGACTATAGAATTTTCTATATTGTTACCGGTTGTGTCTATAACGGCTGCGTCGAAAGAACCTGTTGCTAGTACCACTACTCCCGCCTGATAATACACAAGGCCGTATAGGGTACCAGAAGAGTCTCCAGACTTCTTAAGAGGTGCAAACTCACCTGCTGGTGAGTTTGTCGAATAGGACTGTGCCGCAGCTGAATCAGTCAAAGTAAGCAAATTCGCGAATGGCGTACCATGAGCAGAACTTGTTCCAAGGGTTATAGAAAAGGAACCCTTTTTTATCTCATCTTTAACGAGAAGTCTGGAAAAGTTCAAGAAAACCACCTCTTGGTGCTTCAGGTCCCCACTCTCGTTGAAGTCTCCGTTAGCGTCAAAATCTCTAATACTATTAGTAGTATCGTACCCAACTAAAGACTGGGCCATCTGATTATAAAGATTTATCTTTTTTTCATTCTGAGTACTAGCTGATCCAGATAATCCAGAATTAGAACTATAACCTACGCTTATATCCAACAAGTGATTTGCCGATGAACTTAAGTGAGGATAATCATAAATTGATTGGAACATTCCATGAGAAAAAGTTTTTATATTTTGTTCTCGAACAACGCTGTCGACAGCGTGTGTTGAAGTATTATATGTTCCTGATACCAGAGTTCCAGTAATCGGTATTGATTCGTGCAACAAAGTGCTGGTAGTGGTTCTATCTGAATTAGTAAAAGTTTTGAAAAATGTGCCTGCTGCCATGACTGTCTCCTAAATTAACTTGTTTTCTTTACTATGCGAACTGGAATATCCATTGAATATCCAGACGAGATTCCTACAACATTGATGATTGTATCAATGAACTTATAAAGACCACTTGTGAGATCATCAGAAGAATCTGTATTCAGTTCTAGTGTTGTAGTGCCGTCCGTGCCTAACTCTACAAAAAGAGCAGTGGACTGCTGTACACTCTCGGAGGTTACTAAACTAAATTTTAATCGAGGGCCCAAAGGACCGTTAAATACTTCTTCCGCTCGCGCGGCCGCTTCAGTATCTGAATTTCTTAATCTAGTGATTCTGTTCTCTGTCGTCGTTACAGATGAATCCCCTGTCGTAATATAATATGATGCTATCGAATCATCGTCTACAAATGAATAGCTTTTTCTTTCATATGATGATCCATTGAAACCAGTAAGCCTTAGAAGCCTGTGGTCCATTCTTATTAAATATGCAGTTTCTATTAAATCAGCCGGCATTGGTTGTGTTCTTGGTGGATCACCATTAGTATCCAAACCTTGGTCAATTGCTATATGGTGTCTATTGACATCTAAAGCTGAGTTAAACACACCATGCAAAACCCCATCATTCAAAGCACCGGGTGTGCTCGTTGGTTCTGTTGTAGTGTCTGCTATCACAACATAACTAGACCCTATAGCGTGTTGTTTTGCATCTCTCAAAAGTGTATTAAGTTTAAATGTTGGCATATACAAAACATTGTTTCTGTTAATCGAAATCAATTTTGTTTTCATTAGAGAAGTATTATTGGTGAATGCTTCCAAAATAGGTGTCTGCATTATTGATAAATCTTCTTGCCCAGTAGTTGCTGAACCGTTGAATGTGCCATAATTTATCTCTTCGTCTGAAAATGCGAATTTCACAATTCTAAATTCGCCTCTGGCCATGCGGGCCCTGCCTGCGTCTGTTAAAACTGCATCTAAAATGATGTCTCCGGAATTATCTAAAAAAGCCATGCTTTGCTCCTTTTATAGTAAATAGTATATTTTTCAATATTAATTAGTGTCGTGGATTAAATAACGTAAATATATTCTTTTAGCTCACCAAATGTTAAAAATACCAAACAAAGCAAAAGCTATTATTACGGAGGTGGCCACAACGGTGTACCAGTGGTACCAAAACAATGATCGATCCACTTCCACATGTTCCAAGCACCTTTTCTAGTTGATACGAATTGTTCTTCACCCTGAGCGTTAAGCTGATGTTTACTGGGATTATAGTTAGTATATCTTGTATATGAAACGCCGGCGTCAGCACCACTTCTAGGTATCAATATGTTGCTAGGGTCGATGTCGGGCGTGGAGCCGGGGTGCTGACCTCGAAGATTAGTAAAGCAATTCACAGCACGGATTTGATTTCCTACATGATATTCCATAATAAAACCATAAGCGCGCTCGTTTCCGGTTTGTACAATCAGGTTATCGACGGACTGTCCGCCGGCGGTGTGCAAACCCGAGCTTCCCTGGCTCCAATATCCTCTTGGATATAAATTGAATTCCTCTCGCAGGTTGAGCCCGTCGCGCGGGAAAGTTATACTTGTCCGAATTGGTTTCGCCGTGCCTTGGCGTACGCCACCCGAAGAATCGATTCGGAAGTTGCCTTCACTAAATGTAGGGAATGGTTCAAAAAACGGCCGTGAGCTTTGGTCACGGCTGAGTTTGATACCCAACTCCACCGGGTTGCACTGAGCTACAACTATATTATGACTACTAGCTTCGTTAGTATTCAACAACAAAGCATGGTTGGACCATCCGATATTGGAATTATTTTCAGGATCGAAAGGGGGATCTTGAATATGTTTTTCCATTCTATCAGTGGCGCTGCCGAACATTGCCAGCGCGCTTGGGTTTGTTAAGAGCAGGTCGACAAGTTCTGGGGCAGAAATGCCCTGATCCCAATCATCAATCGTTATATCAAAGACTGATTTGCCAGCTACTGCAAAAGCAATTCCAGTCTCGCGAAACTGATTTGCAGTGGTGTTCCGAACGCCGGCATTCGCTTGCGAAGTCGGATTGTTCTGACCAGACCAGGCGTTAAAGTCTACATCTGCTGTCCCTTCTACGAAAGCTCGGAGTCGGACGAACCTGCTAGCTGTCTGCGTCAGAATTCCCGTGAACGGTCCCGCGCCGACAAGCACGTGACTTTTTTTAGGGTTGTTGCAATACTTTCCTCCGAATTTCACGAAAGACTTGTAATCGTTCTGGAGGGTGATGGCGGTGATAAAGTCCGATGAAGGTACCACCTCCGGGCGCAGGCCTGCAAAATCGGTGCCTTCCGGGCAAGCACAAAATCTATCAAAGGGACTATTATTGTCTAGTAAAATGAAACCCGTGTTTAGATTTACTGCATTGCCTTCATTCGGGTCATCGGACATTGTACCATTACACTCTAAAGGACAATTAGCTTCCTTCCATTCACTAAAAGTAATTCTGCTAGAGGCGCGCCTTGATACATTTTCATCAACAAATCTCTGCTGGACGTCTAGATGATCTCCATGCGCGACCGTATCGTTATTCTTGAATGCGCGTTTTGCGTTTGCGCAGGCGATCTGGGCATTGCTGAACTCGCTGAAGTATTTGTCCCTGAGCGCTTCACCGGATAGAAGTTCGGTGCCGACGTTTCCCTTAAACGTGAGGTCTTTGAAGTATATAACTATGATTTTGCCACCAGTCGTGGGACACTTCCATTCATCGGTTACTTCGACTCGTTGGCTGTATATACATGTAGGATTCTCGCCGGCGCTGTTTTGTGTACGTTCAACGTCGATTTCATCACCGTCAATAACCAACTTGGGACACGGTTGATTTTCTGGCGCTATACACACTGAATTGCCGTCTTCATCTATAGCGTTAATAAAGCCAGGTTCACACTCATTGACTTCACCACTGCCTGCTTCGTTAAATTTTACACGCAATCGTACTTTCATCCGGTTGTATTTACCAATATCATCTGAATCATCTTGCAGGGGTACTTTAAATTGTATCGTGGGGCAGCTGTTGAGTTCGTCGCGTTGATCGTTTGGCTTTTTCTTCGGTAGAATCCAAATATATTTATAATTTTGCCAATTATCAGGATCTGTTGTATCAGATCCAGGTTTCCAAGCAAACCTCAGAATGAGATTAGCCCCTTCGTCGCTTGGTTTTGATTTCACGGTTATCAGGCCCAATTCTGCAAGGTGTGCTGGATTTGCTCTTTGCGCATCTTCATGAGTGGTCCGGTCGATGACATCATTAGTTGGGTTGTCGTTAAATTTTCGCAAAAGCGCGGCACCAGCGTTTGCGATGCCGTGAATACTAGGATCTGAGTACAACATGAGAAATTGGCTGCCGTCCCCGTTACCAGAAAACATGTTATCACGGGCGGTGGGTCCCAAGAAGTTCTTGATGGAACGTGGTTGGCGGCGATGATCCGGATACTCTTGTTGTAAAGCTATGCCGGCAGGTGTTAGAGGCTCACTTAATGGCTTAATTCCTATTTTATAAACCTGGCCTATGTTCATGTTTAATATGCGGTTATTTTTTGTACCGTCCCATTCAATAGCCACTGTTCCATCGTTGATTGAAAAATCAAATCCTGGTATGTCGTTATCTATAAGCTGGAGGCCCACGAATTTTTGAAGGCCTGCGTCGTTTAGGCCTCTGAATGTAGCACTAGGATTACTGCTAGCCACGTTGACTTCATTTAAATGGGCCAGAATATATTTAGGATCGGTTGTCAAATCTTGATTTACCGTAAAATTGACGCCGGCGCTGAGCGGATTCTGATTCCAATTCTCAACAGTATCCTCAGGATAATCAAAAGTTATTTCTTGAAAAGTGGAAAAGTTAGTAGCATTAAATATTAATCGATTGGCATTGTCACCGACATTAGGACCGGCCATGGTGACAACTGTGTCCCAATTCTGAACGGTCAATGGAGTGAAATCGATGACAACTTGGTTTCCTACTTCTGGAGCTTTCTTTAACGAAACCAAAATCTTTCGATTACTGGTACCTTCCGGAACTTCTAAATCACCGGCGACGTTGGGGGATTCATGAGTTAATTTAATGTTTATACCTCCGGGATCTATTGGGTCAGGGGGTGGCGGTATCTCTAAACATTCCCAGTCCTCCATCTCATAATCGTGATTGAGTATTGTCTGTCTGTTGTCCTGCAAAAATTGACGAATTGCAGGTATTATTCTTGGTGAATCGCTATTGATATCAACATCAATATCTGCCGCGGATATTTCAGGGCCATCAAAGGTTTGCAAATAATTTGTTAATTTCACAATGGTATTTTTGACCTTATCTAAACACATTGCCCTTGGAGCACTGTCTTGGTGATAATTTATAATTTGATTTCGATGGTCTGTATCAGCTGCAAAAAAATATTGTGGCCAAAGGTTTTCGACCACATCCCTAAACTCCGCAGATTGGCGGTTGTTCTCATTCCCGAAGTTAGTGACGTCAGGTAGCCCTGTGTCAGTCCACCACTGCAGTTGCTCTCTTTGGACTGAAGATGCGCCTCGTTGATTCTCAACAGGTGCGGGGATGAGACCATTTTCTATATGTGCCGGTAGGTGACCATCTGTGTCTAGTATCGCAATGTAATCTTGATTGTTTTGCGCTCTTTCGTTTTGAGTAAGCACTATGTTAGGTAAAGGATTCATTGGTATATCTGGATTTTCTGGGCATGAACAATCAACGTCTTTAATGAATACCTCCACGCCCTCCTCGGCAGTGGGTATAAGTGTATGCGTCTCATTCTGAAACCATGCGTCCGAGAATCTATGCACGTATTGAAATATATTCATCGGCTCACCGGTAGTGGGATCAGGCATAATGTTGTTTAAATCTAAAAGCGCTTCGCCGATGAAGGGATTCTGTCCACTTCTTCGAGTGCGGCCGCTGAAAGTTCCATCTTGCGAATGGTTTGGCGGGCAGAGCATGGCTTTCGGCCTAATTTTAATTCTAATAGGTAAAATTGGCAATTTTTCTGAAAAGTTGCACGGCTGGATAATCGGGTCTTGCCGGGGCTCTTCTTGTGGTGGCGGCTCAGGTTCTGGGTTTTCACATTCATTTCTCGTGAACTCGAAGAAAGGGTCATTCCTGAGAGTGTTCACTTTAAACACTGAATTTATATCTAGTTTTCTTCCAGTATTTTTAGATGTTATTCTAAATTTATACTTTTTATCCCATATGCTCTGTTCGTTAGTGCCTATAGAAATCTCTTCGAAACTGGGTGCTGTTCTTGAAAATTCCCTAGAAGATAGATCTGTACCTTCAGGATATTTTATGGCTTTTTGTTGTACCGAGGGACTAATTTTTAAGACCCTTTCAAAACACAAATTTGAATACATAGATCTATTGCGGTACATATCGTACTCTTCAAGAAGCATAAATGCGCCGTTTGCAGAATCTACCATCTTGAATTTGTAAGCCGGTGTAGGGTTTGACACACCAGCAGCTTCAGATGACCTAAACGTAAAGTAATAATCTTTGTTTACTTCTATGTTTAAATCTGTAAACATAATACTTTTTTGAGAATTTGTTTCTACCAAATACTTTGTAGCTAATCCAAAGTCTCTATATGATCTGGGTGGGGTTTGCAAAACATATATATGATATTCCCTGGGGATGCTATCTGATAGATATTCTATCTTTCCTTGAGAAATTAATTGAGCTGATCTCATTCCTTGAAATTTATTTAAATCTGAGTACTCTAGCATTATTGGATTCTCTATCCTGTTGCCCACATTGTGATTTAAAATAATTGAAAGATTTTTTGGATTTTTCTGGTTTGGTACAAAAGATACCTCTGGTGGTAAAGGCGGTAAATCAAACAAGGGTACTGTTTTTTGGAAAAAAGGCGCCTCAACTAAGCGAACATACGGATTTGAATTTACAGGTGCGTCGATAGCAGCTTCTGCTATTTTTACGTTGTGAGTTCCAAAAGAATATTGAGTTCCAAACACCAGTGATAAAGAATAAATTAGATAATGATAAGTCCTACCATATACAACCTGGGTGTCTATAAAATCCAAGGTTGGTGCATCTTTCTCAGCCGGTTCTTCCATTACATAAAATGTTTGTACCTTCACGTTGTTATCTGTTCTGTATTTTTCTATTTTATAACCTATTATTGCGGATTTTGCTTTTTGGCCATCGAAGATGTTGGAGTATTTTCTACAATGAGCATCGCGCGCTTGGAAATGGTGGCTCGAAAAATCAGCATTTTCGCTCATGTCTCTAGTTTTAAGAGCAACTACTTCATCATAATTTTCAAATTTAAGAGGATACTCAATCGATGCTAAGTGTAGCGAATTGGCCCAGGAATCGAGATCCTCAGGTAGTAAATTAGATCTTAAAAAATCCTCTAATTTAGTTTTTAAGCACTTTATAAAACCAACAAAGAATTGATCGTTTGTTCTGGTTGATTGCAGAGATTCTGGGGACGACTCGTCTGCAATTTGTATATAATTTCGAAAGTGTGCATAGTTTGATTCTCCATTAGATGGCTCTGAATCCAACGCTTCTATTAAATACTTATCATATTCGGATGTTAAGAAATTTAAAGGATAACTAACAGCAGGGTCTCGGTTGGCCAAATTATCATCATTATTATCAAAGATAGAATTTGGTTTACTTATTTTTATTTGAACATAATTTGGAAATCTATCCAATAGTTCTCCATTGTTGTTAGCATCTCTAATATGTCCCGTATTAGAAGATATGAACTTCTGAACGGTATCGGCTATATTACAATCAAGCTTGTATTCTGGATCTATGACCTGCCTGTAGTATTCTCTATACAAGCTTTTCATAAAATATTCCGGCTTGGGTTCGTCTTCCACTATCCTTTCTCTAACAGTTGTTGAAAAATCAATAATGTATGAGTTTTTTATTATAGACTCTACACCTATATTATCTGCCTCTGACCGTAAAAGAGGTTGCGATACGCTAGTATTTGTATCCACAAAAGTGCCCGCGGGGAAAAGCCGGTTGGCTTGATTTTCTGCAAAACTTTCATTAAAATCTAACGAAGTAGCTTGCCCATCTAACGTGGGCCCCTCAGTAAAATTTAATTCAACACGTTCGCCAACAGGTGGATTTATATTAAATGAAATTGTATAAGCTCTTGTGCTAGGTTGATTTAAATTTCTATTGCTCACAAAGGCTTCTTGAATCGGGGCGGCCTCTGTTCCCTCTAACATCCAAAATCTATTATGAATCACTCTAAATTTATCGTAACCCGTTTCAGTGCTAGTTATGTTTCGGTTAAAGTCCCTTACTGTTTCAAATCCGCTAATCCCGGGCCCTTTTGAAAGTAAAGTAATGTAACTCTCTGAGTTTAAAAAAGGCTCCTCAATAACAGATTGCCCATCCGAATTTACAATAAAAAGATTTCGTGGACTTCTGAAAAAACTGTTTTCATCGAAAAGATTTATTTCTCTTATAGATTGAGCACCTTGAAAATTGTCTTCATTTATTGTCACAATTGGGGATAAAAACCTTACGTCTCCAAAATTAGATTCGTCAAAGGGCTCTTCACCGGGTTCCCCAAAACCAGAATCCGGGCCAGTTCCACTTGGTAAACAATCTGGATCTTGAGGATCAAAATCGTTATTGTTAGCATCTTGTCGGGCGAGTCTAGCTAGCTCTTGATTAATCTGCTCTTCGCTGGTGATGCCTCTTTGTCGAGCTTCCCTAGCAATATCCTCTGTTGTCTTTCCTGTAATTGATTCTAGTAAATCATCTAAAATTGACATTTATTGTTCCTTTGTGACCTATTTTATACTTTTTTCTTTTCTTTTATAAATATTTGCATTGTAGCAATTTATCTATTATCATTTAAAAAATTCTTTAATGAATCTTTTGGCAAATGAAACACATTGTTAACAGGAATCAAATTTTCGTTCTCTTGCTCAATCGATGTATTAAGTAACTTAACTATTGCATGATTATCCGTAATCCTTTCTAGGGACTCTATGGATAGTGCAACAAACTCTAATTCACCAGAGGTTGTTGGTATACCAACAGTTATGATGGCTGCGCGGAGGTCGAGCATGTTTTGTTGTACTTCTTCTGCCATATTAATTGAAGATTTGTGTCGTGGGTTCATTTGCTTTTTCATCTTTTCTGAAGATACTAAAAACAACATTTTCATAGTCCTTGATGACACTGATCTTCTCTTTCTCACTAAAAGCTGATCTGTACTATCTTGATTTTTTAATTTGCTTTTACCTGTTGACGAAACAGTGCTGTTTGTGATCGAGCCCTTCAGTGTCTGCCCCAAACTGTCTTCGACATCAGCTTCAGTTTCTTTTGATAGTTTCTTTTCCAAGGGGTCTGCACTAGCAAATGTGCCCTTTGATGATGGCAACACAACAGAGACACCTTTAAGACCAAAAGTGTAATTAATGTTAAACTCTTTTTTTTGTGATCCAATTTTTTGTTTAGCTAAGCTCCCAAGCTCAGATGTCTTTATAGAATTTTCTAGTGACAATAGCTTTTCTTGCTTTTGTATTGTATTAGGTACACCACTGATAGAAGCATCCTTAATTAAGATTTCTGCAGATTTTTGCTTCTTTATCATAAATGATTCAGGTCTCACAGACATAAAGCCTTTGTTTATTTCATTATTATTTTTTATAACTTTTGCAGAAGCCACTAGACCAGGGTATGATAACATTATCTGTTCTTGTTGTATTGACTTTGTGTATCCCGGGATTGGCATTTCAACTCTTATATAAGGTAATTCTGGTTTTATATTTTTATTTCCTGTCTTCTTGGCTATTCTGTCTGTATTTTTATCTTTTAAAAACTGTTCATATTCATATGAAATCGCTGCAGCGTGTTTTCGTAACCTATAGATACCCGAAACAGTGCCTCCGCTTTCAACACTTGCAGATGTCATGAGGTTTCTTCTTAAATTTGATAATGTTTGGCGCGTAAAACCTTTACCCATCCAACAAAGCAAGACTATACATAAGTCTATGCAATCAACGACCGAGGGTGTGTAAGCTCCTATAGGTATATCTGGCTGTGTGATGTACTTATCTTTATTTTTTAATTCTTTATTTATAGAGCTGGATTTTTCTAGTGCCGCCAACATTAAATCGATATCCCTAATAGTTCGCTTCAGAGAAGACAACATCTCGTTAAAAAAAGTGTGTATATTATCTTCTAAAACTATCTCTATACTGTATGAATACTTTCCTTCATGTGCGTCCCTATATAAACCGTAATCTTTTAAGAGCATTTTCTTTATAGAGGGGTTACCACTTATCGTGTGGAGCGAGACCTCATCATTAGTATAGTCTTTGTCTAAGTTATATGACGGCACTCTAGCCACTACAACGCTGTTATCTAACAACTCTTGGTTTTGGCCGCTGATGGCGATACTGCTTGCGTGTTTTGAAATTCTGTTTCTCTTTATTATCATCTCTTTCACCTTGACTTTTCCCAGTATGAGGGATTTTGAAAGAAACCTAGAAATAGTCGAAGTTTGCCCAGGGCTTTGAATTAAATCCCTGTTCTTATGAGATATCTCTAAAAGATGGCCTAATTTAGTTTTTCCCCTTACTAGTTTTTCCCACTGTAGATCGAAATAGACATCGTGGCAACCAGTTGCCGTAGTGTTAACCGCGTGCACTGAATTGGATATAAATCTTGATAATGGATTAGATACCTGTTTTATTGAGTTGTTTTTCTTAAACTCCGAAACAAACTGAGCTTCATACACTGTCATATCCGGCGAGTCATTAGATATGTCTGCAGCAGTTGGCTCTAATATTGGTTTTGAATACGAATATTCGAGTGCCTTTTCCTGTTTTTGATAACTGAGGATAGCCGGAGGGGTGAGGTCTTTATTTATCATGTGATCTGCAGAGATTTTTTTCTCCCTTGTGGAGATAACTGACAATTTTTGACCTCCCACAACAGAAGTATAACCTCTGCTAGTTTTGGTATATTCGCCTATAAAGGGGCGGCCATCTGAAAACGCCAAAGCTTTACGAGTCTGTACAGGTCGTAAATTACCTTCTAGAAGTTCTAGAATTTTTTTACTTTTTAGGTTTCCACCCATTTTCGTATATCGTGACATTGAAGGTGAAATTGTTTTTATTTCTCCGGAGTCTATCATGCTTTTTAGATCTAACTGTGAAAAAGCATGCAATCTAATTTCATGCACATCTGTTCTTTCATAAAGCGAAGGATCTACAGGTATCGTTACTTGAAAATTTAAATCTTTTATAGTAGCTTTACCCAGTGTCTCAGTTTTGGTGAGGGATAGATTAGAAAATATATCCTCAACCGACACATGTGTAACATAATAGAATTTTTTTATTCTGTTGTACCAACCCACAGAATTAAGACCCTTTAGGTGAAAAAGTCCTGACAGATTTGAAAATCTGCTTTGGCTGCTTTTTAACAGAGATGGGGCGACGATTTTTCCTGTACTACTTTTTGGGACTGAAAGCATAAAGTATACTTTTGAGTGAGCCGCTAAACGTCTAGAGTTTTTCAAAAATTTATTTAATTTGCTTTCCTGACCTACAAAAAAAGCGTCGACAATTATTTTGTCTTTTTCAAGCGTTATGTTTCCTATGTCTAAGTGGGGAAAAATGTTTCTACTTGTAGCCACCATACTTTATAATCTCCCGGTCAGTTTAAAAATCCGACTCTACTTGCTTTTTTACGTGGGACCTCTGAAACTGATTCATCTATCTTTATATCAAATAAGTGACCATAGTTCTTTATAGGAACAAGCTTTTCTTCTACAATCTCAAAAACCTCTATCTCAAAATTTTCTCGCATATATGTTGAATTAAATTCATCTAAAGAAAAAATTATATTTTCGGGGTGATGCTCAAAAAAGGACCCGTCTGCAAATAATATTTTATCTGATATTGGATTCACTGCAAATGATTCTGAATCAACCAAGTCTCCTCGATCTTCTGCAAATGGATCAACCGCGGTCGTATCTCGAACCAAAGTATGTAAAGGATTGATTGTAAGTTGAGGTACCCTAATCCTGGCGCTGTCTAACATATCATAATGAAATGACTCCGTCAAGTGAGTCGACTCAAAAAGATTAAACTCAAATCGTGGTACCTCGCGAGAACCTAAGGACATATTTGATAAGGGAAATCCTAATATTTTTTCTTTTTCTGTCTCTTGATTTTCGTACACAAGATTATCATATTCGCCACCTGGTAGGATGACCATACCCAAGTCTGCCATGGCTTGGTCGTTTCTAATTACATTAGTATCTAAGCTATATCTGGTTTCGACGCCAACGGAAACATGCTGGGTATCGCGGCGAGGTTGCTCCTTTATTCTGTCCTGCGAGGCATTTTGGTGCTCTGTAACCCCTGCATATTTGTTATCATATATTATATCATCGTCAAAAAATGAATATGAGTCGGGCCGGAACTGACCTCTTGACAACAAGTGTTTGCCGTGTTGTGTTAATCTTAATTTGATTACTTCTTCTTTTTTATTAATAAAAGCCATTAACTTGTACCATCATCTCCGAAGGGAAGAAAGTCTACTTTACCCTCAACCTTAATTAGTTCTACAAGTGAAAAGTAATCATAGGGCCAGTTATAAGAATATTTTTTGTCCTCCAAGTATCCAGATGTTTTTATAGATGTTTGGGCCTGATCTACATTAAGGTTATTCTTTACTCCCGGTAGAGATTTTATTTTGACATTTGCTAAATCACTTTCAGCCCTCTGTTTAACCTTAAAAATCAACCAACGTACATCGTTCTCGAAAAACGCTTTTCTTTGCGACCATGGCAAGTGGCGTCTCGTCAAAAAGTTAGAAACATATTGAATGTCCTGCCTAATTCCATTTATCTCTGGATTATAAACACTTGACCCTCTTGGTTCTGCTCCAGACTTTTTGCTGACGGGTGAGAGGTTTTGCCAAATATTAGCCAGATCTTGCTTAGTTAATTCAGCGTTAAACTGAAAAATATACATCATCGGTTTTTGTGACA
>Ga0163110_10000149_pt1 | contig 30476 bp, 22 predicted proteins | sample CRUFie1St17metaG_FD_108703 | JGI IMG/M metagenome (GOLD analysis project Ga0163110, IMG submission 108703) | Marine microbial communities from the Costa Rica Dome - CRUD Field 142mm St17 metaG | ecosystem: Environmental > Aquatic > Marine > Oceanic > Photic zone | place: Costa Rica: the Eastern...
CGGGCTATGAAAAAAGCGGTCAGTGAAGATGGGCTCAGGTGTGTTTTCCTCACTAGAACTAGTCTTGTCATTCCGTATCCAGTTCTAAACTATGGTTTTGGATTAACAGATGTTACTTGGAGAGATTATCTTCTAGGCAGCGTTGGAATGCTTGTTCCTGGCGCATTGTATGCTTATTGGGGGTCAAAAGCGGCGGACTTGTCGGTAGCAATGAATGAAGGCAGGGATTGGACATATTGGGCAGCCGTTATTGCTTCAATTATAGTGACAATTTGGGTTATTGCATATCTGCGTAAGTTAACTCTAGCAAATATTGCCCTTGAAGAAGCAAATTGAACGCCATTATTCAAGAACCTCGGGCGTTGGGCTATTGTCGCTTGAGGCCCGACGTCAATAGGACGGAGGAGGACCTATGAGTTGGTGATACACGTGGCAGGCATAGCAGACAAAATGGCTAGGAATCAAAAACAAATTGCGATTTCTGAATTCTTTGAAAAGAACAAACATTTCCTTGGATTTGATTCCTTACAACGATCGATAATTACAGCGGTAAAAGAAGCGGTAGACAACTCACTGGATGCGTGTGAAGAAGCCCGAATTTTACCTGATATCAAAGTAAAAATTTCCAAAATTGATTCCAAGAAGGACATCTTGGAACTGCAAACAGAGGATAATGGTCCGGGCATACCACAGAAGAGTATCGAGAAGGTTTTCGGCCAGTTGCTATTCGGTTCGAGATTCCATGCGATCAGGCAAAGTCGTGGCCAGCAAGGTATTGGTATTACAGGCGTGGTAATGTATTCTCAATTAACCACTGGGAAGCCGACTCAAGTTCTTTCCAAGGTGGCAAATGACCCTACTGCTGTAAGCGTGAGCATTGGCCTCGATACAAGGAAAAACAAGGCGGTGAAAAGTGATCAGACAAGAATAATTTGGGAAAATGATGACTTGACTTTGAAGGAGCATGGACTTCGGGTAACAACCCGAATGAAAGGAAAGTATCAGAGAGGAAGGCAATCAGTTTACCAATATCTGCGAATGACAAGTATTGTCAACCCTCACGCTGAAATCACCTTCACAGACCCTGATGGTGAAACCTATCACTGGCCTAGAGTCACCGAAAGGCTACCATCAAAAGTTGATGCAATCAAACCCCACCCGCATGGTATTGAATTAGGCCAGTTACAAAGAATGTGTAGAGAATCTACAGATTCTAGGCTTACCGTTTTCCTAAGACAAAAATTTTCTGGGGTTTCAATGCGGGCTGCAAAGGAATTGTGTGAAGCCTCAGAATTAGCGGTTTCAACAAAGCCGAAATCAATGAAGCCAGATGACGTCAGAGCCTTACTTGAAGCATTCCAAGGAGAGAGAATGATTAATGGAAAGCCGATTAAATTACTCAGCCCACCTACAAACTGTCTCTCTCCAATTGAAGAGATGTTAATCAAAAAAGGTCTTTCAAAAACTATTGATTCTAAGTTTGTATCGACTATGACTAGGTCCCCTACGGTAAGTCACGGTAATCCATTCCAAGTTGAAGTGGGTTTGATCTTCGGTGAAGATATGGCTGCAGATAAACACGTTGAGGTTCTGCGGTTTGCAAATCGAGTTCCTCTGATGTACCAACAAGGCGGTTGTCTACTAACAAAGGCGATTGAAAGCGTAGATTGGAGACAGTATGGGCTGGACCAAGCTGGAGGTAAGGGCGTACCCAAAGGGCCTGCAGCAATTCTTGTTCACCTTGCCAGTACAAATGTGCAATTCACGTCTGAGGCAAAAGAAGCACTATCTGACAACGAGTTTGTATTTGAGGAAACGCGGAAAGCGATGCTAGAGATGGGGCGCGGCTTGAGAAAGCACCTTGAAAAGAAGAAAAAAATGGCAAAGACGCGTGAGAAATTTGAGCTAATCAATGACATATTGCCTGCTATTGCCGAAAAATCTGCAACTATTCTAGAACGTCCCGTCCCCGACTTAGCAGGCTCAATTACCAAAATCATGAGTGCTGTAATCTGCAATGAATCTACTACTTGGAATAAAGAAACAAAACAAGTTGATGTTTCAATCACACTATTCAATTACACTTCAAGGGCTAGAAGTTACTCGCTTCTTGTTAATTGGCCTGAGAAAGAAGGTGCTGAAATAGTCTCTAATGAACGCGGTGGAAGAAAGGAAGCGATGGGTATTTGGGGTTGGAAAATTGAAACCTTGGAGCCTGGCCAAAAAGCAATTCTCGAATATTCATTATCCAATCTAGAAAAGGGCGATTGGACAGAAACTGAAGTGTTCTTCAGGGGAAGTCAAGACGTTATTGGTGCTACCAAATTAGATGAAAAGATGCTTGATGAAATTAGAAAACAGGAGCAAATACTCACTCAGGTGGAGAAAGAGTCCGCTCAGACCGATTCCGAATCAACGTATGAGCCTGGAGTGGTTGCTGGCGACTCAGGCCAAACCACTTTGTTTGGAGGTGAGAACTGATGGCTAGAGTAAATGATCCTGAATTAACAAAAGCGCGCCTTCACTTAGTTGTCGAGGAGATGTATGACAGAATTGTAAAGGGCGAACCTCCGACAATGACACTACCCGTTCGCACAAAGAATAACATCGGATTTGATAGAAAACTTGGAGTTTACAAATATGGAAAGAAGCGCTCAACTCGTGATGCTACAAGTCTCGGTTCTGCGAAAAACCTGCTAAGAGCACTACACGTAGTTGAATTCATTGAAGAAATGATAGAAGCTGGAAAATCTTCAACACTGAGAGAAATGTACTATATTTCAGAAAGTTGGGGGCTTGGAAAATTCGGTAGTCAAAACGAATCGAATAACCTCGCTGAAGATTTGGAAGTAGTTACAACATGCTTGAGAGAGGATTTCAAATTAAGGCCTGAAGAAGATGGCGCTAGAATGATTGGCGATGTTACAATCGAGGAATTGAATAGACGTGGCCAATGGATGACAATTAATGCCAGAGATGATGTGGGAGATTCAGGGTATGGTGTACCATACAACGTAGAGATCGAAAAGATCCGATTGAAAGAACATGATGTAAACTTCCTGATGGCAATCGAGACTGGTGGTATGTTTGATAGATTAGTTGAAAATGGATTTGATGAAGAATACAAGTGTGGATTGATTCACCTAAAAGGACAGCCTGCTCGCTCAACTCGCAGAATAATGAAGAGAATGAATGAAGAATGGGATTTACCAGTCATAGTATTCCTGGATGGTGACCCATGGTCTTTCAGAATTTTTGCTTCAATCGCTTATGGTGCGATTAAGACGGCTCATATTTCTGAATATCTAGCCACGCCTTCAGCATCTTATCTCGGAATTACTGCTGACGATATTGTTGCTTATGATTTACCATCTGACGATTTGTCAAAGAAGGACATCGAGGCCCTAAATGCTGAGTTATCTGATCCTAGATTTGCTGATGGCTGGTGGCAAGACCAGATCAATATGATGCTGGAAATTGGTAAAAAGGCTGAGCAGCAGTCGCTTGCAAAATATGGTTTGGACTTCGTAACCGATACATATCTTCCAGAAAAATTAGGTGAAATGGGATTAGCGTGAAGCCGTTTGGTTGAAGTTAGATAGCCCCTCAGGTCGAATTATGCAACCAGCGAGTGAGCATTCTCCGTGGCCGAAGCGGATAATGATTGCAGGGATTGCATTAGGATTTATTGGGTTGATTGGATTTTCACTAATTTTTAGTGATTTCAAAGATTACTATGACCCTAGAGAAATGTCAGAGCACACTATTGAAGCCGATTCTGAAACAAACACCTTGCTCAATCTAAGTAGTGGTTGTTGGGTTGTTAACGTAGAAGGTGCTGATGATGATTATGATGTGTCATTCCAATATGTGGAAAATGGTGCTGCCGCTGGTGATGTTTCAGATGATTGTAGAAGTGATTTTCAAGCATCCAGTGATGATGCAGACTTCTCAAAATTGACAACATTAGATATCGAAGAGTCCTCTCAAGTTTTAGTGATCATTGAATGTGAAGAACAGGATAGTTGTGACAGTCCGGTTTACTTCACTAATTCAGGAGATGTCTTAGTAAAAATGGCAGGAGATTTTGGATTGTGGGCTGTCTTTGCTACATGTTGTACTGGAGCCATATTATTCCCACTAGGATGGTTGCTCGTGTCCATAAATAGGAGCAAGGATACAAAGGTCCAACTTACTCAAGAACAAATGATTGGTGCTATGAATCCCATCGAAAATGAGTTGAATTCAAACCAAGAAATTCTTACTACAGACCAATTGTACAAACTCGTAAGAGGTGAGGTCCCTGAAATGGAACAACAGCAAAGCAACGTGCCAAGTCCGTTCAGTGATGCTGATACAAGAGTAAAATCCCAGCCCAAGAAAAAAACGGGTGGTTCAATCAACAAAGCCAGTTCATACACTCACGAGAATCCTCCTACTGACGAGTCATGGAAGAACTGGGATGAATCTTAGCACTAATGCGACGGGTTCATAGGTATCCGTTGCTAGGTAACCAATGGTTGTGAAGTCATGGTTGACCTCGACGAGGCCCTAGGAATTCTGCAAAACAAAGCGCGAAGAGCGATTATTGAACGCTTAGTACGAGAGCCTCATTACCCTCTTCAGCTAGCAAAACAAATCGGCATATCGCAACAGGCAGTGATGAAACATCTAGGAATGTTAGAGAAAGTAGGCTTTGTTGTGAAGATGAAAGTTGCCAGCAACAAAGGCGGACCTCCAAAAAATATCTATTCTATTCAACAGGCAATCTCAATCCGTATCGATCTAGGACCAGACCTATTCCAATGCACACAGAGGGTTTTGCCTACTGGTGGTCCACTGAAGTTGTCAAACAAGCTTAGTGGAGAGATGGTGAAAGTTGCGGAGGTTGTAAGTGGAAGAAAGATGATAGGTGTAGGAGAAGGTGCTCACCACCTGTCGACTATTTCTGATGCAATTGAAAGACTCGATCGAGAGAGAGATGCTTTAATCGCTTTGCATCAGCAAATTAAGCAAAGGGTTTCTTCAACTGTGGACAACGATTTCGAATCTTATGAACAGAGGTTGGTGATTCACAATATCTTAGAGTCTCCAGGTTCAAAATTCAATTTCAAAGAGTTTGCCCGTGAGTTGAAACTAGGTGCGGAAGCAAGTGAGAAATTAATGGATGAAGTTCGCGTCCGAATGATAAGGCAATTTGCTGAAAGAAGTGGACAATTCATAGCTGCGCCTCAAAGTATCGAGTTGCCTTGGTGGGCAGCACTAGGCATCGACCCCACTACCGAATAGTGAGGTCGATGCTTTCGTAAGTCTCAGTCCTCATCTTGCAAGACTGAAATCAAACTGCTTTGCTCTGCTAGCCTATTTCTTACGTCTGCACGGCGCCCTTTACCTACTAGGTATAATACACCAAACAGAGAGAATGTCAGAAGCAATACACCAAATGGTAGAGCCCAATTGCTGATAATTTCGCCTGCAACATCAAAGAATGGAGAACCGCTAGACAGTTCTTGGTCTACGACTCTGTAGTTATCAGATTCACTTACCTCAACAATTGTGTTTGAAGGGTCAACCACAACAACAACATCGTGAGAACCTGCAGATACTGGATACAGGAGATACAACTCGATCTCCTGTGCATCCTCACTAGCGTCTGGCGCTAATAGGGCGCCAATAACTTGGCGCATTACAACTGTATCATCTGGACATCCGTTCTTCTTGATGTCCTTCAATACATCCTCATCTGCGTCACTAAATTCACATAGGACAATTTCGATATTTGTTGCATGAACATTTCCTGTGTTTTGTAGAACAACACGAATTGGAATTGTCTTGTCAACTTCGTTGCTGGTATCAGAAACCGATACTTCGGAAATTACCAAATTCGGTGCTCGTAGTCTTAATGTCACAATGAATTCGTTTGTATCCAATAATTCGCCAGTCCATTCTGGGCTGTCATCATGGTCACCATCGTTTTCCATGTTACCAGCTGCGCTTGTAACCTTCAGTCCGATTTCACGTGTGTCTAATTTAGCACCTGTTGCAATGTTAACTGTTGCAATCATAGTGTGAGTGGTGTAAGGATCCATCTCAGGAAGCCTCCATTCGTTGATATCCTCAAGGAAGACACAAACGTCGTCAGGGAATTCTTCAGCTGTAGATGTTGTCTCCATACATTCGGTTTCTACTACAACGTCGCCAACATAGTCAACCATCTTCCAATCTACACTCCAACCTTCTAGAGCGCCCATGCCAGGCAGAGTATTCCAAATCAAGTTACCAGTTGAACCGTCCTTAGATGACGTGTGGTTATGCAGAGACGGAGTATCTGGAACGTTACCAGCATTTGTGACATTCACGACGAATTCCACTATTCTTCCAGGCGCACTAGTCTTCACTGCGTTGTCTACAGATGGGTCCATGCTGATTTGCATGTCATAGAACTCATTCACGGTGATCTGGAACATTATTTCATCTCGAAGTCTTGTTCGGTGGCCTGTATCATCAGGGTAGTCTTCTTCACTGAATGCCTGAATTACTACTGTGTAATCTCCAGCAGGTACCTGAGTTGGTACGTTGATAGTAATATCAACAGTCTGAGATGTATCTCTAGCCAATTCTGTTAGAATTGATCTTGGAATATCGATATCCCACAATACGTCGATTTGGGTTTGTGTTTCATAAACACGTCCGAGTCTCAAATCATATCTATCCGGACCATTACCTTCGTTAGTAATTGTTGTAGGAATTACCCATGTATCTCCTGGATTAGCAGAGATCTCTTCGGTTTCAGCCTCTGCTTTCAGGTCAAATACGTGAATAACATTCGTTGACAAAATCACTGCGTCTGCTACTCGAGAATATTGTTCCAAGTTTGCCTTGACTGTTACTGCTGGACCTAACCCTGCATTAGCATTGTATGGGGCACAAACTGCAACGCCAACCGTGTATGTCGTCCCTACAGGCCATAGCCTTGGACTGTTAGGATCGGATTGATCTCTAGGGCCCGGGGCATTTGAGAAATCGAGTGATAAGGTCCAATGGTCTTGTCTCCATGTGTTCATATCAATTTCGTCCGGCTTGGCCTCTGGAGCACCAGGTGTTGTGAATACAAGATAGCCTGCTTCGTAATTCTTAATCACATTCAAGTCGTATTCTGCACAATCACCGGGGAGAATAATCTCACTTGTGTCGTATATTTCAAAGACGATATTTCCAATCGACCTTATCGAAACGTTTACCCATAATTCTAACACATCATAGGTTCCTGACTCAAGAGATCTGGATGGTTCACCTTCAGACCAGCCCTTTAGATAAATGAAGAAGGTACCGGGTTCCTGACCAATCGGAACTGTCAATTCAAGGTTCTTTGTGACCGATTGGCCTGGTTCAAGAGCAACTTGTAGCGGGAAATTTACCTGCCAGCCAAATGGAAGTACCCATTCACTCTGGCCTTCCAAAGTATTAGGATCATAAAACGCGAAAGTATCATACACGTTTCCAGTGTTGGTAATTGTTATTGAGAAGATTGCGGTTTGTCCCTGCTCCACATCAGCCATACGGTGACTTGTGTCAAGATCAATTCCGTGTACGACATCCATCAAAGTCAATGTTAGACGCTCTGAGCGAATCGCAGGGTCTTTCATTGAAATTGCAGATACAACGATTTCCGCTACTTGGTCTTCTGCTGCTTGATATATTGACGGCGCTCTGACACGCAAATACATTCGCGCCATCTCTCCGCCCTCGAGGAAGATTGGGGTGTCTGGGAAAATCGCTGTGTGGTTATTTGAGAAATATAGGTTTGCAGTCCAATTTTCTGGCATGCCAGACAGGTTTAGAGTGTAGGTATCTGCAACCAAATCCTTCGGACCAGGCGTAGTATTGTTAATTGTCAGATTGTAAATTGTCTGCTCTCCTGGTTCGATTACATGGTAATATGTTTCACCTTCATCAAATTCGACATCGACCTGTCCAGTGAGGACGTGTGAATAGCAAATTGTCCATGGTCCACCATTGCTTTCGCTTGAACACTTATTGGTATCAGACCAAGCTATGTGGGCTCCACTACCTAAGTCGTTAGCAAATGCTGGCGGTTGGCCTAGAGAAGGTTTCGACAGTTGATTCGGCCCAAGTTTGAATGAGGACCAAGAAGTAACAGATGTTGAGTTCCATGGGTCCAGAGCGGTCTCCCCCGGCCCTGTATTCTCAGTAGCATTGAGTCTTGTGTACAGTACTTCTTCACCTGCACTTCCATTACCGAAATCAAGCCAAGCGATGTGAACGTTGTTTTGAGGGTCAGTCAACAATGCAGGGTATGCTGAGTTTTGGCTTGCGCCTTGCGGCATATTTCCAGGGCCTTCGACCTCTGAGATTGCTGTGTCTTCAATACGCTTAATTGCGTATGTTGACAATCCATTTGGAACGCCATCCCATTCTCCAGCACCCTGGAGTCTTAATTTGGTATAGTAGATTTCGTAAGGAACATTCTTTTCGAAACCGTAGTCTCTTCCGTCCATCCATGCTATATGCGTATTTCCTTGCATGTCAACTCCAATCGAAGGATGGAATGAAAACGCGTCGTCTATAGTGACGCGGGTATCGTTGACCACGACCAAGTGACCTTCGCTTCCACGCCCTACATCTTCAATGTAGCCGCTACCTGTCGTTGTATGTCCTGGATCTCCAATTTTCCAACCAGATTGATCATTATCCATCTTTCCATAGGGGTCTAGAACTGTCATGAAGATTTCACGTGAGTTGTTAGTCGAAATGTAAACCATTGCTTCTACAAGAAGTTGCATTTGGCTAGCTCCCCCGGTTCCTGAAGGGAATTCGTAGGTTTGTCCACCAGCGTCTGTGGAACGTACAGAGTTGCCTGGGCAAACCCTTGTTGCGGCTGAGTTGACTCCGTTAGGACATTGTGCTAAGTCCTTCATGTGAGACTGGATACTGGTTGCTCCGCCGTAGGTTTGTCCGTACAATCCTACGGGGATTACACCGGCGTTAACACAATTGTCGTGAGCCTCGTTAATTGAAGTCGTATCGTCTGCTTGCTGGGATGGATCTCCATCCTTTGGCCCTTCATCGGAAACTGGTAAAACTATCTTAGTAGCATTAGGATTCCACTTATGGTCGGAAGCTGTTGGAGGGTTGCCTGGAACGTTTCCAATGGAATCTTTCCAAGACAAACATGCCCAGTTAGAACCTGGGCCCCAGTCTTCACCAGAATAACCAGAGTAAGTTGCGCCGTTGTATACTGTTCCGGGAAGAACTCTCAAACCACCTGAGTCATCGTTTGAAGTCAATCCTAGAGCGGTGTTTCTTGGTCCTTGGCCGTTCTTGTAGTATGTTGCACAATTGCCGGATTGTGCTACACTTGGAAGACTGTTGCCCAAACCATAGATTGTTTCGTAAACTGTCATGTTGCCTTCTTGTAGCATTGGCTTAATTCCCTTGAATTGGCCGCCTGATGCGAAAGTGCCGCCATAAATTACTGTGCATACATCAGCCCATTCTGAATACATAGATCCTGATGTATCGACGATGAATACAAGTTCTACCTTACCTCCACGTGTGTCGTCCCATGCGATTTGGACGTAGTCGTTTGCATCTACTACAATGTCGGGGTGACCCTTGTGTCCAATGATTGGTGTCAACAAAGTATCATCGAACATAACTACTACTCCAGGAAGTTCGTAATCTGGTTGTAGCATTTTGTAGTAAATTTGTGGTTGCTGGAAGAACATATCTAGTGAATCATAATTATCTTGCCAAACAACGTGTATATTTCCTTTTGAATCAACGTCTATTGCTGGCCAGTCGCGATTATTGATGTTCTGCGCAACTATGAAATCATCGATTGCTGTTAAATCTTGTTCAATAGAAACAGAACCATCCATTGCGGTCTCGAAAGGATGTAATGCTGTATACATGATTTTGTGTTGTCCAGCGTGGTCTGACCACACAATGTGTACTCTGTCGTTTTCATCGATTACCATATCTGGATGGAAGATTTTGTGTAATCCCGCATCAGTAATTTGTGTTGCATCTATCAATGTTTCACCGCGAGGAGAAATCATGGAATAGTATAGGTGTTGATTAGAGCGACTCCAAACTACGTGAACGTTTCCTTCTGAGTCGGAGGCGACTGCCGCCATTCTATCTGATTTGACGCCACCGTCTACGACTTGGATTGCTTCTGTGATTACTACTTGTGTTGCTGCTGCTGGCGCTGCCATCATAATTCCTGACAGTGTTGAAAGCACCATAATTGCTGCAAGACTGATTGACTTCATTTTTCCACCCATACGCATTCCTCTGTAACGACACTTTTTGGTTACACTACTGGTACTTAACCGCGCCCCCCTTTGGTCAAAAGTGGAGTTGTGGAAAATACGTGCTTCAAAGCCAATCTGTTGGGTCGAAATCGTCACCGAATGACATAGACTCATCGGTGTGTATTTCGGTAGGCTTCTGAGGTGCTGAAGGTCTGCCTACTCTTTGTTTGGAGTCTTTTTTATTCTTCCAATCGTCAACAGGACCAGGTTTTCCCGAGCCCGGGCCAAATGTGTATTTAATCTCGTGAATCACTCCTAGTTTTGCTAACCATAGACTTCGAAGGTTTTGCATCATTTCATTTTTCGTTAGTCCATCAAACCACAATGGTTCGCTCACATTAAATGCTTGAAGAGGCCCTGGTCTTTCTTTACCAACGTGTCCAAGATGTATGCCCCAATCAACTCCTGAAGCTATCAATTGCATTCTACAATCATGCATCCAAGTTTTCCACTCCTCTTCATCGGTTTTCATCAGACCCTTCATCGCTTCTTGCTGTCCTTCATCTACTCTTGTCATGGAAGATATCGCCAATAGATCCCTTCCTTTTGGAATGACCATTGCAAACATGTGCCCATTCTTTCCTTGTGGATACTTGACTAGTAAATGCATCTGAGCCCTGTGGTCTTCTTGCTCACGGATTTCGATCCTCTCGCTAGCTAGCCAAGTGCGGACAAGTTTCTCTGCTTCCTCGGGCGACATATACATGGCGAAACCGTCAACTAACTTGAACCGTTCAGTTCAGCAAGTCACGTAGTTTCACGATATCTCCCTTTAGAGAATGATTGATTTTACTCCGCCTTCTCCATCTAGCAAAATCTGCTACTGCGTCCCATCCTGATGCAAAACTTATGCCCGAAAGCCAGAATGAAAACATCAAAATTACCCATACTGTAACCAAAGAAATTGATTTTTGCCACAATTCGCTGCCGAACATCGCGATTATGTCCAAACCAAATTCTGAATCAATACTTGAATTAAAGGTCAAAGTTAGTATTGTCAATATCGTTGCTAAGATTGGCCACCATAACATTGAGCCAAACATTCCGAACAACATGTGGTATGAGGTTCTAGCATCAAGACCTTCGTCGGTTTTATCCCCCAGTATCCTTCCAAGAGCAATCTGCCAACCCATTGAAAGAACCAGAATTGGTAGAAGTAATACAAACGGGATTAACTTGAGGAAATTTATTGCTGCCCCTAGTATTGATACGCCCTTCAATCCGTCACAACTTGAATTGATGTCCCTTCCATCTAGGCCAAATTCGTCAAGCCTATCTCCTATCCTAGTCGCAACATCTTGGATTTCTTTAGACTCAGGTTCATTTTTCAGACGTCTTACTTCAAGGACCTCTTCTCGCCAAGTTAACTCTGGCTTATTTTCGAGTTTCCTTTTCATGTGAGCGATTACTCCGTCTCTGTGAACTTCGCTGAATGTATCGCGGTTAGGCGTCATCGGCTCTAATTTCTCCTTTAATTGGTCCCTCAAACCCGTTACTAAATCTGCAGGAGGTTCCATCCAATCTCCAGATCCTATCGTGTCCACCAATTCCTTTGGTAATTCCTCGTGTGGTAATTCAATATGGTCGCCGTATTCTATCCAAGCATCCGTCCTAAACAAATGTCTAGTCCTGAAATGCAAACCGATTGGAATGAGTATTGGTGATTTTCTGTCGTTCGCTTTAGCGTGTGCTGCTGCAGCTAAAACTGTCCTAAATGGGCCTGTTTTTAGGCGAATCAGATGGCTCTCTGAATGGCTGGTTCCTTCTGGAAACAATGCACAACCAAAGCCGTGAGATATACCGGTTGCCAGATTGAGTAAAGATCGTCCGTTGAGATAATTCGCCTCTTCTTCAGAGCAACCCCCTCTCAACAATTCAGCTTTGCGAACGACGGGTTGTACAGCGAATTTGCGTGCCCAAAACCCTAGAATTGGTCTAGTGACCAAGTCATGCCTGCCTCCAACTACGAATTTCTTCGGATGACTTAGGAAGATTGTAACTGGGTCAACTAGTCCGTTGGTATGCCATGCAGAGCACATACTTCCCCTATCTGTTGGAATTTTTTCAGTTCCTGTAACTTCAAATGTCCTGAATTGTGAATTGATTGTTCGCCGCAACATGAAATATCCTAGTTCCATAAAAAATGGAGAGCCTGGGTAATTTTTTTCGAAAGTGGGTAAAGGTGCATTCACTAACTTTTCATATTTCATTCGAGAGGCTGATGCTGATAATTCAGGCAATAGATCTCCGTGATGGTCTCTTGCACCATCAAATCCTTTCTTCATTGATTTGCCTCCTTAATTTTCTGACATAATTGTGACAGCCCTGAAAAATCTGGTGGGTTAGGAGGTTTGGAGTTTGGGAACATCATAGGAAGTGCGCCCCCTCCGTCGCCCGCTAATCTAGGGATAACGTGGACGTGGACGTGTGGAATTTCTTGGCCTGCAAGTGGGCCATCATGAATTGTAATTGTAAAATCTGTAGTATCAAAATACGCTGATAGCGCTTGTTGGGTTTGTTTAACGCCTGAAAATAAAATTTCCAAATCTTTTGAAGACAGGTTTGTAATTCTCTGACTTGGATTTTCTAAAACAACCAATGTGTGTCCTTCTGAACGTGGAAAGACGTCAAGAAATGCACCCCATCCCTCGCCCCTACAAATGAAGTTTCCAGGAATTTCTCCGGAGAGAATCTTCTCGAAAAGTGTAGGGTCTGCCATGAACTCTCTAAACCAATGCCCCTCAAAGTTTTGAGGGTGTTTTCTTCACTCACCAGGTGAAAGAACCCAAGTTCCTGAACCGCCCTTTCTAATTGCTAGGGTTGATAGGTTTCCATCAGAGTCAACTAAGGTGTGGTGTAGTTGTTCCGAATCTTCTTCTGCGAAATCTGAGCGTTGGTGTGTACCTCTGCTTTCAGTTCGGGAAAGTGCGCTCCTTGCACTAGCGATTGCAAGTCTGATTCCTGCTTTCAAACGAAGTGCTTCAAGTAAATTTGTGTTATACAATCTACCTGAATCATCCAAGTGTAATTTGTTTGCAGAATCTGCTAGAGAATTTAGAGACTCTAAAGCGGATTCAAGGCCTGAAGCGTCCTTTGAGAAGCTCATGTTTGATTGCATTATCTCAGATAGTTTTGTGAATAGTGGACCGCTTCTCTGGACTGGTCCTTCTTCGGCACCAGCCATATCGAAATCTAGGTCTGCCTCCGCAGCTCCAAGCGCTCCTTCTAATGCAGCCCTACCTGTGTGCGAGTTTTTCTTTGCATATCCTGCTGCATGCTCTCCAGCAGCAGCACCGCCAGCAACTGCATCTAGCAATCTGTTACCTGCAACAAGTCCTGCTCCATGCAATCCTGAGCACGAAGAATCTCCGGCAGCGTATAACCCTGTGAACCAGCGAGACCAGCGACCTGTTACCGCTCTTCCGTATTCATCTGTTGCGATTCCTCCAATTGTTGTGGCTACTCTGGGTTGAACAGATACCGTTTGTTTTTTCATATCAATGCCTAGCCTTTGGTTAACCAGTTCAAAGGTTTGAGCCCACCAAACGCCGGACTCGCCCATATTTCTAGCATCGAGAACTACATCTCCATTGGACCCTATTGCATTTGCCAATGCGGTTGTATCTGCTGTCAAATCAACCTCTAGAGGAGATCCATTGGAGTGGTGAAGGGTTGCTCCATCAGCAAGCATTCCAATTGGAAGAACCACATTTGTACCACTAACAGCCAAAGGGGCCCATGCTACAAATTCGAGATCTCTAACTGCTAGGCCTGCCTTCATTACAAGATCTAAACCTAAACCAACCTTAGTTCCGTTCCAAATTCCTTCATAACCCCCGTCTGCGATAATCAAGCACTTTGTTTGCAATGCGTTAACAGAGCCGGTGGTTGAATCTAAAGCGATTAATCCATGAATTTGTTGGTTTGAGTGTACTAATTCAAGAGGTATTTGGTCTCCTCTTCTAACCACTCCATGCTTCATGCATTGTTCTTCAAGAACTTGCTGTGTTTCCCTTATCATTGAGTCTCCAGCACCCGCTAGCCTTGGCAATGAGTGTCCAGATGCTTTACGAACTAGTGGTATTCCATCTGCATCTCTACGGAAAATTACTCCCCATCGCTCCAACAAATCGATTTGACGAGTCGCCTGAGACACCCTTAGAGACACAATGTCTTGGTCGCAGAGGTATGCGCCTGCCCTGATAGTATCATCTCTATGAGATTTGGTTGTGCTTTCTTTCAAAGGTGCTGCAATACCATCGATGGCTGAGTCGTTACCGGCACCAAGACTGTCGGTAGACATCATCAAAGTTGATGCTCCGCGCTTTGCTCCTGCTGCTGCTGCTCTAAGTGCAGCAGGCCCGTCTCCGATTACGATGATGTCCCATGCTTCCACGTACTCCACCTCCGGTATTTTGGCCGAAGTGTGGGCATGTGATAAGCAACGCGCTTAGATTTTCATGATACGGTGGCTGATTTTTCAAATATCGGCAATTCGGATTCCCCGCGCGCTCTTGCTTTCAGCATGCGTTTCAAACGTTGCTTAGTGAGTGTGCTTTCACCCGCTAATACCTCGGTTCGAATAATTCGTGAATCAAGAATGTTTTCTTCATCATCGCGTAGAATTACCTGAACGTTTCGTCTGCCTTTGACGTTTTCATTCCAGGCAACACCAATCCACAAAACAATTCCTTTTTCGAGATATTTCGGCATCCAATCGAGGGCGTCTTCAACCAATGGATCTGTTATACTCACTGGACCAGAGGGCCCGGGGCAGGAGAGAAGTTCGAATCTATGAACTTGAGATTTAGGTATCCCTCCTGGAACAATAACCTCGACCTTCAGATGTCTATCCCCTTTGGTTTGATTGTTCAGAGCGATGAATAGGTGGCCATTGCGACTACTGCAATAATCCGCAAGTGCGATGTCCATGCGCCAAGGATTCTTTGTTATCGAGTGGGAGCCTGAAAGTAGGTCGTTTTGCAACCTATCAAGTAAGTCGAAAACTTCGATTTGCCATGCCCTTGCGTGCTGAACCAGTCTCTGTAGTTTCACCCAGTTGAAAGGTGCATCTTCGTCCAAAAGTAAACCTGTAAGCGCCATTGGTTTGATGAATTCCTTCAATTCGCTCATCGTCTCTTCATCGGTCAAATCGCCTCGATTATTTAGATGGAGTAAGTACAGCAATCGTTCTCTTGCTTGTTTATTGTCGACACCGGGCAAAAGCGATTCTGGTAATTCACTCTCCCAAATATTCCACAGAAGTGAATGGTCCGGGTCTAGATGAGCAAAGACCAGATCTCCCAAAATTGTGTCCAATTTTGTTGGGTGGTGGGTTGGTGAATGGATGACAAGATATGGTAATTCATCTCCTAATTTCTTCATTGAATCTGTAGTGAAAATCGCGTGGAAAGATAGTGCTAAACTGCTTGTCAGGGTTGTCAGCAATACTAGATTGTATGCAAGCCCATTGGGTTCTAGGCCAGCTGCAACTATCAGCAAGAATATCGAAATAAATGCAAGTATAGTTGCCACTGCATTGTGGAAACGGATATCGTTTATTCCGGCTTTGATTCTATCCATCCCCGGTTCGGCCGTCATATCTCTTCTAAGGCCTTCAATGATGGCTTCCTGTTTCCACAAAGAAGATCGTAATACAAATGCTGTCATCGCTTTTTCACCAGCATAGAATGCAGGTGCTATAGACACGATTAGTAGTGGAATCCAAAGTAAAATCATCAAGGTTGGGCGAGCCAGGGGATGAAATGGAGCAACAACTCCCGCCAATGCGGTTATTGCCATAAGTAATCCAACAACTCGTCTAGTGATTAATAATGCAGGATGGCAAGCAAATTTCCCAAATTTTACTCTATTTTGCTCAGATGATTCGTATTCCGACTTGGATAGTGAAATTGAATCCTCACTTCTATCGAAGTGTTTACTGTACGGGTTAGGAAGACTGGATTCCTTTCCCGGAATCACTTTCTTCATTGGCCCGTCCTCTGCCATGCTTTGCCCAGTATACACGCTGGTATGTCATTTTTGGACAGAATTGCCAGCGATAGGTTGTTCAAAGGGTTCCGCGCCGCTCCCCATGGACACGTGGCCCAGCTGGATAAGGCGGTGGCCTCCTAAGCCACAGATCGCGGGTTCGAATCCTGCCGTGTCCGCCAATTTTCAAACAATGTTCCAGTAATGTTAATTTGATTTAGCACACTTTCACTATTTCATGAAGAAAATTTGGGTTGCTATCTCACTTGCCGCACTTATCTCTACAATGTCCCTTGCAGGGTGCATTGGAAACGGAGATTCTGATGATGCTGTCTCAGAATTGGAAGTTGAGATTGATGAGAAAGATGACAAAATTACCAGCTTGGAGGCTGAATTAGCAAATTTGACTGCCCAAAACTCACAGGCTGAAGCTGATTTGGCAGTTGCTCAAGCAGAAATCGCAGCCAAGCAAATTGAATTAGACAATGCTCTAAGTGGACTAAATTCGACTCAAGCGAATACTTCGATGCTGCAAAGTCAAATCGCTATGTTGGAAAATGAGCGAGATTCTGTAATTGAGCAAAGTAATGAATTGGCGGAATCTCTCAGTAATCTCAGTGATGAATCAAACGAAACTATTCAAAGTATGATGACTCAGATTGAACAACTAAACCAACAATACAATAGCATTTCAGGAATGCTCAATGAATCATACATAAGGCTTCAAGAGAATCAAACACTATTAGGACAACTGCAGACACTTTGGCTGTCAAAACCACTAGAAGTTACTACATTTGTGTACGACATCAGATGTGAGGGATATGCAGACAACACAGAGTATGGTTATGATGATGGAGATGGAAACGGGACTGCATTTGATGGAATCTTACATCCCGATGAAGTAGATGGAGACCTATTCAGGTGCATCGGAGGAGTTTCGACTGTTGGATTCCCGCATGCTGAAAGTTCCTCTGTTCCTTTTGGCGCCGATCATGTCTTAATCGGTAGCCAATTGTTTTTCAAAACAAATTATACTCTTGGAGATGAATTGTATATTTACGATATAACCGCAGGAATACAGCGTTTAGTGAAAGATATTATTCCAGGTAGTTCAGGTAGTGCCCCATCATATCTATTCGAGCACCAGGGTATAGCCTACTTCACGGCTGATGATGGCGGTACCTACGGTCGAGAATTGTGGCGCAGCGACGGCACTGCCGTTGGAACTTACATGGTGAAGGACATTAACCCAGGTTCATCTAGCATATACACCAGCGAATTTGCATCGGTTGGAGACAACATCTACTTTTGGACAAGCTCCGCTTTCTGGAAGTCTGATGGCACAAATGCTGGAACAACCAAAGTTTTCGATAAGTCCACTTTCGGAATGTCGTCCACCACTAGCATTCATGTAACCGATAATGGACTGTTGTTTTGGGTAGGCCACACCACCAATTATGGTTATGAAATATGGGTTTCAAACGGCACATTTGAAGGAACTAGCCTACTGAAAGATATGAACCCAAGTACCGGTTACTCATCCTATACATGGGCGCCTTATGTCGTTGGCTCAAAGATATATTTCCAAGCAAATGATGGTTCAGGAGTTGCAATGTATGTTAGCGAGGGAACTGAGGAAACTACACAACTATTCTATGATAATCCAGGTGGAGATTACACCATTCACGACATAACTCCAGTAGACAACACTAGTTTTTATTTCTGCGGAGATGATGGTTCAAGTGGCTATGAGCCGTGGTTTAGCGATGGAACTTCGAATGGCACATATATGATTAAAGATGTCAATCCGAATGGAGATTCGTGCTATGGTGGAGATAAAGTCGTTCTTGACGGTAAGTTTGTCTGGAAAGGCAATGATGGAACTCACGGCCTCGAGCCCTGGGTTAGTGACGGGACAAGTAATGGCACATTTATGCTCGCTGACATTTGGCAAGGTTCAACATACACACCATTTCAACAAGATACATCTAAATGGTTTACAGTGGGAGAGTATATCTATTTCCATGCAGCGAATGTTGAAAAGGGGTTAGAAGTATGGATTACGCACCTATCAACCAATACCACAACAATTGTCAATGACCACACTCCTAGTGGCGATACGTATTCCCAATTCATCGGTTATGTGAATGGTGCTGTGTTCTACATACACGTTCAGCCCAATTATCTTACAATCGTGTTGATTCAGCATGATATGTTACAGTTAGGCGCACCAGGCTCTGGAGAGATTAACTAATACACCCTGAATTAACTTTAGAGTTCGCTTTGGTAACATCAAACCGTTTGTGCAGAGGCTATCTCTTTGGCGCGGTGCAAAAACTCCTCGAGTTGAACTCTACCGTGCATCGAAGTCTGTAACCTAACATCACATTCAGCCAACGCCTCAAGTAACTCGCACAGCATTGATTCTTCCAATAACAAGCGGCCAGTTGTTAGTAGCCTGTGCATGTGCATTACAACGTCTTCTGCTTCCAGAGCATGCTCGTTCATCAGTTGGTCGAGAGCTCCCAGTGCACCTTTCAAAACGCGGCTGTTGCGACCGCCCTTTTTCTCCCAGCGGAAATCGTGTACTCGTCCTCTTAGTGCTTCTTCCAGTACTTGTTGAATGCCGACTAGAGTTGTTGCTGCAACGATATTTTGGAGGTTCTTTCTATCCGAAAGGCCATTTCGTCTTGCCAATAATTCACACAGGAATACTGCTCTTCGTAAATTGCCATTTGAAACGTGAGAGATGTCGCCAAGTATTCCTCGCACGGGTTCTAATTTTTCGCGATTAGACAGTTCTTCTAGCCTATTTGTGATAATTTGATTTGGAGTTGCAGGTATTCTGATTTGTTTTGAACGCGAGCGTAAAGCATCTATTATCCTAGAAGGAGATCTTGCTGTAAATATGAATCGAGATGTAGATGATGTAGATTCCATCATCCTACGCAAATATGGTTGTCTTGTAGGCCCTAGATGGTCTGCGTCTTCGATAATGATTAGACGAGAAACGTAGGATTCGCCATCCTTTCTCATCTCACGGTTTTCCTTGCCAGCAGGTGGTGTATCGCCCGTAGTTGCTACCGTAAGATTGGCATCAAATGAATCAAGAGAAGACCGCCCTGCTAAAGTATCGCTTGAAGAAGAGCCTTCAGGGCGCAAGAATTCTTCGAATTTCTTCATTGCACCAGCGGTTTTTGCTAGATCCCTAGCCTGAAGTACGTGGGTAGTAGATTGCCAGGATGGTCCTAAGATTTGTCTTGCAACAAGACGCCATGCTGCGGTTTTCCCTACACCTGCTGGGCCTGCAATAATTAGATGGGGAGGATTTGCTTGAACTGAAACTCTCTCTAAATTTGTGCGGATTGATTCATCCATCGCCAACTCGTCGAAACGACGAGGCGCGTATGTCTCAAGCCACGATGCCATCAAAGAGAATACAACCGAATGGGTCTTTCAACCCCTCGGTTGAAGAGATTCACTCTGCGTCTAGGATTTTGTGTCCTGTTCTTCGCAACTTGATGAAGATGCGGGAGCCACATGCCTTGCATGTCATTGCTGGTTGCCACTTTCCTTCGCGGTCGCGAGTAAAGCTCTGAATAGCACCACAATTTGCACATTTGTAGTCAACTGTAAGTTCAGCCATATCCTTCACGCTCATCCCCGCGACCGGCCTCTCCTCTTTGAAGGTGTCCTTTGATTCAAGCAATGTTCATGGGTGTAACGCGGCTAGAGAATAACATGGCAGATGATAAACTGGTCATCGATGTTGTCGATAACGGCGGCCAGTGGACTCATCGTGAGTGGAGAATGCTGAGATATCTAGGCGTTGATACTCAGATTATTGACAACTCAACACCAATTGAAGATCTAAGAGATCTGGATGGCCTAATCCTTTCCGGGGGTGCTGCAAGAATCGGCTTGTCTGGTGAGTTGGGAAACTGTGCTGCATTCTTGGAGTTAGATATACCAATTCTAGGAATTTGTGCTGGGCACCAATTCATGGCTAGGCACTATGGTGGAGATGCCAGAGAATCACCGGAACCTGAATATGGTGCTATGAGCATCGAGTTAGTGAACGGTGGTGGTGCAATTTTTGCCAATACTGCAGACACTCAAACCGTATGGGAAAGCCACAATGATGAGGTTCACGTAGTTCCTGAAGGATTCTACATCACTGCTTCTTCAGATTCATGCAAAGTCCAAGGAATGGAGAATGAAAAGGGAGACAGGTTTGGGTTGCAATTCCATCCCGAGGTAAACGATTCTGAATTCGGTAAAGAGATGTTTGAAAATTTCGTCGAAATTTGCCGCGCTGCCAAGCAACAGTAACCTTCGTGTTTCAATGGGTAGCGTTAGCAGCGACCCACTGCAAGCCCATTGTATTCTCACATGAATGCTAAGGGTAATCGGATAGGCCCTTTGAAATATCTGAAGACATCAGCAGTATTTGGTTACAATGACTGTTTATTCATTTATGATGACTGGGATCAGAGGCAATAGGCCCTTGGACCCCGAATTTAAGGCTGAATATATGTTTGATTCCTTTCTAACAGTTGAAGGTAATGATGACCCAATTATCTCAGTCCCAACCTTCCCGGATGTATTTTTCTGTCCTTTCCTTCCTAAGGGAAGCACAGTAGATAAATTTGTAAATCAATGGGATTATCCACACTTTGCTATTCATCTTCCTAGTACTTTTTGTGAACTTGTAATTGATGATTCAAGATGGGGAGATCCTGAATTCATGCCTGATTACGCGAGCCACAACGAGCGTGAGAAATTCGACACCGTTAAGACTGTCGCATCTTCCTTAATCATAGCATTACGATTATGCCATTACAATCGATTCATCAACTCGATGGTGCTAGTAGGTTCTACATTGAATAATTTACATTTGGCGCCTGATAAGTCGATTAAGTTGTATCCTTTTCATCCTATTTCCCATCCGATGTGTCCATTTATGGAGGACATTAGTCGCTCAAAAATAACGCTCACAAATGATGATTTTAAACAAGTTATTGCGACTCATCTAAAGTTATACAAGTTAATGTATACAGCAGATTTTGAACCAGTAACAATCGCTTTAGGAGAATACTATAATGATTCACATCCAAGAACAAAGATGGTAATCATTTGGTCCGGCATAGAGTGTTTGGTAAAACCTCCAAGTGTTGGTATAAGAAAGGCGCTGAAAACAAGAATCTCTATGATTTTAGGTAAAGATAGAGAAGATAAAACTCGTATTTTCAAAAAAGTTGCAAAGTTGTATGATACTCGTTGTCATGCAACGCATGGAAAGGCGTTTGCAAAAATCGATTATAGTAAAAAACCAACAGAAGTAAACATCCAAGATGAAACTTTTGAACACCTTGGTGCAATGATGGATTCGTATGAAATCTTGGAGGAGTTACTTTGGAAAATGATTCACAATGAAAGAATGTATGACAATGAAGAGTTAGAACTAATGCAAGAAGAATTTATTTCAGAGTTTCCTGATTTGTTTCCAAAACAGGAAAAATGAACATCAAACAAAGGGGTCCCCTTCGTATGCATGGGTATGCAAAGGGTACCCTTTGTAACGTCCAACAACATGATGTATTGGACGATTTTGTTCCATTGCTTGAGGGATTAATTCGTTTTTTCTAGACTTGAATCATAATCTCTTTCTAACTCGCCAACCCTTTGTTCTGAAATACCGAGCGTTTTCGCTTGAATTTCCAACATTTTCCGTTCGTCATCAGTGATAATCAAGTCGTTCATAGCAACCTTATACATTTCAAGATAGGCTTCTTCCTTACTGATGTTCAAAACTTCGGATTCAGTTACCTGCGCTTGGATTCTAAATTCGTCGTATTGAATTACACCGTCTTTGTTTAAATCGATTTCATTAAACAATTCTGTACGTGATTCTTCGGGAAGTTTGGAAACTTCTGGTGCTTCCGAAAACTCATCTGATGAAATCACATTGTCACGGTTCTTATCCATCAGAGTAAATGCTTCTTTGATTTCCCTTTCATCGATGGGAGCTTCTCCAGTCGTGCCGAATACGCTCATCATATTGATTCCACTTTTGCCATACTTTTTTGCAAGGGAATTGTTTTCTCCGGCCTTTTCCAAGATTTCTTCATACCATTTCTCAAGATACGCTTTCCGTTCTTCTGTGAGCCCATAAGTCCTAGCTTGTAGATCCAACATCGATCGTTCTTTATCCGTAATTTTTTGATCCTTCTTAGCTAGATAGTACATTTCTAGATAGCCCAACTCTTCTTTTGTGTGCGATTCAGGAATGAGTTTCGATGAAACATTTCCTAACGTCGACATTATCGGCTTTCTCATCAGCAGAAATGTCATTCCAATGAATACGCCCCCAATCCAACCTTGGTCGAAAATAGATTCCATAAGTTCGGTGCTTACCAGGAATAAAATAGCACCGGAACCGGCAAAAATTGTAGTTGTGAATGTCTTTCGTAGTTGTTCATCTATTCCAAACATATCGTTCTTGATTACTGCATAAGTGAACACTATTCCTTCAAATAAGGCAGCCAAGACGACTGCTGTAGGCATCAAGGGAGTAATATACTGAAACAAAAGCAATTCAAATTCGGACGTTTGTAACTCCGCATTAAACACATTAGTCTGTAAACTGGGAGACTCTCCGAGCGTAAGAATCATCCAAAAAAGAATGAGTGAGGTTGTAAGTTGCATAGTTGTCTTGCCAATGAAGCCTACGCGAACTGCTCTAACTTCCCCGTAAAGGTTGGAATCTCCTTCTTCATTGATTCTTTTTCGGGAGCTTGTGAGAGCGACTGTTGCCACGATCGCACCGATAAGTGGGATAAACAGGAGAATTCGGGTAAGCGGCCCGAGCGCGACATTTGACATTGTCAATGGATACACAGATTCGTATTCTTTCGTACATGAGACATCAAAGCCCAATGGTTTCCCAGATGCAGTTTTGCCCTCTCCGGAACCAACGCCTTCACAATAAATCCAACTGACATCTCCAATGGCAACGCTTGTTCCACCTGCGAAGTAACTAAAAATAAGGACAAAACTCAAACAGAAAATTGGCAGCAGATACAAACTATGCAGTCTGAATGATTCGGAGATTTTTTTCGCCCATTTTTTCTCACTGTAGAATGTGGCTGCGGCCATGTAGAGGAAAAACAATTGAAGCGACATGGTGTAATAGACTACGCGCGCCGGTTTCAAAACATTCAACATTTCTTCTGGCCAGGCATAAACCCAAAACAACATCGATGTAAAGCAACGTAATGCTTCGCTGACAAGCATTAAGGCCATAAAACGGTTCTTTGCTTTATCAGGATTGGCCTTGAGAATCAAATATGCGAGAAAGAGAAGAAAGATTCCTGCCAATAAACTGAAAATTGCTAGTGAATGCCAATATGCCAAGAATGAGCCAAATGTACGTATGTAATACGATAGGGGCGAGCCCACATCTCCCATGATATTTTTCCAAGTATAATGTTATATTATTTTAACGAAAACGTTTGATTAAATCAAGCCCAACAATGACTGAGATGACTTATGAAGCGCTACAAGCGACTCCAGGACACGCTATTGGCATCACTTGAAATAAATGTAGATCCATCCGCATGGACTCCTTTTGAAATGAAACCGTCTCAATCCTTAATGCTTGAATTTAAAGGGTGATGGAAGCGAAATTCGGCAGTTTAGAAAACTCCTCCAACGAATACCTCTGAATCACAGAACATATCTTGTGCAATATAATTATCACCAAATACGAACATGATTAATATAACAACCAAGGTATGTAAGATAACCAATACAAAAATTTCGCCTGAATCAACGTTCGATTTGAGAAGCGATCCTAGCCAAATAATAATATTAATTGGCACTGCAAACATGCTCATCATAAAAAGAGCAAATCCAAGGTCTTCGAATACCGTATTTTCATCGCCACAAGAGTCGGGAGCGAGAATGTATCCGATAAAAGAAAAAACACCTCCAATGACTGCCATAGCCATAAGCACATAACACATCTTTGTATGAAACTCATTAGGACTCATTGTCTTTGCATCGGTGTCGTCTTCTACTTCTGCATCCGTTTCCTCTTCGCCGATGGCCTCGGCGTCCCCAGCGTCGTCCATAAAAATTCTAAAGGTGCATCTAACTTTAATTAATCGCCAAATTTTGAAACGGGAGTTGGTTCAACTCTTATTTCAAAGAAGTTAATGGTAGTGCCATGGTTGATATTCAATGCCCACATTGTGAAGAAGGTATTGAATTAGAGGATGATGTCATCCGAATAGCCATGCAAATGCAATTCTTGTTTACATGGGTTTTGCGTGGGTCATTTTAGACGCTACTCTTCGCAATGGGTTATTGCTGAGTTCTAACTCATGGAGCTCGTGTTTTCTTTAGAAAATTGGCTCATGAATTCCCAAACTATTTCGCTTGATTGAACTAGGCCCTGGGTTCCTTGAAATACAATGTAATCATCTTGGGTAGGATTGTTAGCATATGGATTATGCTGGGCCGCATATATCGTCACTAATCTTATCTGAGCATTGTCTTGGCAATTAGAAAATCCTTGTACTGTATAGAACGGTGTTGTATCAAATGTTTCTATGCCCCCAGTGCAATTGTTAAGTTCACTCCATTCGAAGATGTTCTCAATAGCACCCGTGTCATAAGCTTCAGGATTTTTCCACATCTCTTTGTTCCAAGGAACACTCAAAACTGTAGATTCGTAAAGAACTACCTGATCTAAGAATCCGTGGACTTCCATCACAGGTATTGGAGAATAGTTCTCAGTATGCTCTGTTAGAAGATACATGGACATGCAACCGACAGCAGCAAAAATATCACTCGATTCCATTGCTAATCTTTGAGACATTGCACAACCATTCGACCACCCGGACGCGTAAATCCTATTGGTGTCAATGTTGTATTTTTGAATTACAACCTGAATCATTTTCTCGATAAATCCGACATCGTCGATTTCCTCGTTAACTGAATGTGAACAACACCAACCAGCGTTCCAAGCCTGATTCAATTTCCCTGTTAACTTGTCTAGTTCACCATCTCCCTCTGGATAAACAACAATGAAATCCTCTTCGTCTGCTAAAGTATCGAATGATGACATTTCTCTCTGTTCTGTAGAATGTGAGCCATAACCATGCATGTCAACAATCAAAGGAACTGGAGTGCTTTCGTCGAGGTATTCAGGAACATGGGTCTGCCAACAGCGAGTAAGATTCTCGTGGTCTAAGCATGTGAATTTTCCATCCTCAAAATATTCCGGAGTGTTGCTATCTCCCTCGTCACTTGCATAGTTTGAATTACTGCTATCTGAAAAACACCCAGACAGTGCTACTGAAAGGATGAGAAGCGCGTGGATAGTCGCCACTTTCCTTCTGCCCATACCAACCCTAGGTTTTATTCAAAATTAACATTAATTGTTAATCAACTGCAAAATCCACTTGGCTTTGTAATCACACCGGAGTACCAAGGTATGGCTCGTCGATATCTAACTGTAAGATGTAGAGGCCTGTTGTAATACAAGATGCATAGATTACCCCTTCGTGGAATTCTACAGCCCAAAGGAAAGGAACCCATCCAAAGTCGTAATACTGGCTATCTAGAGGGGTTCCGTCAAGATGCCCTGAGGGAAGATAGTAACCAACTGTAGATTCGAAATGAATGTCAATTCTGTCTGTAGCTTCTGGAGCAATGAGGGTTTCAACATCCACAATCCAAAGACCTGCGTGGTAGTGAGAGATATACAGTCTTGCATCCCAAGTTCCACCATGTGATTGATCTGTTTCTGGAGTGGTCTCAAAATATCCAGTGTCTAAATTGTGAGGACTGAATAATAGCCATTCATCCGCCACCGGGTCAAGTTCACAAGAAGACCCGAAACAGTGGTCTTCTGCATAGGGGATTTCCCAATCGCGAGTCATGGTAATCTCAAATCTGAAATTTCCATTTTCTTCAGAGTATTCGGTTGTGTCCAATAGGTAAACGATTCCTGTTCCTTGATACAAATCGAGGCATTCTACCGCTGCTGTAACATAATGCCGAGGTTCGTCACCAAGCCCAAGGTGAGATACGTCAAGCATCTCAGGAACGGGTTCAGCGTAGTGAATGTAAGATACTCTCCCGCCGTTTTCATTACCTGTAGTTCCGCTGTCTGGTTGGCCATCCTCATCTAAGTCTAGGAAATCCATCCAAGAGCCTACTTCCGGTGCTCTCCAGCGGCACATTACAGGATTGCCTTGCCCTGCTTTGCAGGTTGTAGCCATGAGAGTGTAAGCTTCTGGAGAATTGACAGGATGAGGTACGTCTGTTACGTCGCCGATTCTAAGTCCGGCTTCCCAATATGAGCCGTAGATGAATGTGCGGCCATATCTTGGGTCTTCTATATCTTCGCCAGGCCACTTCTGAACTGTCATATCGTGAATATAAATCCAACCGCCACGTGTTGTTTCCCATGCAACTTCGTATTCTCCGACCTTTACGATTGTGTGGCCGTGCCCTGAGCCGGGAACTCCTGGAAGTAGTTGTGATGCGCTTCCTTGAAGATTCAAGTGAGCAATTGTAACTCCTCCACAGGCTTCTCCAATTGCAGAGTCACACTGTTCGTAATCTGGATTGGCTACGAAAATATACCACTCATTATCAATCATGTGTGGATACAAATTGTGTGGGCCGCTTGGGTGGTCTGCATCATACCAAGAATCAACATAGGTTGGATTTGTCTTATCTGTAACATCAATCAGTGTAACAGATACTTGAATTGGATCACTCCATTCTCCAATGTTTGGGTCTGCATAACCTGAGTCGACGAGTTGATTTTGCAGGATTACGTATTCATTGCCGTTGTACTCAAGATATTTTACATCCAGAACTTGGGTGTTTGGGTCATTGTAAACACCCATAACTTGTGGGTCTGACGCGTTTGTAACATCCACAATGTGCATGTCATTCCAGCCCGCTTGGTAAGTGTATACTCTGCCGTCGGGTGAGCGTGCGACGGAAACTTCTGCGTTCCCTGGCGAAGTAAGTGGATTGAATGCCAATTGCTCGATATTGTCTGTTCCAGCAGTGTGCTGGCTTGCATTCATGTGGTCATGGCCCTCGCCTTGAAACAGAGGGTCTCCGGCGTGAATATGAGGTTGGACTTCCTTGGTTACAGCCTCTTCCCCTTCTTCGGCAATCAGCAGTACTGTAACCGATGATGCGAATAGGATGATGAAAATACCCAGTGCGACACCTTCTTGGCTGTTCATGTCCCTGCGGTAATCTTCATCCGTATTGTATTTATTCTCGTGTCGAGTGGCAAAATCGATGCGCATACTTGCAGCAACCCTCTGTCTTGTGATGCTTGCATCTCCTGTGGTAGGACACGAATTGAAGATTTATACTGTAATTGTAAATTCAGATGGGGGGCAGCCAGCTAATATTCCAAATGGTACGCTGAAGGAAGGCGATTCAGTTTGGTTTTGGATGGAGGATACAACTGAAAATGCAACCTTGATAGTCGAAGTGGAGAAAGATGGTGCAACAGCAAGGTCTGGAGAGTTACTATTCGAGTGTGAACTCGATGAAAACGGTTCCAAAGTAGATGATGATTGCAACACAAGATACGATTTTGTCTTCAACCCTCAAAATTCCGCAGGGCTTTGGAATTTCACCTTCCTAACATATGTTAATGATACATTGGTAAAGACAAGTTACGGGTCTGTCGATGTGCAAATAGACATTCATGATGAAATACATAATAATGAAACAAACGTCACAGATGAATCCAAATCTGATGTAAAACTTTCAACTAAATCCATTGCTGGAATTGTGGCAGTAATTTCTCTGTTTGGAATAATGTTCATCGCTTCCCAAATGGGCGATTCAAACAGATTCGAAGAAGAGTAATCTCAAACCTTCAAGTTGGCTTGGCGTGCTAACAATACGATTTTCATACTGTGCTCCAACATTGCTGCATTCGCCCATGCGTCATCCAAATCAGCACCGACACAATATGCCCCGTGCCCACGAATTACAACACATTTACTTCCACCCATCTTTAGCGCTTCAGCGGTCTGTCTAAGGAAATCGTCTGGATTATCTTCATCAGGATCTACAATCACTATCTTGCCCAACATCTTCTTTCCAACTTCATCGATTGGGGAACAAAGTATCAGATCTTTCTCGCAACTTGCTGCGGTAGTATAAGCGCCCATCATGTGAATACATGCAGCTGGGCCTCCGGTTTCAAGGGATGTTGCTGCAAGAAGAACTTCGAGGACTCTCCAATCGCTTGGAGCGCCTTGTGGGGCGCCTTGTCCCAGTCTTCCCCCCACAATTCCCCTTTCATTGAGTCTTGATAGCGTTGTTCCAGCCTTTGTTGAAATCATTACGCCCGGCATACCAGGGTGTAACATTGAGATTGTTCCCATGTTTGCTCTAACTAGTTGTTCTCTGTCTAGCTGCCTTGCTAATCGAGCAATATCTGCAACGAGGTGGTCTGGAACAACGATGTCTGAAGCCAATACTGCTGGCGGCATTGGCTGCGTTTCCAAATCCTCGATTACATCGGCTGCTCCTGTGAGTGATTTCCTGAGGCTTTGGACTTCATTGGACAACTTGATTACTTCTTCTTCAGCAGCCTTTGCCCTGTTTGATACATCAGGCGATGATGTCTTTTCTTCAGACCTAACGGGGCCTTCAGGTTCTTCAAGCTCTTCGTCAGCGGTATCCTCTGATGGGGATGAGTCGTTTGTTTCCGTTTCAGGGGTCTCTTCCGCCTGTTGTTCTTCTTGAGGTTCCGTCGGTGATATTTCTTCTTCCTTGGCCTCTATTTCAGGCGCCTCTTCTGTTGATTCTGCTGCAGCGGTTTCAACTTCGGTGGTTTCCGACTCAGGTTCCTCGATTTCTTCAGATTCTGCTTCGGGCTCCTCAGGTTCGTTGATTTCATCGATTACGGGTTCTTCAACAACGGGTTCTGAGGGTTCGTCTTTCGTTGTTGTTTCTTTCTTCTTGGACTTTTTTGGGCCGGGCAAACCTTCTGGAAGTCCCGGAGGAGGTGTATCTGGATTGCCCGGTGGTAATCCAGTAGGTGGGCCTGATGGTGGCCCGCTTGGTGGCCTGCTTGGTGGCCCGCTTGGTGGCCTGCTTGGTGGCCCGCTTGGTGGCCTGCTTGGTGGGCCTGAAGGTGGAGTAGGAGGGGCAGGTGGTCCTCTTGGTGGACCGGACGGTGGGCCTGATGGTGGTCCTGATGGAGGCGCAGGTGGGCCTGGAGGAGGTAGAGGGGTTTCTGCTGGAGGTTCGGAGTCTGAGTTTTCTGAATCATCAGCATCCACTGGAGGTGTGGTTTCTTCAGTAACTGCTTCTGGATCTTCTGTTTGAGGTGCTTCTTCTTCAGTCTCAGGTGCGCTTTCTGACTCTGACGGAGGAGTCTGCTCCTCAACTGACGCTACTTCTGGGACTTCCATCTCTTGTAGACCGCCGAATGCTCCACCAAACATATCGTCTGCTGCAGCGTTTTTTTCATCCTCTCTAGATTTCTCTGCTGATGTTTTTGGGCCGGCCACGTCGTCTCCCCATAATGGCCACAGAGCGCGGCTTAAATATGCGTTGTCACACGGTGGGCTGCTGCCCGCGTGGTGTAGTGGTCTATCATGAAGCGTTGTCGATGCTTCGACCCGGGTTCAAATCCCGGCGCGGGCGCCTAACTGGCGCAATCAATCCTTTCTGTAGCATTAATCAGAGGTTTTTTCCTGATTTTGAAATAAAAAAGCCCCCATCAGGAGCGAACTCCTGATGAGGGCAAAAACCCGTTAGGGCGTATCAATCTGAATTACTGATTGTTTCATTCATCAGCTTCGATAAACTGGCTTGTTGCTGCTGCACCAAGACCCATGGTCATTGCTGCTCCAGCTAGCCATCCACTCATACCAAGTCCTGTTTCGGAGTCAGTATCTGGTAGCATGATGTACCATCCTAGCATTCCAACTAGCATTAGTGCACCTGCGCCCCACATTGTGATGGTCTTTGCTATGTCAGGTAGGTTATCCATAGCATCAACGCCAGCCATTGGTAGTGCAAGTGTCAAGGTTAGGACAAGGGCACATATAATTCCTGCCCACATACCTATTGTAC
>Ga0163110_10000150_pt1 | contig 30430 bp, 19 predicted proteins | sample CRUFie1St17metaG_FD_108703 | JGI IMG/M metagenome (GOLD analysis project Ga0163110, IMG submission 108703) | Marine microbial communities from the Costa Rica Dome - CRUD Field 142mm St17 metaG | ecosystem: Environmental > Aquatic > Marine > Oceanic > Photic zone | place: Costa Rica: the Eastern...
AATCCGAAAAATTGCCAAAGTGTTCCCATTTTTTCCACTACTCACAGGTCCAAGTCATCAAGAATGTCGGCTAGGGCCTGTGAGGCTGGGGTTGGTGCTTGTTCTTGAACCATCGTCCTATCGAGTAGGGAAGGAGCAGGTTCTGACATGGTTATGTCCGGTAGCGGGTTATAGCTAGGTGCAGTTTGTTGTGGTTGGTATGTCTGCTGGACTGGCTGTGCGAATTGGTCCACAGGAGCAGGCGGCATTGAAGCCAAATATTGCTCTCCATAGTATGACCACTGTTCCATAGTCCATCCTTGTGGTAATCCCGAAGCAGGTAGAGGTGGACCCGATGTAACAGGCACAGGTGGAGCAACCTCAGCGATTTGCTGTGGTGGTGCTGTTACAGTGTCTGCAGCCATAGATGCAGGCGAATCATTCCAACCGTAATCCGGCATATGCTTGGTTTCGATTATCTCTGAACTAGAGTCACGTCTTCGTATTAGTAGAAGGGCGAGTAAAATTACAATAAATACACCTAAAATACCGCCAACTGCTGTAGTAGTTGTAACTCCAAATATTCCTTCACTCGGTTTTGAATTTACTTCAACAAGCACTGATGCAGTATTTGATTTACCATCATCGTCGATAACAGTCAAATTTACGAAGTATTTCCCAGGTGTGTCGAATTTGATTGTGAAAGTTTCACCATATCCATCTTGTGTTGCACCTTCGGTGTTAGGATCATCCCAAATGAATTGTAGATTTGCACGGTCAGTTGCCGAATCGTTTGAATTTGTTCCATCGAAGGTAATTGACTCTCCTTCAGTGATTACAAATCCATCAACGGGTATGGCAATGTTCGCCGAAGGTGGGCGATTAACGATTGTTACATTGATTGTGGATGAATCAGTAGCATTGTCATCATCCCAAACGTTCGCTGTTATGGTTTTCAGTCCTGATATTGACCAAGAATAAACCAAATCAGGACCTTCAACATCACAATCGTCAGACATTATTCCATTGTTGTCAGAATCTATCGAGATAAACAGGTCCCAACAGAATCTGAGGTCATCTTGATCAGCATCATCGACTGCAGATGCCGTTAAATTGAGAATTTTATCTTCAAAGATTGCTTGTTGTGCAGGAAGTGCATTTAGAACTGGGTCGACGTTGTTGACCCTGACGTATCCCATTATTTCTTCACTCCTTACACCGTCATTATCGGTTGCGAATGTTTTGATTTCATACAGCCCTGCTTTACCCCAAGATGCGGTAATTGAAGAGGATGGACCAGATGTTGTGATGGTCCAATTTTCATCGTTTGAATCAGGATACCAAGAAACTAGCAGGCTCTCTTTGTCTGAGAGCGTGTCGTCTGCTTCGATATCTAAAGTTGCAACAATGTCTTCATCTATTGACCAAGTGCCATCTGCTGCTGGCAGATATGGGATTCCATCAATGGAGAAACTCATTTCGCCAACGGTTGGTGCAACGTTTAGAACTTCATATGTGTAGAATGCCGATGTTGATACGTTGTCATCATCGGTTACGACTACCTCAATCTGTTGTATACCCTCAACTTCTACCGTGAAAGTACAGGTTGGTCCTAGTAGTGTCCCATCACAGGTGCTTCCTGGCCAACTGATTTCGACTATTTGTCCTGATGGAGAAATTGTATCGATATCCCCGCTATCTGATGCATCGAATTTAATCGATTCACCAGCATTGACTGTTGGCGTAGATGTTGTTAGATTGACATACGGCGCTCTGTTTAGAATCGTTGCATACATTGTCATTTCAACTTCATCAAGTTCATCGTCAACAACTCTTACTGTGACTTCCCAATTTCCATCATCTTCCCAGAACCAAGTTGTGATACATGTGGTGGAATCAATGAATTCTGTCCGAACACCATCTTGTATTTCGAAGTAACATTCGACATCACCTTCGTCGTTATCATACGATGCTGAGGCGTCAATTGTAACGTTCTCAAAAGTCAACACATTGTCCATTAGGACAAGGTCTGCTACCGGCATCCGACCAATGAAAATATCCAGTGTTGCGTCGTTGTTTGTTCTATTTGCGTCAGCTGTTACAAGATTATCAGGATCAACCATGAATGACAGGGTTTGATTTCCAACTGCAGCATCAATAGGAACGGACCAGTTCACAGTCACCCTTGCTTCATTGTAAGGAGAAATTGCAGGCAATGTTGCCCTCTGGGTAATTCCATCTGGAGTCATAATTTCCATTTCAGTTGCTGGAGAAGTTAGAATGCCTCTGTTCTGAGCGGGAATTTGAAATTCCAAAAAGTCTCCCGGAAGTGCGTTATATCCGCTGGCTTGGGACAAAATTGTAGTGTCATTTCCTCTCATTCTTGTAATTATCATTGAATCTGGTTTAGCAATCAAATCAACACCAACAACTGACAAATCTAACACTATACTTGCAGCGCCAACGACTTTGTCTACAGGGTCCCAAATAATTACTCCATTGCTTGTCCAATCATCAGATGCTATTGATGCATCTCTTGAACTTCCTACATCAAGGTCGGGAGTAACCTTACCATTAGAATCGGTAGTTAGACTCAGTATTGTGCCTTCTGATTCGTAACGAAGTTGAAGGTTGGTTCCGGCCACTGCTGTGCCATTTTCGCTCAAATATCCTTCAACTTCTTGTGTTCCGTTTAGGAAATATACAATGAATTCTGGTGTTACATCTATCGTAGTATCTCTAGTGCCCGGTGACGATGATGGGTTAACACCACTACTGTCTACTGGTTCATATGTCTTTAATTTCCAATCGATTGTAAATCCTGCTGGATTATCAATTTGATACCAGGCATAGTTCCTTACAGCATCACAATACCAATCAAATCCTCCCGAAACTCCTGTGTTGTTCCAATTGTTTACTTTTATTGAATTCGAACAGCCAGTATATTGAATGGTATCCCCGTCTTCAATTGGAGTTCCATTTGCAGTTGCTTGATATGTTGTGTTATCTTCAACATATGGAGTACTAAATTCCCCTGGGTCAAAGTAATCTGAAGTGCCTGAAGCATTTGTGCTTGAATCGTAAGTTGCGACCCATTGGTCACCAGTTCTTAGAGGGAAGTCATACTTCTCACGAGGCGGGTTGTAGATTGTTGAAAATTCTAACCCTCTTGCTAGAGTTTGTGTTCCAATGCTCACAGGGAATCCAAAAAAGTAAGGAATAAATTCCACAGTCAAATTGAATGTCATGTTCCACTGTGCAAGGTCTGAAACTCTGTATATGTCCTGTCCGTTGTATTCGATCTCTACTTTCCCGGTGAAAGTATCCCCGTTAGTAGGATTTGTTATTTGTGAATTAGTCCCTGTTTCAAATTCACCATATATATCGACGATGTATACTAGGGTTTGAACGCCTTCAATATCCATGAAGGTTATGTCTTCAACCACGACTGTTGTATCTCCAACAAGAGTGTCTATTGAAGCAGAAACATTTGCCTGTGCGATTAATTCGTTTACGTCGAAACCGGTTTCATAAACCCATTTGTCTCCAATTCTCCAATCAGGGACATCGAATACATCTCCAGAGTTTGTACCACTAAATTTGCTATTTGTCTCTTCCAATTCATCAATCATGGAAAGAGGGCCATAGGCAGTCAGAATCACGACGATAAGTATGGGAACAACCTGTCGCATGGTGTTCCGTAGAACACCTCTTACATTTCATTATGTTTGTTTTAGGTTTCTTGACCACCTTGGTATTGGTGCCCATAATGTTCCCACTGCTCCATAGTCCAGCCTTCTGGGAGTCCACCTTCGGGAAGTGGCAAAGTATCATTCAAAACTATCATTTCAGGAATCGTTACTTCATCCTCAGAAAATGCATCCATTGCAGGGGCATCTAGAGGTGCTACGATATCGGGCATATCCTCTTCATCCCACACAGATTCTCTCCTTCTTTGCCCACGCTTTAGGAAGAACACTAGCCCAGAGATAATCAGTGAAATGCCAAGCAATTGGAAGAATGGATTAGCAGTTTCACCGGTCAGAGATTCCATGACTTGCTCAAATGCTGTCATGTCGGGTGAACTGATTTCAATAATTACACTCTTACTGTTGGGTTTCTGTATTTCTTCGTCCCAAGCAATCGCTTTGATTTCGAACTTTCCTGCTCGAGGGAATTCGTAATCAACAATAGAACCAACTAAATCAGCGTCATTATCTTTGATTCCATCTCCATCGCTATCTACTGAACAATCAATATCCCAAACAACTGTGAGATACTCTTTGTCAATAGGTGAATCACGAGTGGGTGAAGCGTCCAGTTTGACTGTCTCTCCAGCGATTGCTTTGCTAGGAACATTAACCATGACAAGTGGGGGTAGGTTCAGAACTGTAACGGAAGCAGAAGAAGAATTTCTAGCTCCATCATTATCAGTAGCATGGAAAACCACATTGTAAACTCCTGAGTTTTGCCAAGACCATGTCAGATTTTCTCCTTCGATATCACAGTCATCATCTGCTGAACCTATTCCGTCTGTATCCAATCCTGGGTCTACATCCCAGCAAATAATCAAACTATCCAAGTCAGACGGAGTATCCCATGCTTTCCCAGATAGGGTGAAACTTTGCCCTTCAGCAACAGCCATTACTTCTGGTAGTTCTTCGATTTGAGGTTCAAGATTTTGAACATCAACCCATCTTTCAACCCAGCCGCTATCTTCTCCTTCTGAATCAATCGCTTTCACAAGAATCGTCTTCATTCCCGCTTCATTCCAAACCATCGGAACTCTAGATTCTCTACCATCTGTATCAACTCCAAAGGACCATTCATAACTCAACTCTGCAAGGTCATCAATCGAGTCTTCAGCTCTAGCAGATAATTCGATTGGTTGGTCTTCTTGAATCTTCCAAGTCAATTGTGCCCCTGGGTCAATCAAGTTATCATCTTCATCCCACATAGCAACTGCAACATCATGAGGTGCAATATTGGTGAATTCAATATTTATCGATGCATAGGTTTGGTTTCCATCATCATCAGTTCCCACTGCGGTAAATGTTTGCAATCCTTCTTCCCAAGCTGTGGTTGTACATGTTCTGGTGTAGTATCCTTCCTGACATTTTGCATTAGGCCAATGAACATCAACCAAGCCCGGCCAGGCATCCTCTGAATCAGAATCATTAGCAAATACGTAAAGGGTAACTGGGTGTTCTACCTTGACTTGAGAGCGTTGAGAAATAATCGAAACATTAGGTGCCCTATTCAATACTTCAATCTCTAAGTGCTCAGAAGTTTCATCTCCTTCTTCATCGTATACTTTGACGAGGATTGAGAAAATACCGTCATCTGTCCATGTCCAGTTTACAGAACATCCGTCACGCATGATTTGACGATTTGCGATTGTCCGAGTGCCATCATCATACTCAATATCGAAAACACACCAAACATCTCCTCCGTCTTCGTCAAAAGATCCAGAAGAGTCAATGAGAATTTTTTCATTGGTCCACGTGGTAATATTCTCACCCACAAATGTCGGTGCACTACCAACGAAAATTGGTAAGATTCCTATGTCGTTCGATGAGTTTGCATCATTAGCATTGATTGACTGGCGATCAACTTCCCATTGGATAGTAATATTGTCAATAATTGAATTAGAATCAATTATCCATTCGATTTCGAAGGTGTATTGTTCATAGAAGGCAAGCGCAGGTAGCGTTTCGCTGACTTCGAAACCATCGGGGAAAGTGATGTGAACAGATGTTGGAGCACTTGATGTTACACCTCGATTGTATACTGGTAATTGAACGCCAAGGTTGTCTCCCGGAAGAACGTTAAATCCAGAGATCGAATTAAGTGTAGTTAATTCACCACTGCGGTTTCTAAGGATGCTAGCACGTTCGATACCTGCAACTAAATCCAAACCAACGATGTTCTCATCGAGAGTTATTGTTGCAACGCCATACATGCCACCGCTCACAGCGATGATTCCATGGCTTGCCCAATCGACAGTTGTGGCAGAAGTATCAGTTGCATCTCCCACTTGCACAATTGCCCAAAAACTACCATTTGCTGCAGTTACTCCACTGGTGGTGAAACCTTCTGCCTCATGTCTTATTTCAACCGCTTGCCCTGATTGTGGACTTCCAGAAGAATCGGTAACATTTGCCCATACCTCGATAGGTGTATTCAAAGCAGTAATCTCTGAAGACAAATCAACATCTAGGTTCATGTTTCTGTAACCTGGATTGGTATTTGCAACAACTTCGCTCGAGGCCACTGGCATGTATTGTTTAAGCCTGAAATCGATGACTAAACCGATGTCTTCTTCTGTATGAGACCAAGCATAATTGCGAACCTCTGGGCAGAACCATTCGTAGGATGTTTCAGTCCCATTGTCATCATATGATGTCAATTCATATGATGCGTTACAACCTCCATACCCTATTTGTTCTCCAAGATTGTTTATTGGTTTACCAACGTCTGTGATTTCCCAATTTGTATGGTTTGCACCGCTTGTTGGTTGTGGAAATGGTGTAATGTAATCAGAAGACCCTGACCATGCTGTTGAAGAAACATAAGACGTATTCCATGTTTCACCTATTCGTAGTGGGAAATCGTAATTTTCGCTCATCGGGTCATAATCAGTGCTGATTGTTATGTCTGCAATTTGTTGTGTTAGTGATGAAATCCCGTAAGGTACGTATCTAACGTTTAGTGATAAATCAGTAGACAGTTTTGCAAGGTCGGACACCCTTCTAACTTCGTCCACTTGATATTGAATAAACAGGTTACCAGTATAGCCTTCTAATGCGACACCACCTTTGTCAAAATCTGCTTTTGATGAGGTCTCATAGACAAGTGTGGGAATGCCATCAACATCCACTTCAGTTACGGCATCAACTGTTGTAGTGGCGTCCCCGTTAATAGTGCCTACAGTTGCATCAACACCTGCGCTTTGAACTAGAACCGTAGGGTCGAATGCTCCTGCATATACCCATTTGTCTCCCACCCTCCAAGTCACCGTATCTGTAACGCCAGGGTCCTCTCCGCCTAAACCAACAGCTTCGACCTGTGGAACAACAGTTAAGGTGGAAAGAAGAATGATGAGTGCAGCCACCACCTCCCTGCGCATGGTGCTCTATGAGTGAAGCGAATAGATATAGATGAGGGCGAATATTGTTATTTTTCGAACACCAAGAGCATTAATTTGGATTAATGTTCTAATTTAATGAATAGACTCATGTCTAATGCCTTTGTCGCCAAACCATGCGCTGGTATGCATACAATGGAGATGCAGACGGCATATGCTCCATGGTGCAGTGGGGCCTTGTTCACGGGATTGATGGACATCGAATAACTGGTGTAAAGCGCGACATAGAACTCCTTGAGCGAGTTCATCCAACCAAGGGAGATGAAATTATAGTGATGGATATTTCTCTAGCAAGAAACCATTCACGTGCACAAGAATTGTCAAAGAATGGGTTTGCCATTACTTGGTTTGACCATCATTTGGCAGGTGACCCAATTAAGGGAATCAAATCATTCATCGACACATCTTCAGATGTTTGCACCGCTAGGATTGTCGAGAGAGAACTAGCAATAAAATCAGATTGGGCTCAAGTTGCTCTGCATGGAGACGGCCTTTCCAATCACTCGAGCAAGCCTGAATTTAAGGAACTTGGAGAGTTACTGAATTACAACGGTTATGGAGCAGACCTTTCGGACTTGCATTTCCATCCAGATGAACTCTTGTTGCTTTGCCTTCAAGCAAAGTCCCCGCAAAATTTCATGGAAACACAAGCCTTCAGAATTCTAAAAAATGGATTTGAATCAGATTTGTCAAACGCAAAAAACATCGAATTAAGCGATGGATATTATCTTCTGCCGAATGAACCATGGGCAAGGCGTGTTGTGGGCGTAATGGCTCACAGGATCAATGAATCAGGCGACGGTCCTCACGTTATTGCTATCGACAAAGGAGATACGCTTCAAATCTCGATTAGAGGGAAACAAGGAATTGGCGAGCTTTGCAAAATATTTGGTGGCGGTGGCCGAGCCACTGCTGGTGGCATCGATGCATTGCCCAAAGATGGGATAACAGCCTTGATGAAGGAAGTCAACTCCCGCCGGTCTGTCTGAGGTTTGTTTATGCAAGACAGGATGACTCATCTCCAAAGATTGGAAGCGGAGGCTATCCATATCATGAGAGAAGTTGTTGCTGAAGCGGAAAACCCGGTAATGCTCTATTCTGTTGGCAAAGATTCCTCTGTAATGCTTCATTTAGCAATGAAGGCATTCTATCCTGCGAAACCTCCTTTCCCAATTATGCACATAGATACGATGTGGAAGTTCTCAGAAATGATAGAGTTCAGAGACAAAATGGCTGAAGACCTCGGCTTAGAATTGATAGTTCACATCAATCCAGAGGGCAAAGAGATGGGCATGAATCCGTTTGTCCACGGTTCATCTACACACACAGACGTGATGAAGACTCAAGGTCTGAAGCAGGCTCTTGACAAGCACGGATTTGATGTCGCATTTGGCGGGGCTAGAAGAGATGAGGAAAAATCTCGAGCAAAAGAAAGAATCTTCTCTTTCAGAAACGAAAATCACCACTGGGACCCAAAGCGACAACGTCCAGAATTGTGGAATGTTTACAACGCAAGAAAAAATCAAGGAGAATCTATTCGCGTATTCCCACTTTCAAATTGGACAGAATTAGATATTTGGCAATATATCCATTTGGAAAATATACCAATCGTTCCACTTTACCTCGCCAAACCAAGACCAGTTGTGGAGAGAGATGGCGTCTTGATACTGGTGGACGATGACAGATTGCCAATGGAAGAAGGGGAAGAGCCAATGATGAAAACGGTAAGATTTCGTACTCTTGGGTGCTATCCGCTAACAGGTGCGGTCGAATCAGAAGCCAACACTTTACCAGATGTTATCCAAGAGATGCTACTGACAACAACTTCAGAAAGAGAAGGAAGAGTCATTGATTTTGATAGTACGGCATCTATGGAAAAGAAGAAGCAAGAGGGGTATTTCTGATGGTCCACGTAAGTGACCTAATCTCTGAGGACATCGAGTCCTATCTTGCTGCTCATGAGCAGAAAGAGTTACTGCGATTCATTACTTGTGGTTCTGTAGATGATGGCAAGTCCACACTAATTGGAAGAATGTTGTATGAGTCGCACATGCTTTTTGATGACCAACTCGCTGCCTTGGAAGCGGATTCAAAGAAGGTTGGGACTCAGGAAGGAGAAATCGACTTCGCACTACTTGTAGATGGATTGGCTGCTGAGAGAGAGCAAGGGATTACTATTGATGTAGCATACAGATTCTTCTCTACCGACAAGAGAAAATATATCGTTGCGGATACTCCTGGCCATGAAGAATATACTCGTAATATGGCCACTGGTGCTTCAACCGCAGATGTTGCAATCATCTTAGTTGATGCTAGTCAAGGTGTATTGACTCAAACAAGAAGGCACTCATTCATTGTATCTATGGTAGGTGTGAAGCGAATAATTCTAGCAGTGAATAAGTTAGATTTAGTCGATTATTCTGAGGATGTATTCAATCAAATCAAGGCTGATTATCACAACTTTGCAAATGATGCTCTCGCTCTCGACGAGATTACGGCGATTCCGATTTCGGCTCTAAAGGGAGATAATATCGTTGGCCCAAGCGACAATACCCCTTGGTATGAAGGTCAATCCGTAATTCAGTATTTGGAAACTGTCGAGGTTGCAGCAAGTTCCCAATCCAGAGCATTCAGAATGCCTGTGCAATGGGTCAACCGCCCTAACAGAGAGTTCAGAGGATTTACAGGATTAATTGGTAGCGGTTGTGTTTCTAAGGGCGATAGAATCAGAGTATTGCCTAGCGGCACAGAGTCAACAGTCTCTAGAATTGTAACCTATGATGGCGACTTAGAACTAGCAGGTGCTGGACGTTCAGTCACCATAACCTTGGAAGATGAAATCGATATTTCACGTGGTGATATCCTTGCTAGTGCTGATTCACCATGTGGCACAGCGGATCAATTCCAAGCACGCATCCTGTGGATGGATGATTCAGCAATGGCCTCTGGTAGGCAGTACTTATTCAAGTCGAATACTCAAACTACTCCAATGACACTTGGCCATTTGAAGTATAGAGTAGATGTCAACACTTTAGAGGAATTACCTGCTAAATCACTTGAAATGAACGAGATAGGTGTTTGTAATATTTCACTATCTTCAAGGATTGCATATGACCCATATGACGAAGACCCTGTAATGGGGGGTTTCGTAGTAGTTGACAGAATGACTAACAATACTGTTGGTATGGGTCTAATAGACTATGCTTTGCGTAGAGCAGACAACATCCACTGGCAATCGATGGATGTCACTAAGCAAGCTAGAGCAGAGCAAAAATCACAGCAACCTAGGTTGATTTGGTTCACTGGTCTATCGGGTTCTGGCAAATCTTCAATCGCAAACATACTTGAAAAGAAATTGCAGTCAATGGGTCGTCACACAATCACCCTTGATGGAGATAATATTAGACACGGATTGAACCGCGATTTAGGATTCACTCAAGCCGACCGAGTTGAAAATATTAGAAGGGTCGCAGAAACTGCAAAACTGATGGTTGATGCTGGATTAATCTGTATTACTTCATTCATTTCTCCATTCGCAAATGAGAGAGAAATGGCAAGAAATCTGATGGAAGATAATGAATTCATCGAGGTATTCGTTGATACTCCGCTGGAAGTCTGTGAGGAGAGAGACGTCAAGGGTCTCTATGCAAAGGCTAGGTCTGGTCAGTTGCCAAACTTCACCGGAATTTCAAGCCCTTATGAAGCGCCTGCCTCGCCTGAAATTAGAATCGACACAACATCGATGACAGCAGAAGAAGCTGCTGAACAAATAATCGATTACTTGAGCAGTCCTTGAATTCGCCTAGCGACTTCGGACCATTGCAGAGAATCTCTCAATTCTGTTATTGATTTTCTAGAAGACTCTAGGTCTTCCTCAGATAGCATGGAAATACTTGCAACAATGTCATCAACAGATTTTCCTCTCATTTTGATTGCACCTTCGATATCGTCGAAAATAGGAATTGGAGACACAACTATTGGAACACCAGAGGCAACACCCATCCTTACTGCTCCTGAGGCCGACTCGTTGGTTTTTTGATAGGGAAATGCCAATAATTCACACTTTGCAAGAGTTGCAATAGCAATTTCATCATCTAGGAAATCTGTCACTAATTTTACCCGGTTTTCAAGTCCCTTTTCTTTGATTAGAGAATTGATTTTTTCTTCCATTTTCCCACTACCTTCTCGCGTTGCACATAGCAATAGTAGCTGATCCCAACCAGGTAGTCGCTCAAAGGCCTCTACCAATTGTATCTGGCCTTTGTGTGGTAATAAGAATCCAAAAGTTCCCATAACTCTGCCTTCAAGAGGTAGTGCCTCAGCACTGCTGGTTGGAGGAGGATAGATTCCATGAGGAATCATTACTACATTTTCACTGACTCCTAGTTTTTTCAAATTCTCAACATCAGAATTTGAATGTACCATCACAGTTGAGCATGTTTTCAGTCCCTCAACTGCTTTTTCGATTCTTTTACTTGGGAAAAATCTCGACCTATCTCTAGTATTATGCATTGTGATGAAAACGTTGACTTCCATCTCTTCTAATTTTAGAAGTAGTTCGTTTAGATAAGCAAATCTTATGAGTCCGGGTTGATGTTGTATTACGATGGTATCGATACCCTTAGCAGCGATTTGTGCTATAATGCCGCTGAAAAATTTTGAATCTCTTTTCCAACAAGGAATTGCTCCCTGGACCTCTCCCTCTCCAGACTGGCAAAGCACTACGACGTCATCATCCATTTGTTCAACAAGGAAACGTGAGTAAGTTGCGATTCCACACTTGATTCCCCAAGTGGTAATCCAACCAATCACCTTTCTCACTCCTTGAAATCAAAATTTTCATACAACGCAAGAATGGATTTTACATCCTTGGACCTCGGAGAATATTTCTTTTTCCTTTCACGTAAAGCAAACTCAGACATGTCGACATTCACTCCAATAGATTCGAAGGCTTGAATTGCCTCATCGTTGGTGTAAGGGTATCTTAGGAATGCGATTTTATCCGTTCCTTTTGCTTTTGCAATTCTGAAACTTTCCAAGAACATTCCAAATCCAACAGGGTCCTCTGGGAATGATTGAATAAACCTAGAGAGTGGTATTTCCGGAGCGTTAATTCCCAAGCACAATTTAGCGGCATTGGCTGTCAAAAACTTCCTTCTGTCCATTGAACGAATGGCGTCTAAGTAATCTCCATGTATCACAAGGATTGGTTTTCCAATGGCCTTACCTGGATGCTGCTTGTGACAGATTAAGCCGTAATTATCTGGTCGAGTTCGCAGCCCTTGTTTTTGCATGTGGTCACATAGTGCATTAGATGCTACACCGCCATGAGATACTACCCAGACATCGATACTATCTGCATCGACCTCGCTAGGTCCAAGGGGCTGCATCCTAATCACAGCAAGTCAGCTAACTCGTCTTGGATAATCTGGACTGCCTCGAGGATCTCATCCTTGTGGCGAGCACCAGTGATTACCATCTTTCCTGATCCGAAAATCAGACAGACAACCTTAGGATAGTCAAGGCGATAGATTAGACCAGGGAACTGCTCTGGCTCGTATTCGACCTTGTCGAAAGGTAGGTGGAAAGTTAGGTTGTTTAGGTTCAATTTTCTTGGCTGACCTGCTTGTGGCTCACCGGTGAACTTGTCATTTCCATCATAGTCTTCTGGGTAGTGAAGAGCGTAGGTAGCAACCATGTTCTGGACTTCAATTTCGACGTCCTTTAGGTCCCATGTGGTGATTCCCGCAGAGCGTAGGTCATTGATCATGCGCTCGATACCAGTGTGGATGTTATCTTCGTCCTTTCCACCAGTGCACACTGCACGTCCTGATCGGAACATGAGTATTGCAAGTTTGGGGTCTGATACACGGTAAACGACACCAGGGAATTGTTCTGGTTCGTATTCACAATTCAATTGAATTGCGATATCTGGCAAGTCTAATTCTTCCGCTACTCTTGTGCTAGCAACGACATTTACTACAGTTAAACGGTCCTCATCGTTCATAAAAGGGCCGATTATAAACCCCTATATAAAGCAGAGTCCCTATTCATGTGGGTCCCAAAGAGGGGAATCACTATCGGAATCAACCATCATTCCTTTTGCTCCTAACTTGCTAATTAGCGTTCGACCGCCAGCCAATTCTATCGCCTCGCTGGTTGTCTTTGGATCTCTGGTTAATGCAATCATACATCCGCCGCCCCCTGCTCCGGTTAGCTTTACTCCGAGGGATGTTGGAGCAGCCGCAGAGATCAATGATTCTAATTCTGGACAAGATACACCTAGGCTTCTCAAAAGCAGGTGATTCTCGCTCATCGCTCTACCTACAGACTCCATGTCTCCCTTCAAAAGCGCTGATATGCCTCTGCGTGCAACGATTCCTATGGTTTCAATTTCCCTCATTTTTTCAGGATTGGATTCGATTAAAGATGCAACCTTTGCTACCTGCTCTGAGGTCGGAGCATGAATACCGGTGTTGCCTATCACTAACCACACGTCTTCGATATGTCCTAAATCAACCGAGTGAACCTGCCAAGATACTTCATTCAATTTACGAGAATAAAGCCAATTTAGACCGCTTTCTACCTCGTCTGAAAGTACGATGCAACCGCCGTGTGAGCAAGTGCTTGAATCCATAGGAGACGCTTTTCCTCCTTGGGCAAAAGCCTCGACGGCGTGAGATAAAATTGCACATTCATCTTCATCTACTGCCTTCAGACCGTATTCTACAGAATCGCCTTTGTTTTCATTCCAAGGCCCCTCATAGACATTGTTTGGTCTTGCAGCAGTCCATCCTTCTGCCCAATCGTCGTCCTTGAGTTGCCTCCCCCTTGCACAGCGGAGGGCTGCACTAGCGGCAACCGACAGTGCTGCGGAGGAGCCTAAGCCGCTAGCTGGAGGTATCTCTCCAGTAATTTTAATCGATAACGGAGGTCCTTTTGCCCACAATCTTTGCTTGAGTGCTTCAACATGTGGATGTCTATTTGGTTGAAATGACATTCCGTCAATTCTCCAATCATCGCTCAACTCGAGATTGACATACATTCTTTGGTCAATTGCTACCGCTACCGCAGGCTGGCCATAAACCACTGCATGCTCACCAAAGAGAATGCATTTGCCGGGCGCGCTTGCCTGCACCATGCAGTGCGGTTGTGGATTAGGTACTTTGCCGTTGGGTTGAAGGAGTGAATAGTCTTAGGCAGTATGATGGAGCACCCACTTGACGTCAGTTACGCCGGTGTTTCTGGTTGGTACATACTTTTGGTGTTAGGAACTATATCTATTGGTTTCTTTGCTTTTCAGGTCCAAAAAGCAACAAGATTAGTCATGCTTGGTGCAAAAGATAACCGATTTGATTCATGGGGTGCTAGGCTAAAAGAAACAGCAAGCGTTTGGCTTGGCCAAAAGAAGGTACTGGAAGACCCTGTAGCTGGTGTGATGCACGTCCTAATGTTTTGGGGATTCCTGATGCTATCTACTGATATGTTTGACCTAGCAAGCGGTAACAGGTTCAGTGAACATCTACTTCCTGATGTTATCAATCCACTATGGAACGGAATGGTTGAATTAGGATATACAAGTGCACTTATCGGATGCTTCCTTGCTCTGAACCGAAGAGTCCTATTCACTCCTGAGAAATTGAAAGGCAAGAGTCAACTAGAAGGAAATGTAATTCTTCTTCTAATTATGACGATTTGTACTACTGCATTCGTAATCGAGGCAGGAGAAGGACCAGACCCGACCTATGAAATGATTGGAGCCTGGGTGGCTAATACATTTACAATCACGCAATCTGTTGTAAATTGGGCTTACTGGGCTCATATGTTGGCAATTTTTACATTCATGTTCTTGATTCCACTTTCAAAACACATGCATCTGGTAATGGCCCTGCCAAATGTGTTCTTCTTTGATACACAACCAATGGCAAAGATGCGACCACTACAGGTTGACGAAAACGGAACAGCAGTTCCCTTAGACGAACTTGACATCGAGACATTTGGTGCTGCTAGCTATACGCAACTAACCTGGAGAAGCCTTATTGACGGGTGGGCTTGTACCTCCTGCGCAAGGTGCCAAGACGTATGTCCCGCATATGCTTCAGGAAAGGCATTGAACCCGATGCAGATTATCCATGATGTGCGTGCGTACGCAAATGAGAACTCCCAACTCCTGTTCAAAGGAGAGACTCCTGAAGAGGACATGATTTCTAGATTTGGTGAAGCAGCAATATGGGCTTGTACCACTTGTAATGCATGTGTTGATGTTTGTCCTGTTAACATAGAGCACGTTCCAAAATTAACCGATGCTCGTCGCCATTTGATGATGGAAAGGATGGAATTCGACGAATCTGTTGAAGATACTGTAATGCCACTCATGATGACAATTGAGAATCTTGAAAGCGATTCAAACCCTTACGGTATTCCGATGCATGAGCGTGGAGATTGGGCTGCTGACCTTGATGTGAAGGTTGCAGAACCAGCTGAATACATCTACTTCGCAGGATGTGCGGCTTCATTTGATGAGCGCAACAAGAAGGTTGCAAGAGATACAATTTCAATCATGAAGGAAGCGGGACTTGATGTCGGGATTCTTGGTATGCAAGAAGGCTGCAGTGGTGACGCTGCTCGCCGTGCAGGTAATGAGTATCTATTCCAAATGCTTGCTGAAACAAATCTGAGCACGTTTGAAGAAATTGGTGTCAAGAAGATTGTAGCATCCTGTCCCCACTGCTTCCATACATTGGGTAATGAATACAAGGACTTTGGAGGAGATGACATCGAAGTTATGCATCACTCTCAATTAATCAATCACTTGCAGAAGGAAGGCAAACTGCCAGAACCATCTCACGATGGAAACATCACCTACCACGATCCATGTTACCTCGGCCGTATCGGTGGAGAATTAGCTGCTCCACGTGATGCTATCGGTGGAGTTGATGTAGAAACAGAGAATCACGGCAGAGGTTCATTCTGCTGTGGTGCTGGTGGTGCTCAAATGTGGATGGAAGAGCATGTTGATGAAGGATATGACCGTGTTAACATCATTCGCTCTAAGGAATTAGCAGCAACTGGTGCAGACACAGTTGCGGTAGGTTGTCCTTTCTGTTCGACAATGGTTACTGATGGTCTATCCTCTATCGGTTCAGAAATGGAAGTCAAGGATATCGCTGAAATCGTGTGGGAGCAAATCAAAGCAAACGATGCTAAGATAGAGGCAGCCAAAGCCTAAGCTTGACCTATCAAATCAGTTTCCTGCGTCTGCATAAGTTAACAAAGTCATTATCACGCGGTCGTCTTCGCTATCTATGCCAATTTTCCAGATAGTGACATCGATTTCACAGCCTCCATTTTCACCATCACATAAGTCGTAAGAACCCTCTGAAATAGTGATCTCTTCGGATGTGCTCCAAGAGGAGTCTTCGTCAGTTGTATATGTGCAATCAGATGTTTCATCAGACATGCTTACTTCACTACAGGTTAATGAGGCTCCTCCGTCAACAATGATTGAAATCTTCAGTACAGCCCAACTTAGGTCTTCACCTTGGGTCATTTGTATGTGAACTAAGTCATCGTCGCTAGCGTTAGACATTTGACCCATAGCGTCTCTATCGCTGAATTGATAGATATCTAGCGTTTCATATTCGCCAAAAGTTTCTTGCACATCACAAAATGATGGCCCTTCCTTTCTGATTTCTTCAGAAATTTCATCAAAATTATCTTTCCAATCTTCAAATTCTTCGTATCCGGACTCTTCCAATACATTGAACGTAGGCTCCTCTATGTCGCTAACCATTATTGTGCAATATCCATAACTAGAAATCACAATACCTCTGTCTTTTACATAGATCTTGCTGCATACTTCTTCACCTGACTCCGACATGCATAATCTGAAGAAATTTCCTTCGTCTTCAATTGTCAGATCATTATACATCATTTCAATGAAGCAGAGGCCGTCCTTTTCTTTCACATCTCCAAGTTCCTCTTCTTCATCAATCATATCAAGATCATCACAACTTTCTGTTGTCTGTGGGTATACTGCGAACATAGCATCCTCCTCAAATGAATAACCGAATCCCCACTCTGACCAGTATACTTCGCCGTAAAAATCAGGCTCAGTTAGGTAGTCATAAATGAAGTATCCAGCCGTTCCACCTCCACCTAATACCAATACAGAAACAATGACGATTGTTTTCATTGACATGCCTCCACCAGCAGCTGCTACGCTACCGGCTGTTGCACCTGCAAATCCTAATCCTTGTGCACCAGCCCCTGCTAACTCCATTGAGCCTGGAGGTGGTGGAGTTGGTAGACCTAGTCCTTGCATGGGTGCTTGAAAGTCGGGATAATATTGAGTTGTATAATGCGCAGCATCAGTTTCTGAGAAGCCTTGCTGAATTAGACTTTGGAAATAGCTATCTCCATCCATTGACTATGCTGTCACACTTGTTGGATTTAGTATTTGGGCAAAATAAGAGAATCTGTTACGTTGAAATCTTGTTCTCCATTTCCAAAAACAGACCTTTCTTCTATCGTCATATCTCCGCATTCTACTGAAAAATCAAGCACTAATTTAACAGCCTCTGGGTGGAATTGTACGGTTCGAATCGCTCTTGTTGGGTGTTCACAGACAGCAATTTTGCAATGTTCAGAACTTCCAACAACATTCATTTCACCCGCATCAATAACGTGGTCTTGATGTGTAAACAACTGCATTGAACTAGTGCCATTTGAGTATTTGACTTCAGCAATAAATTTGGAGTCGCTTTCTGCTCTAACAACTTCACCACCTAGCGCCTTGCAAATTATTTGGTGGCCAAAACAGATACCATAGATTGGGACTTCGCTTTGCCTAATCAAAGCGGCAACTTCATCCATCCAAGGCTCCCACATTGAAACATTTTTTTTGCTTCCAGTGATTACGATAACATCCGCTTCAGTAGGCTCTTGAATTCTTATTCCAAAACCGTAATCCCTTGGTTCATCAGTATGTGGTGCCCAAAGGTGAACATCATGATTTGGAAAGTGCTTGACAATCTCCTCAACACCCTTTCCTCCGAATGCTTTCCTTTCAGCAAGCAAATCCACAACTAACAAAGTTGGCATAACTACTCCTCTTTATGTTCCAATTCTTGTTCAAAAGATTTCAATGTAAGCATAAATGAAAATACCATTAGATATTCTAATGGAGCAGCCCAATCAATCCAAGGTTGCATTTTGTCTAAATCCCAGTTGCCATCAACAAATTCAGGATATTTTTCTAGACCTAAACTAATTGAATATATCATTCCTAAAAATGCCAAAATCGATGTAGATATTGAAATGTATCTCAATCTTTTGTTACTGATATCTGCGTCAGGTAGGCCGATATGCGTGATAATTCCCCAAACCAAGCCCAATTGGAAAACGTTCGAAGCTGTGAATACGTGCAATCTTTCATAATCGTAGATATCCCATATTGCCATTAAAGACAAATTTATTCCAACCAATGCTCCAAGTATCCCGGAAATGTGTATCATATACCAGCGGGATCTGGATTTACATGAACTGTAAATTAGCCATGAAATGTAAATCAATACAAGTCCGTTTAGGAAAAATCCTACCTTGAAAATTATACGCTCTAGTCCTGGATAGTCTGCCTCTGAAATGAAGAACGGGAAATCTCTGTAGTTTCCACTCATTATGTGAATCGTTGAAGTTAGCAAAACAGTTGCTAGTGGTATAGACCAGCCAAGCCTCGCCACCGTTCTATTCTCAATCAAAGATATGCCTCCACCGTATCGTGAATGCAATCGTCATACGATTTCCATTGAAGACCCAATTCATCTTCTGCCTTTTTGCTTGAATATTTTGAGTCACCTTTTGAGAACGCCTTCGCAGCTGAGCGTGTTAGTAGTCTCTTTCCTGTGAATAATCCCATGAACCAATCTTGAGCCACTACAACAGGTAGTAACCAAAGGGGTATGCCAAGACGCGGGAATTTCATTTCAGGATACAATTTTTTTGCACGCTTTAGAAGATCGTGGATATTTCCATCTTGATATGGAGCTAACACGTATCTACCACTTGCTTCGTCTATCTCGTAGGCCTTTATGTGGGCTGTTGCAACGTCTTCAACATGCACGAATGCGAGTGGAATTTTTGGAACAACAGGATACTTTCCTTTCATGGCATTACCTATGATATCAGTCGAAGGTGTTGGGCGAGAGAATGAACCTCCAAGAACTCCGCTCGGATTAATCACTCTAAGGTCGAGTCCCAATTCAGTGGCTAACTCCCATGCTTTTCTTTCGGATTCGGTTTTTGCTTGAGTATAAGGCATTGAATAATTCTCATTCCAGTTCTTTTCATCCTTTATCTCACCCTTTGGACTAGATCCAATGGCAGCAACAGAAGACGTGTAAACAATTCTTGAGATCCCGGCTTTTGCAGCCGCTCTAAACACAATTTCAGTACCTTTTTTTGCCGTATCCAAAATGATTTGTTCATCTCCACTGGTTGCGTAAATTGTTGCTAAATGAAATAACCCATCAGCACCTTCTAGTACCTTTATCCATCCATCTTCTTCGAGAACATCAGCCTCGACAAACTCCATCTCAAGGTTTGGGGCTTTGTCTAGAGAACGCACGGTTCCTCGGACCTTGTATCCATTTTCTAGTAACTGCCTGCATAAATTATTGCCAATGTGGCCGTTAGCACCAGTTACAACAACTAGGCCCTCCATGAAATACCCCCTCAGTTCAATCTGAATGATACCATTGTTTGAATATATGTGTGCCACCCGCCGAACGATGCCTCTGCGTGTGCATGATACTCGACGTCGGGAAAAAGTGGTTTTTACCACGATGAATCCTGGTGTAGTGAACATGTATGTTTGTGGTGTTACAGTGTATGATCTCTGTCATCTTGGGCACGCACGCTGCTATCTAGCATTCGATTTGATTCATCGTTGGCTTGAGAAATCTGGTTATGACGTAAATTATGTTCAAAATTTCACCGATATAGATGATAAAATCATCATTCGTGCAAATGAAACCGGAGAGGATTGGCGAGAATTGGTTGAAAACAACATCGCTACGTATTACAGAGATATGGACGCGTTGAACATTCTTCGAGCGGATTCTTACCCAAGGTGTACTGAATATGTTGGCGATATGATTCGAATTACCGAGGACCTTATCGAGAAAGGAAATGCCTACGCTTCGGATGATGGTGTCTATTTCAGCGTTGAAAGTGCTCCAGAAAAATATGGCCAATTAACCGGGCAAAATATCGATGCGGTACGCAGTGGCGCAGGTGGTAGAGTTGATGGCACAGGTTCAGGAAAACGAGACCACAAGGATTTCGCCTTGTGGAAGGCTGCAAAACCGGGAGAGCCAACTTGGGATTCTCCTTGGGGGCCGGGTAGACCTGGTTGGCACATCGAATGTACTGCAATGAGCATGGATGCGTTCGGAACCCAGTTCGATATTCATGGAGGGGGCCATGACCTACTATTCCCTCATCATGAGGCTGAAATCTTCCAAGGTGAATGCCATACTGGATGCTCCCCGGTAGTTCATCACTGGTTGCACAATGGTTTCGTGAACATCGATGGAGAAAAGATGAGCAAATCATTAGGTAACTTTTGGACAATAAAAGACATACTTGAGAAGGTAGACCCACTAGTTCTCCGTTTTTCATTAATCAATGCACATTACCGTTCACCAATCGATATGAATGAGCAATTGTTGAAGGATGCAGAAAAAAATCATTCAAGACTTGTTTCAGTTTACAAGGCTGCTCTTGAATTGGTTGGCGTAAACTGTCCACCACTACCGGATGGTGACATAACTTCACAAATTCCGTTGGTTAAGAGTCTTGGACTTCTAGAAAAGATGGCTCAAGGGTTTGCTATAGCAATGGATGATGACTTCAATTCTAGAGAAGGATGTGCAAAAGTATTGGGTGCAATAAGGGAAATGAGCAAGATGCTAAGTGTCCTTGAAGGTGATGACTTGGGAGCGTATGCCGAGCATTGTGTAGAGTGGTTAGAGGATACTGCAGGCTCAGTTCTTGGAGTTCTTCCAACACGTGAACAAACTCTTGCAGAACCCGAAGATGATCCAAGACGTGCAGAAATTGCCGATAAGGTAGAGGAACTTATCTGCAAGAGAAGTGAAGCCAGAGCTGCCAAAGATTGGTCGGCTGCAGATGCAATTAGGGACGAATTGACTGCCTTGGGTGTTGTAGTTACCGACACTTCTGAAGGCCCAATTTGGGACTTAGTCTAGTTTTTCGGCGGTTCCATTGGTGGTAGTTCGGGAACGAACTCCTCTATGCTATCTTCTTGAACTAAATCTTCTACACCTTCTTTATCCTTTGAAACTATGATTATCGAAATTGCAACTAGGAAAATAATCACCATTACAATAGTCAAAGCAAATACGGGGTCTGAGTCATCAGATTTTGCGCTGTCATCGGTATCATCATCACAAATTCCGACACATGTGTCATCAGTTGAAGTATCATTTACTGTTTGGTTTGTATCTGTAAATTGACATGTGCCATCATCTTGATTTGCATTTGAATTGAAGTTATCTGCTGTAGGATCTGTGCATCCTAGAATTGGATTTGAGCCACCATTGTTGCTTCCGTTGGAATCTCCAATAAACGCTCGATCACCATTTGAATCATATTGGATGTCGTAGTAATCATACAATTTCGTCATATCGATGTGGTAATTTGCATGAGCAGAACGGTTTACAACATCGAAGAATCTGTCATCTCCGAGTGTGTAAATAGGGTCCACATTCATAGATTTCAGATGGTTCACATTATCTCTGTAATCTCCATCGAATGTTGTCGCTAACCAATCTTCAATTTGTGAATCAGTCATTCCATCAACATCATTCCAGTGTTCCTTGATATCATCAAAATTGTTTTGCATAGCCATTGCAAGTCCAGATTCAATACTTTCCCAAGTAATCATACCATCTACTTCAGACGTAGATGTTACATCGATTGCTTTTGTGAATCCAGGACCGTTTAGGTATTCCCAATCATCACCTTTCATTGCCGTCATTAGGTCAATGTCGCCAAACACTGCTTTTCCTTGGACTACGGTTAGCCTGACATCAGGGTCGATTGCTTCAATCATGTTACGATATGGGTTCTCATGGAACGTGTCAATCACGACCAAATCAGCATACATTCCTGATTTTATTTGACCAACAAAACTACCCCAGTTGCTTATTTCTGCAGCATTGCAGGTTACCATTTCTATCAGTTCATAATCGGAGAAATGATTTTCCAGAATCTCGCTATTCCACATGTCCGCAACTTTCAATTCATGCAGGTTGTTTTTGGTACCGCTTGGCCCCCAGTCAGGTGCAAGAGAAATAGTGACTCCAGCATTATCTGCTGCTACTACGTCAGTAGTGTCTCCATAAAGAACCAAGTTGGAAAATGGAGACCAAACAAGGCCAGCATCGACCTGGCTCATCTTCTCAAATTGACTTTGGTCTAATGCAGTGCCATGAATAATGACAGTCTCATCCATGACCAATCCTTTATCCCAAAGGATGTCGAATTCGTTCTTGCTAGATTGGTCAACCCCTTCCGCTAAGTGAATAAACCAAGCATTTAGAGAACCTGATTGACTTTGGCTGATTAGATGACCACCAGTGTAATCATATTCAAAATCATAGCCAGCTGCTACGCATGCATCTTTGTCATTAGCATACATTTCGTTGCCTGATGAGTCTTCAACGGTTGTACCGTCTTGATTCTGACATGTTCCTTTGTCCTTTGCAGCATCACAAACAGCACAAGTAGAAATTCCATCTTGACCAAAGTTGTACAATTCTACATTTCTCGATAGCATGCTATCCCATGCATCGGTTCCAGTACTTGGTGAGCCTTGAACTGCAGTAACGCCTCCTGCGACTGCTTGAACTTCAGCATACTTCATTTGTTCAGATGCCATATCCCATCGGTCTCTATCTTGGACATTGTTTTTCATCCAAGTAATGCTTGGGCCATAATCCCAATTGTCGCCCCATTGATATCGATTTGTGTATCCCCCTTCTTCGGACTTTTGTGAGATGTGAACATCAAAATCCCATACCGGAATATGATTGTAGTGCATGTGGTTGTGCAGATCGATAAGTCCTGGATAGATAGTAGCGCCTGTGTCGTGAACTGTTACATCGTCAGTATTGATTGGAGGTATTTCACCGTCAGACCAAACCGCAACAATCATGCCATCCTCAATCATAACATTGCCATTCTCTAGGACGTTGTTAATCCCAGTCATAGTAACGACTCTTCCCTTGAGTATATACTTGGATTCTGAGGAATCGCCTTGAATGAAACAGGTTCCATGTCTTTCAGCAGGGTTAGCATCTGCCTTTCCTAATGTACCATCATCATTCAGAATGTATGCTACATCATAGAATGAATCTTGAGCTGGGTATTTTAGCATACTTTGAGTTTCACCGCTTGTGTCCTTTAACACGGCAAAGTCATCTTCAAAGTAATCAAATTCGATTTGTGTTTTTGAGCGGAAAAATGTGATTGATTCTCCTGCTGCAATCGTTGTATTCCAACCGATTGAGCATGGTGCACTACCTCCGTTTGGATTGTCATCTAAAGTCCAATCAGAGATGTCGACATCAGTTGTTCCATCGTTTGTTAATTGGATGTATTGTTCACTGTTGGTCCAAACATCTCCATCACCATCTAAATCGACACCTCCATATTCTTCTCCAGATGATGATGCAAGAATTTCTGAAATTTTGACTCCGAGATAATTGGTTTCACTGATTGACCATTCGCCAACACTTCCCGAGTTATTGCCGCCGGAATTACCACCGCCGTTGTTGCCACCGCCGCTGTTATCATCTCCTTCTACGGTGCATGTTCCTTGAGTAGCGGCTGGATTAGGGTCGGCCTTCACAAGAGTTCCACCGTCACCTGGTGTGTACACTTTGTCCCAATCTGAATCGTATCCTGGATAATTAAACTGGCTTTGAGTTGTACCGTCTGCATCGATCAAATTTGCTGAATCTCCATCATGATAGTCCAATTCAATTTGGGTATCTGCTCGATAGAAGGTAATCGACTCACCCGCAGACAGGGTGAGGTTTGTGATTAAGCATGGTGCACTGCCACCGTTTGTAATATCGTCAATGGTCCAATTTGTGAGGTTTACAGGTTGTGATGCGTTATTTTTAATCATGATATATTGGTCGCTACTTGGTCCATAATTTCCATCACCGTTCCAATCAGTTCCATTGTAATTTTCATTGTTTGGAGATACCAGGATTTCAGTGATCACGACACCTTGGAAATTTTCAGAACTGTTGCTCCAACTGCCGGTTTCTGCACTAACAAGACCAGTTGGTAGTGTTGCGATAATGAGAAGGAGAGCAATCAATAGTTTGCGCATGTCACGACGAGAGTGTTTCAGCACATGAAGTAACCTATTCCATAACAAAAGAAAATTTACAACAAAACGATAGCCTCAAAACCCACCTCAGTTGCCACCAGAACATGAGACGGGCTCTTTTCATGCTGACGATCCTGTTGCCAGCAATGTTCTCGGGTTGTTTTGGAGAAGAAAGCGCAGTAAATATGCCTGAAGAAGAAGACTCAGCATACCTCCAACCTTGGGAAAGAGCAGATGAGACATACGATAATAGCGATGTATTCAGCAGAGTAACAGTGAATGGCTCTTACGATATAGATACTGTAAGAAGCGTGTATGTTGATGTTCCTACAATCACAGCAGCCGATGGCGGAGCTGGTTTGACCGGTGATGCTGTGGTGCACCTGGGGCTTTGGTTGCCAGTAATCGAAGGATGTGATTGGGAAGCAGGTAACCTCTCTGAGGAATGCCGAGTACCAGTTATTGCTGAAATCGGGCCATATTACAACGATGGAGATGTCGATGCTTTAACCCCTGCTGAAAGGCTGGGACGATTCTTGATTGAAAATTATGTGCCACATGGATATGGTGTGGCTCAAGTTAGCGTTTTTGGAACAGGTGAATCTAACCACTGCATGGATTTAATGGGGACTGATGAGCAAAGAGGAATTGATGCTGCAGTAACTTGGCTCGGTAGTCAAGGATGGTCTAACGGCAAGGTTGGAATTATAGGAAAATCGTATGATGGAAGCACTCCTTGGCAAGCTGCTACCTTCGGTAATCCCTACCTTGCTACAATTGTTCCAATGTCCGGGTTAGTAGGAGTGCACGAACTAATGTGGCGCAATGGAAGTATGGAGGCTAGAGGTGCAATCATGCACAATGGTGTCTATGGTTCCTTTGGTATAGATGGTGACGCTGATGATGTTGACAATGCATGTGAAGGATATGCAGAGGGATACGCAAATGGTCCTGCAGCATATTTGCTTGGCAACATGGTTGACTATGCAGGGAATACTTACTGGACTGAAAGGTCATTTATGGGTAGAGTCCTAGAAAATTACAACGGTTCTGTCTACATCATACAGGGCATGCAAGATTGGAATGTAGATCCCCACATGGCATTCCCAATACACCAGCAGGTTGCAGATGCAGGAATCGAAATCAAGACTCTTGCTGGGCAATGGGCTCACGATTATCCGGACCGTGTTTCAGGTCACAGCTCTCAAGGAGCAGGCCGTGGACAAGAAGCATATCCGTACACTTTGCGTTGGGATTGGGCTGATGAAATGCTGTACTGGTTTGATTGGTATCTGAAAGGCGAAGGTGATGCACCAATACTCGGTGTCGAAATGCAAGATAACCGAGGAGGATGGAGATTCGAAAGCACATGGCCAGCAGAAGATACTCTCTACATGCCGATTAGGGGAGATGAAATGAGTCCAAGCGGCGCATCTGTTGGAAATCCGGTGACATTTGGTCCAATCACAATGTCATACGGTCCCTTTGAAAATGACACTTACATTGCCGGAATGCCAACATTCCACATCTCTGCAACGCCGCATACTTTCCAAAACGGTCATATCTTCATTGAGATGACAGATGATGCTGGAATTCACCTTGGTCATGCAGTAATGGATTTGAGGTTCCATGCAGGTGGCAGGGATGGGGTTCTTCAGATAGAACCGTTCGACACAGTGATCGCCAAGACTGAATTCATGCCAATGGACGTATTTTTGGCGGCTGGCGAAACTATTCATCTCACCGTAACACAAACTGGTGAGGACTATGTTCCAAGCCCTGCAGCCTCTGGCTGGTTCACAGTAAATTGGGCAGCATCCACTCTTACATTGCCTATTGTCGACAGAACTTGTGATGATTTATTCCAAGTTCCAATGATTGAATACGGTGAAGATGTTGGCAGAATTTGTTAATCAAAATCGGCCTAAGATGGAAGTAAATACGTCCCTAGCATCTCCATTCGAACGTTCGACCAATCTTCTGACAATTAGTTCAGGAGTGGAGCGAGCCAAGTGGTTTCTTCTAGGAGTTCTGTCAACAATTAGTTCCAGATTTTCATCAAGTCCCCTTGCTTCAATTCCATCTGTTCGCATTTCTTTACCAGCAGCCTCAATAATTGCTGGAGCAAGGTGTGTTACCAACAACATGCATGTTCCTGAATGAGATTCAGCAGCCTCTAACATTCCGGCAATTATTCTAGCACCTGCACCAGGCTCTGTTATGGCTTCAAGTTCATCTGCTAGAATTAATTTTGAATTACTGTTGGAAACAACCTCTGCTAATTGTAGCAATGTTTGCTCAAGTGCACCAGCAGATTGTGTCCCCCCTGCTTTAGCGAGTACGTGCAATGATTCTATTCTTCCAACTTTGGCTGATTTGGCAGGTACAGGTAGTCCCATGTGTGCCAAAATTGTGCAGTGTGCAAGCAGTTCTAACATGGTGGTTTTACCACCGCTATTTGCCCCTGTTAGCAAAGCAATTGATTGCTGGTCTCCATTGTCGGCACAATTTCCTAATCCATAGTCAACAGGATCTGCAATTCCATCGATTAGTAGATGTCTTCCAGACTTTATTGAGATTCCATGCTCACATATTTCTGGCATTATGGCTTCAACGCTTCTAGCCCATCTCCCGATAGTTAACCACTGGTCTAATTCAACTAATTTGCGTAGTGAGTTTTCACATTTCGACTTCAGAGGAGCAAGTCTTCTCGCAAGTGAAATTAATCGGTCTGATTGTGTTGTTTTCCACAATTCTTCCAATTGTGAATCTATGCTATCAAGAGTAGTTCTGTCAACTTTAGTTGGCCACTCACTCTTGAAGATAGTACGAGGGCATCTAACTCCGACCTCAGAGAGCAAATTTGCTAGCTCATCAGTTGCTGATTCAATCGCTTGTTCAATTGCATCGCTGGTTTGCTGCGCTAATTTCCTTTGTAGTGAAGCAGCATCAGCAAGAGCTTCCAGCATATCAGAACCAGATAAATCGAGTTTGACACTTTGCATGGCTTCGTCTACCTCATCATGAATTCGCTTTTCGAGTTCCTTTGCCATTGGCCACAGTTTGTCACGTACATCTGCAATTGCCTCAGCGTCTGCTTCATTTGCCATTTCATCTAGTAACTCTCTAAGTTGTGGCATTCTGATTTGATTGAAGTGAGAATAGAATCCTTTCCCCTCCGGCAGATTTGTCAGAAGTTCTAGGGATTCTCTGTTATGCTCAAACCAACCAACGCACTTCTCGGGCAGTATCATGTCAATAGACGAACCCTCTGGTAATACTAACCATCCTTCTGGAGTTTGTGCAGGCCCTTCAGGACCAACCCATGTTACCGATTTGAAAACCTTGTAATCCTTCCAAGTTTCTTGTTCAGATGGTGTTAATACTCTACAAAATCTCTTCAATTCATCTATCGGATTTTTTGATACAACCACTCTGTCGTAATTACCATCCACTTCACTTGGTATGCGAAGGCCTTCTATGACAAAATCACATGTCATTGCTTGTGCTATGATTTCTCTTCTGGAATCGGTGTCTTTGATTGGCATTAGGCTTCTTAGTCTCGAACGGGTGGACGCATTTACTGCATAATTAGCGATGCTAGTAACCAACTCTTTGTGCAACCTTACTGATTCCGGCGTGGCGAGAAAATCTTCCATTCCGTTTAGTGAACGAGCAAGACTATCTGCACGCTTCAGAGAGACTCCATCTACCTCTGCGATAACTTCAGTCTGCCCGTCTGCTAACAGTTGCAGGACCTTGTCTTCTGTGCCGAAATGATCTGTTAATTTCCTTGCTAATCCTGCCCCAACCCCTGGCAATGCCTTCAGAACCATATTCGATAATCACTGTCAAAGGCTTTTGAAGATAGGGGTCACTCAAACCTTTACTTTCACATTACTTTGTTTTTTGAATGCGGGCACTACAGAGGGGCCCTTTGTAAAATCTCATTCTTCCCATCAGTAAAATCGGTTTATACACTTGAAAATTAAGAGATTTTCATTAATAGAGATTTTAGAATCCGACGACTGATAATAAATCCAGTAATCAAAAACATTACTCCGCCTGTAAGTAGGAACAATATGCCTACCAGTTGTCCGTTTGTCGGGCCAATGGTAGGGTTAGAGCTTGCCATTGCGTCGTCAAGAACCAAACCAACTAAAATAAACAAGACTGAAAAAATAAACAAAAATCCCGGCTTAGATATTCTCTGTAATAGTGGAAAACTCTCTACATAGGGAGGTGACAATTCCTGTTCGTTTGAATTCTGAATATTTTCCGACTTTGAAGCCGGCCATAACCTCCAAACTCCGAAAGAAAAGAACAAACCAAAAACGATCATCATGTTTCCAAGTTCAACATCGTTTGAATCTGGATGCATTGCTATGACAATCCCTTGCAACAACACTAAAATGCCTACCAGGCCTAAGAAACGGGCAATGGATTTTTTCAACCTCTGAGTTCCTTGAGCACTGACCACGTTATTTCTAAGGGCGCCTCTAACTTTTCAATATACTGCCAGATTTGCGAAGAAGACCTTTGGTAAATGTTCACATTTGTAAAGGGTAATCGGATGAACCCTTCTTATACATCCGATTACCCTTAGCAATCATATGAGAATACGAAGGGCTTGCAGTGGGTCGATACAAACGCTACCGTTGTATTAGACAAATTGCCTATTTTTAGTTGGTCGGACCATAAACAGGCATCTCAACTTCAACAGCAAATAGTGGGTCAGGGTCACTAGAATCGTGGTATGCAACTACAACTCCTCCATCGTTAAGGATGCCTAGGGATGCAAAGTCGAACCTGATATCATTTCCAGCACCACTCGTGGAATCTAAGTCTCCAAGTCCAATCATCGTAACAGTATCTGGTTCCATTGATTCAGAATATTCACGAACGTGGTATAGGATGTCCTTATCCGGTCCTTCTGCAGATTGGTATCTAACATTCAAAACGAATAGGTCCAACGCACCGTTAGCTTGGAATTCCCATTCCTCAATCGAAGACCAATCTTCATGGGAATAATTCTGAGTAGCCCATGTGGAACCTCCATCGTAAGACAGATGGTGAGTGAATGTAGTTCCTTCAAGGCTAACGCAATGAAGTGCTCCCGTTGAGTCGATTTGGCAATATTCACTAGGGAATAACACATCGTGCTTATTCCAATTTAGTGAAGTATCCAAGAATGCAGACGTTCCATCTGTAAAGTAAGAAGGGAAGTAAAGTCCTCCACTGGGGAGAGGGAACGCCCTCATTTCTTTGTGTGGCTTGTTAACGTCATAGTATTCGCCTGGGTTTGTGAAATTCAAATCTACTTCTTCAGCACCTGGATTTGAATTACGACCTGTAAATTGGAAATTGTAGTAGTTCAATCCATCAACGCTAATTTGGCCACCAGCATTCATTGATTGATGCCAGAAATTGGACACGACTAGGCTTGCCCAATCCCCGCTTCCAAAGCCAGAGGAAATAGGCCCAATAACTTCCACCTGCCAAGATCTGTCATAGAATGGTTCTGTAATACGATTGTAACACCAAGTCCATTCATCTTCTGATGCATCATAGAGAATTGCATAGAATTTGTCTAGTTTCAAATCTCCTCCAACGTAAGGGAACCACGACATTGAGATAATGTCTCCATTTGTTGCTTGCACAATACTACCTTCTCCTAGCCCCTCTTGTCCAGGATTGGTTGGAACAGGTGTTCTGCACATTGGGTCGGTGAAAACACCAGGGATGTAGGTGTCCCATTCGTGTCCTCTGTCATGTGACCAAACCGGATATTCTCCTCCAATGTTGAGGATTGTTCCGTCTATTGTCGTAGCAAGATAATGTTCACAACAATTTCCACCATACTCTTTGTTGAATAC
>Ga0163110_10000151_pt1 | contig 30421 bp, 31 predicted proteins | sample CRUFie1St17metaG_FD_108703 | JGI IMG/M metagenome (GOLD analysis project Ga0163110, IMG submission 108703) | Marine microbial communities from the Costa Rica Dome - CRUD Field 142mm St17 metaG | ecosystem: Environmental > Aquatic > Marine > Oceanic > Photic zone | place: Costa Rica: the Eastern...
ACTAATGAGTCATGTGCTCCTGTTGACATTGCAACTGCAGCTATATCTACTAAATCTGCTGGGGGCATCAGTACTTTATCGATAACATGGATAACTCCATTCGAAGCCATTACGTCCGCGCTTGTTACTGTTGCATCTCCGATCATAACAGTTCCATCTGTAACTGTGAATGATGCATCGTCTCCGTTGACCATTGCGACAGTCATTCCGTCAGTTACATCCGCTGCGTAAACTGCTCCAGCGTAAACGTGGTAGAGTAGTATGTCGACCAAGGTTGCATTTTCTTCGTCAGTATCGAAGGTTGACAGATCAATCCCAGCATCGGTAAATGCTTGGTCTGTTGGTGCAAATACTGTAAATGGGCCATCACCTTGGAGTGTTGCTACCAAATCTGCTTGTACTAAAGCAGCAACTAGAGAGTCATGAACCCCAGTATTGGTTGCGTTTGTAGGTATGTCGTCATTTGAGTCTGCCATTGCTATTGGCATCGACATTAAACAGGCGGTCATTATTAAGGCTACTAATGCATTTCTTTTGTGCATAATTACCACCCGTATTCATTTACCTATTTAACAGATGTATGATTTGCAAATACAATCTTATCTCTACATATATTAACTAGTGTTTACAAAAATAAATATCAAAGAAATCCAAAAACGCTTTTTTATATCTGTAGTTGTATTGGAGGTACTATGAATGCAGACGAGTCACAAGATGTCTTGATAGTAGGTGCCGGACCAGGTGGTTTAGTTTCCGCTCTTTTACTGGCTCATTCCGGGCTGAAAGTAACTATATTAGAAAAATCTTCAGCCGTTGGAGGGCGTACCAAAATCGTGGAAATGGACGGTTTTAAGTTTGATAGAGGTCCAACATTCTTCCATTACCCCGAAGTCATAGAAGAAATATTTCAAGCGATTGGTAGAGATGCTCATGAAGAATTGGGTTTGATACCACTGGACCCTTCTTACAGGCTAACATTCGGCGCCGGTGGGTCGATAGATGCGACATCTAATCTCGATGAAATGACAGAGAGAATTAGAGAGTTATCTGGTGACAAGGATGCTAAGGGATTTGAGAAATATGTCTTAGAAAATAGGAAGAAATTAGATTTTTCCAGGGTATGTCTACAAACTCCATGGAAAGGCCCTTCAGATTTACTTACCAAAAGAGCAATGAAAGTTGCAACCATATTGAAGCCATGGGCATCTGTTGCTAGTGATTTGTCAAGGCTTTTCGATGATGAAAGGGTACGATTAGCAATGTCTTTTCAGACTAAATATCTTGGAATGAGTCCATTCCACGCCCCTTCGTTGTTCACTATATTGGCATTCCTAGAATATGAACATGGTATATTTCACGCCAAAGGAGGCCTTGGTTCAATCACAAAAAGAATGGCTGATATAGCTGAAGAACTCGGCGTTGAAATTAAACTTGAAACCGATGTAGAAGAATTAATATTCGATAACAAAAAAGTTGTCGGTGTAAGAGCCAATAACGAAGAATACAGGGCAAAGAAAGTAGTTTTAAATGCCGATTTTGCGCACGCAATGACTACATTGATACCGAACAATAAAAGGAAACGTTGGTCGGATAAAAAGTTAGAAAAGAAAGGATATTCTTGCTCAACCTTCATGCTATATCTTGGAATTGACAAGATGTACGACCAGCCTCATCATCAAATATACGCTTCAAAAAATTATGAAGAGAATTTGAAGGACATCAGCAATCACAAAATTACATGGGAAGATCCCTCATTGTACGTGCAAAATGCATGTGTGACTGATACCAGCCTAGCCCCGCCGGGTCAATCTACACTGTATGTTCTTGTGCCCGTTCCAAATACCGACGAAAGTATAGTCTGGGATGACATAAAGGAGGAATATACTGAACTTGTCTTGGACATGATGGAAGACAAACTTGGATTCGACGGTGTGAGGGATTCGATAGTATCGAAGACAGTAGTAACTCCTGATGACTGGAATTCTTCGGACATCTACAGGGGAGCTGTTTTCAATCTAGCTCATTCGTTAGATCAGATGCTATGGCGACGCCCACAAAATAGATTTGAAGAATTTGATAATTTATTCCTCGTTGGTGGCGGAACTCATCCTGGAAGTGGTCTACCAACAATATTTGAAAGTGGTAGAATAGCAAGTAAATTGATTCTATCAGATTTCGGTGTAGAACCAGATTGGAATGGAATCGACATCTGGTTTGGAGATTTAAAAAAGCCAAAATCAGTAAACAAATTGGTGGCATGAAATGAAATCCTCTCTATTTATCTCGATAGTCCTCCTTTCAAGCCTCCTTTCTGGATGCGTTGCTGAAGAGGAAATGATTCAGGAAGACTCTTCGAATGAGGTCCCTGAAAGGATATCTTTTTCTGCCCCATTATTGAATGGTTCATCAAACATGAGTAACTTTGTCCTTGAAGATTATGTCTCAGATGGGCCGGTTTTGATGCTCTGGGTTGCAGCGGGGTGTATGGGCTGCCACTCATGGACAGATTTACTATCAAATGAAGTAGAAAATGGTAACATCAGTGAATCATCTTTACTCAGTATACATAGGTATCCGTCGTTCGAATCTGAGGCTTATGTGAACGAAGTGTATGGTTCCGATGAAAACTCTACAAATCCGGTCAGTTGGCCTCTGGTACTTCCAACTGAAGACACTGTAGTTTACGATATCGAGACCGGTTCTGAAAGCGATTCTAGTTTTTACAATTCATTTGGTAACCCTTCGACACCAACACTTCAAATCATGAATACCGAAGGAGAGATTGTCTGGACATCTAGAACATACTGGCCAACATCAGGAGTTTTAGAGGAAATCAAAGTTCTGATCAATTAAAACTAAAATACACGCAGTTATTGAGCTACCAACAATAAAGTGATATTCTAAATAAAACTAGAACTCATATTATTTTCTAGCTGATATAGACCATAGCCCAAGTGCTGATAGCGCAAATCCGATTTTTCTCATGAATCCTAATTGAAGTCTTTTGGATAAAACATCACCATTCCTTCTTTCTGCTTCAGAAACTATGCTAGAATATACTGCACACATCATGTGGGGATTCCTTCTGGAATCCTTTTCTATTAATGGAATAAGATTCAGTGCTATATTTCGATGAGTCTTTGTTCTACTGATGTAGTGTTTCATGAACTTTTTCCATTTCTTGCTGCTAGCTAGATTAACATCTTCCATTTCTTCCGGCTTGATATTGAACATCTTTAATTCATCTGTTGGTAAGTACAATCTACCTCTTTCCCTATCTTCTTGGATGTCTCGTAAAACGTTCACCATTTGCAAGAATATACCCATTTCTTCCGCATATTCTCTTGCATCAGGATCACTGTATCCATATATTTCTATTAAACTTAAACCTACAGTCGATGCAACCTTGAAACAGTAACCTCTCAATTCCTCAAAACTTTGATAGTTTGTAGGGAATAGATCATCTTCCATTCCTTCAATCAGTAGTCTTAACTCAGAGATTCTAATAGGGAACTTCTCTAATGTGTCCTTCAGAGCAATGAATATTGGATGTCTCACATTTAATCCGGTCTCTATGGCATCTAGATTGTCTCTAAACCACAGAAGGGCTCTTACTCTTTGGAAGTGGTTCTTATCGTCATTGGAGGGTTCGCACATTCTTTCTAATCCTAAAGCAATCGCTCTGTATTCCGCTCTTTGATTTAAGTCCAGCATATCTTGTTGTCCTAGAACTGATAAATCAGGAAGCCAATCACCATCTACAATGTCATCTACTTTTCTACAAAAAGCATACAATGCGTGCACTGAAGACCTTTTTTCAGTAGGTAAAGATTTGAACGATCTCAGGAATGAGGTGGATGCAGATCTTGTGATATCCTCGCATATTTGGTATGCATCTGATAGTGAAATTTTGTCCCCAGCCTTCTCCTTGCTGAACAAAACCATGGCCCTCTGAACTGTACATAGATTATCAATGAGTGTTTCGGGACCACTCAGAAAAAGGTATTTCTTACCCCTTATATTGAAGCATGAAACCTCCTCCGTAAAACATGGAGGGAGGGGATATGCTTACCGACTTAAATCGAAGTAACGAAGATTGTGTGCTAAAATTTGCAGATGGGACCTCTTTCAAATTAACTTATTTATCAATAAGATCTCGATGTCAATGTGCTAAATGTAAACCTAGGCAAAATAATGAACAAAGGATCATCGAGTTTGAAGAAGAAATCTCTCGTTTAATGGTAGAAAAACCAAAAGTAGAATTGGTTGGGAGATATGGTATTCGTTTTGAATGGCCTACAGGATGTTCTTCAGGGATTCATTCTTTTTCTCATCTGAGGAAAGTATCCGAAGAACTCGGCAAGCAATTAGATTAGAATCCGATTCCCAAAATCCTGAAATGCAATCTATCTTTCCGTGGGTTTGTCGAATACATGGGTCTTCCCCGTTTTACGGCAGTGATAAATATGAATAAAGAAAATCATAAAGATGAAATCGAAGAAGATTCCTGGGCCTTGTATGCTGACGCAAGTTACGGAAATTCTGTTGTTGAATCAGAGGAGGTTACACAATCAAATCCAGAGGTTGAGGAGGAGTGGTTCGATGGAGACGATTTTGAATTCGGGGGATCTACAATAAATTGGGATGCCCCCCCTTGTCCAGCACCTCTAGGAATTGAACATATTATCCGTATCGGTTGTTGTGACTTTTGTATCGATAGGCTGGCTGGAAAACGTACTAATTTGAAAGGTAAAGAAGGGGGTAAAGAAATACGTAATGAAGCATTTTTGAATAATCCTGAACTTGAATCATCCTTGAAAAATGAACTCTGCCCAATGTGTGAAGACCTGTTTGATGATGTAGATAATATAGTCACTCGTATCATTGAAAAGATAGGGCATGTAGAACATTCAACGATTCAACTCGGCATACATCTTCCAAAAGATTTGGTCGAAGAAGAAGATAAAATCAGGACAAGGCATGGTTCCCCTGGTTCTGCTCCGTTGAAGCTTTCTTTTGTGAGAGAAATACAGGAAAAGTTGTCAATTAAAATAACTGATGTTGGTTTTGTCAAGGAAAAGCCGGATCTAATGATCCTGATTGATGGTCTAACATTAAGGGTTGAAGTTGATGTAAGACCGGTTTTCCTTTACGGTCGGTATCGTAAACTTATTCGAGATCTCCCCCAAACAAGATGGCCTTGTAGGGCCTGTAGAGGGCGCACTGGAGGATGTGAATCTTGTAATCACACTGGACTACAATACCTAGAGTCAGTTCAAGATTTGATTGGAGAACCAATTCGGCTCGCGTTGGCTGCCGAAGATACTTCTTTCCACGGAATGGGCCGAGAAGATATTGATGTTCGATGTTTGGGACAGGGACGCCCTTTTGTAATTGAAATAAAGAAACCCGTGACCAGAATTATTGATTTAGCAAGTATACAAGAAATTGTCAATCAGAATGCAGAAGGGAAGGTCGAAATTAATAATCTTCGGTGGTCAGACCGCTCAGAAGTAGTTAAGGTGAAAGAAAGTCGTTCCGAAAAATCATATACTATTAGGTTTAAAGTTGAAGATATTCCAAACCACGATACAGTATTTGAGATGATATCTACACTTTCAGGAGTTACTCTCGCACAAGAAACTCCACAACGAGTTTCTCATCGCAGAGCTGCTAAAGTTCGTAAAAGAAAAGTCATAAAACTTTCAGATATTTTGATCGAAGATGATGAAGTACAGTTTTTTGTTCGTTGTGAAGCAGGTACTTACGTAAAGGAATTAGTCCACTCAGATGAAGGTCGAACTGTCCCTTCTGTGAGTAGTGTACTCGGAGATAAAAAGTGTACTGTAATTTGGCTTGATGTTGAAGATATTCACTATTAAAGAGCAATCAACTAAATCCGAGTACTTAAGAATACGAGGCAGGTCGACGGCTTCCAAGACCTACGGTCTGTAAGGTGATATCATGGTGACAAGAACGCATGGACAACGTCAAGGAACACGTTCGATTCTCAAAAAAAGTAAGCGTGATAAAAGCCGAGTTTTCATTAATAGAGTAATGCATCCCTATACTGAAGGAGATAGAGTGGCGATCGTTTTAGACGGCGCTCAGCACAAAGGAATGCCACATCGTAGGTTCCAAGGACGTACTGGAATTATTGCCGGCAAACAAGGTCGTGCTTACATTGTCAATTTCAAAGACGGCAATATGAAGAAAACAGTAGTTGCTCGACCTGAGCACCTAAAACCGATAAAAAAGGAATGATTTTATGACCGAAAAAGAATTTGTAGATTTTGCTACAGTACGTGAACTTCTATCAGACGCAAGAGAGAGGCGTGGAGACTTGTCTTATGAACAAATAATGGCTCTACAACACGCAGAATGGGCAGCATCAACTAATAGAGGAGGAACCAAAACAGACCCAAAAGTATTCGTAAATCTCTACAAAGCTCTCTCTGAAAATGAGAAATTATCGCAATACCCAGAAATTTGTTCTAAATTAGCCGAACTGACTCCTCTGAATGTGAAAGGAGTAAGAGTAATTATCTCAAGTAAAAGAATTGCAATGGATACATCTGAAGTCGAAGATATTATCACAGTCATACGACAACATGTTCTTTGATTTAGAAAATATTGACACATTAATGAATTAATTATTGAATAAAGACCTGTCTCAGGTGGTTGTAAATCATGTATGCGAACTCACCTTCCGATGCTGGAGACGGCCCATCTTCTGTTTTTTCAGGAGAAACCCATTTAAGAATTTTAGATATATCTGAGAGAAGACCAGTTGGCCACGAGGTACATGCATTGACGGAACCTTCTCTTTATTTGGTCCGAGCCAAGGTCTTAGAAAAAGAGGGAATCACTAGTGGAACAAGACTAATGGTAGAGGATAACAAGGTCGGCCCACTGTCGTTACTTCGATATCGAGATTTATCAACTAATAGTGAAGATATTATTCTTGATGAATTAATAGGTGCGATAAAAGACAATTCAGAAATTCACATGGGGTTCTACAATCGCGCGAATAATATTTCTTTGAAAGTACATGCTTTCCAGCTTCTACCAGGTATTGGTAAATCTAAAGCACAAAAAATGGTTCAATCACGTGGAATGGCGGGTTGGATGGATTTTTCTGAAGTTGATGAGGCCTGTGAAATAGATTCGGTAAGATTGTTGGCAGAAAGATACTTGATAGAGATTGAAGATCCTTTGAATAATCGGAGTATATTGGATCATCTTATTCGCTCATCTAATTAATCTGGAATTACTATGGAAGATTTAGACCCAAGATTATTGGTCGACTTGCTTAGAGATCGTATTATTCCGGACAAGTCTCTCGGCCAACACTTTCTTCTCGACCAAGATGTTATCTCTCGCTCAATTGAAATCTGCAATGAGCTAGGATTTCCATTGAATTCAGATTCAAAAGTACTCGAAATTGGATCTGGTCCAGGTTCATTGACGTTATCTTTACTCAGGAGTGGCTCTGAAGTTGTAGGAATTGAGATAGATGATGAAGCCGTTTCACATCTAAATAGAATATTTGGCCATGCTGATGGCCAACTCAAGATAATTCATGGAGATGTTTTGAAAGTTAAATGGCCCAGAGACTTATCTCATATCATAGCGAATTTACCCTATCAGATATCGAGTCCTGTTCTAAATTTAATTCAGCAATATCATCATCGTAGTCCATTAAAGGTAGTCGTAATACTTGTTCAAGACGAATTTGCCGAAAGAATGTCAATGGAACATTTTGGTTCATTAAGCCCTCTTGGCCTATCTCTTTGGTTAGATTTTGATGTAAAATTGGATAAGAAAGTACCAGGAGGTGCATTTAGTCCAGCCCCGAGAGTAAATTCACGATTAGTGACACTAAAACCGATAGATCGTTCAATAAAAAATGGTCCAATAGATCGTAAAATGTTTAGACTAATAACCCATCATTGTTTTTCAAATCGTAGAAAGAAAATTAAAACACTATTATCAAATCCTCCTCGTAGAATCAGTAGAATAAATGGTTGGCATAAGTCTAGATGGAAGTCGGCAGTTGAAAATCTAATTTCCAATCCGCCTAGTAATTTTTCTGAAAATTGGTTCAATAATCGCCCAGATATGCTTGAGCCAGAAGAATGGGCAATAGTGGCTAATAGAATATCTGATTTTAGTCAGTGATGGAGACAACTCTGACCGTGACTTGATAGCGTACGCTTGATTCGCTGGGCCACTGGGAAGCCTGTTGTAAGTTTCGTAGTTGAGGTTTTGTCATGGCAAAAAAAGACACCTATCTAGCACTATTGCGCCGTGGTATAGACGAAAAAACCGCTCAAATTCTATCAGACGGCGGGATTAAAGTCGGTGATCTAAAAACCTTAGATGTCGAGACTTTAACAAATAATTATGGTTTGAAGAAGGAAATAGCTACTTCAGTTCTTGATTCAGTAAAATCAGGCCCGCGCTCCTCAGCCAAACAAAGATACCTGGCCGATGTTCTGTCCGATACTGGTGGAAAGAAAAAAGTCGATAAAATTGAAGAGCAGAGGTTCAAAAGAGAACAGAAAGATCTCCATGCGGAGTTATTAGAAAAGAAAGAACAGTTAAGAATAGCTAAGGTTGAGCAATTTCGAGAGAAGAAATTAGTAATGAATCGTTTAGGTAAGACCGTAGAACTGATAGTTAAATTGGAGAATACCTTTGATGAAGAGGGTAAAGATGAACAGAGAACTAAACTCAGAGATCAATTAGAAACTCGTGGACTTGAAGCGGCTAGAGATCATGAATTATTGGATTTGACAGGAACTCCTCAAGACATTGTTGATTTTCGAAGAAAAATAGCTCCTGTGTTGTGCATGCATGCTTGTCCAGAATGTGGGGAGGAGATGGATCCTAGAGGAGGAAATGTAATGGAAGACATGACTGATTTCATGCTAATCTGTTGGGACTGCGAAAAGGAATTTCGAGCGCCAATGGCACAAGTAGTGGAAGACAAACTAGGAAACGGTAAAAGAATCCGAATAGATCCTAAGAAAGGTCCGCGATTGAAAGTCTACCTACCTCCTAAGAAATCAGAAACGCTAAGTGTTGATGATTTGATTAAGAGAGATCTAGAATCTACAGGAGCATCTGTTGCAGAACTTGAGGCAGCAGTTGAAGCCAGTAAACTTTCTGGAGGGTTAATGAGCATAGAAGATTGGATTGATCAGACAATCGCTGCTAAAGGATACATTCAAGCTCAAGAACATAGAGAAGAATTTATTCTTGCAACAGGAGCCGGCGCCACTAAGTTCAATAAATGGATGAAGAAAGCTGGCTTATATTTCAACAAACAAACTGGACGCTGGACTAGGTGGGAAGATCGTTAGTTTCTAACTATATTCTCATTTTTTTTAGATGGTTTGAATAAATCTATCATCTTGGGTTATTCATGGCAATCATTCGATTCTTCCGTGGAGGTTTGCTATTGGGTTCCGCAGAAGTAGATGATGGAGACTTCATTGTAGACGTTGCAGAAAAAATTGGCATCAACATACAAACAAATTGTACATCTGGTAATTGTGGGACATGTGTAGTCAGATTAATTTCTGGGGAAATTGAATATCCTGAACCTTTACCGCCAGGATTAGATGAATATTTGATTGATGAGTCAGGCGTGCTTTCCTGTTGCATGATTTCAGAAAGTTCATGTGATATTGATATAATTCCCCCTATTTGAGGTTTTGAAATGGTCGATTGGAATAATAATGAATTAATATTTCTCTTAATTTTTGATATATTAGCTCTGTCTTTCGCCATTTGGTGGTTATCTGGTCGAGTAAAATCAAAAATTAAAGAAGTAAATGAAAGAAAATTAAATAGATGGGCTAGAGAAGAAGAGTGATTCTACTCATTAACAGCAGCAGTCCATCGTTTTGCCTGAGGTATCCCAACAATCTCGATATGGCAAGCAAGAACACCTCTTGCTTTCTTAATCTCATTTCGCAACTCAATCAAATCGTTCACGCAACATGGGCAATAAGGATGGGTCGGGGTAATCCAAAGTTCAACAATTCCTCCCTCACTAATTTCAACTCCTTTCAGAATATCTTTATTTTTCAATAATTTACCGTGTGGTTCTTTTCTTTCTCGCAAGATCTTGGCCAATCTTCTTTCAACTGCACCGGAGGAATGAGACACATGCTAGCGCAAGAGACTTACGAATTAGTATCTTGCCAAATCTTAATTCCATTCCGTGATAAATGGGAATTTATCTCCCATAGTTAGATATTCCATTCCATTTCTTGTCCTAACAAACGTATCTTCTGTTCCTATGCAACCATCTGCATAGATTACTTTCGGCTCTATCGCCATTATTCCTCCATTTCTTAGAGGTCTATCGAAACCTTTCGCAATCACTGGCGTTTCATCCAGTTCTAAGCCTACAGAATGACCTAAAAAATTAGATTGGTCTGGTAACATTCCCATTAAATTTTTCTCATAACCCATTTCTTTGGCTAGTTGACTTCCGATATCCCAAGTTTTTGAACAATTATCTCCCGATTCTAAACTAGATACAACCTTATTTCTTATTTCCACCATATCATCTAATCTTTCCATCCACTCATTATTCAATTTTCCAGCACTAAAAATACGAGTACAATCAGATACATATCCTCTGTGCAAATGTACAATATCGACTGTAACTGGTGAACTTGGTTTAACTTTCTCATGCCCAGAACCCAATGATGATATCGGGCTTGCACCAACTCCTCCAATGGCTGAATCAAAATATGAAGGTACAGATGCTGATTTTCCTGCAACAATAACCACTCTATCGCAGTCCATAGGCCATTTCCTCATTCTAATTCTCCCTCCAAAGCCAGCATTTCTACTAACTTTGTCAGCGATGGAAGCCATCTCTAATTCTGTCAGACCTAGACCTCCTTTTTCTTTTACAGCCTTGAACATTTTTTCGTTAATTTTACCACTTTCTCTGAGCATTTCAATTTCCCAGCTGGACTTGATTTCTCTCAATTCGTACATAATGTTTGTACAATCTTTGGCTTCTCCGACCAAGGAGTTTAATTTATTATTAATAAATTTCCAACGATCATGTGGGATCTTTCCAGCGAGTAGTGCGGGTTTTTCAGTCCCTCCTCTTTTTTTGACTTCATCAGCTAAATTTGACATTTTCGGTTGAAGGACTACTGGGTCGGGACAGTTGTCTCCTCCGGATTCAAACTTAGCTCTCTCTAAAGATCTCCTCACCCAATGCGTAGTTTCGACATTAGAATTTTCTGACCCAATCAAAATCATGCCATTCTGCCTTCCACCAGTCAACCAATAAAGTTCCACAGGGTCGTCAATCAAAACAGATTCTATGTTATGTTTTGACAGGGCCTGTGAAAGTAATTTTCTCCTGTTTTCTAATTCATAGACAGGGACTCTCCAGTCTACTCCGTTGGGTCCAGTTAAACTCTCCTTATCCCAGGTCATGTCCCTCCGTGGGGATATCAATGACAAAGGTGTTGTGCAGACAATGTTAGGAAGATTCAACCATTACGGTCAAAGAGTGCTAGCCTTTGGGGTCGAACGTGAGTGACGTCCTTACACTGGACGATGTCCGCCTAGGCGGCAAGGTAGTTCTCTATCGTGTAGATGTTAATTCACCTTTAGAACCATCATCAGGAGCATTTCTAGATGACAGTAGATTAAGAGCGATAATTCCTACTCTTCGAACCTTACAAAACTCTAAGGTTGTAATATTGGGGCACCAATCAAGACCGGGGAAGATTGATTTCACAAATATGGAACAACATGCAGATAGAATATCAAGATTGATTGGGAAAAAGGTGAAATTTGTTTCAGATATTTGTGGAGATAGAGCTCTAACAGAAATTAGAGAATTGAAAACTGGTGAAATGATATTTTTGGATAATATTCGTATGCATAAAGATGAAAATTCAATGAAAAAATCATCTCTCGAGAACACGGCGAAATCAGAGATCGTAGAGAAATTGTCATCTGTAATTGATGTTTATGTTACCGACGCATTTGCAGCATCCCACCGAAATTCTCCCTCCTTAACAGGCTTCTATGATTCTGTACCTTGCATTGCAGGACATTTGATGTCAAAAGAAATCGATAATCTCGAGATTGCAGTCAATGACCCTCCTCGTCCATACGTGGCAATCCTTGGGGGGGCAAAATGTGATGATTCTCTCAAAGTTGCAAAGAATTTAATTGAAAAACAAATCATTGATACAATTACTGTTGTTGGAGTTGTCGGAAATTTGATGCTTTGGGCCAGTGGTGTTGATATTGGCGAGAGAAATAAATCATTTATCAGAAATTCTTTAGGGGATGATTTTGAAGCTACATGGGAGATGGCAATATTTCTGTACAAAAATCATAAAGAATATTTCCTATTACCTACTGATGTAGCAGTAGAAGTTAATGGAAATAGGGTTGCAATGAATATTTCGGAGCTTCCAACAGAGTACCCTATTTACGATATCGGAATTACTACTCTGCAAGAAATAAGGCCATTGATGACCGATGCGGGATGTATCCTTTGGAATGGACCAGCCTCTTATTTTGAATTGCCAGGATTTGCTTTCGGTACTATTGAAATCCTAAACATGTGTACAGAATCACCAGCAATTACTATTGTTGGAGGCGGCCATACTAGTTCATTGGTCAGTAACAGGGGAGTAGTAGACTTGGTCACACACAATAGCACAGGAGGTGGAGCATGTTTGACAATGTTATCCGGAGGGTCCATGCCTGTGATAGAATCGCTGAAAAGATCTAATGATAAGTTCCGTTCTCTTTTGTCACATCTTGGCCTTAATAAGTGATTCTTTGCCGTCTCAAGTGTTATCAACGGATACATCTTAGGTAATGATATGAACGACGAGGAGAATGAAGTATTTTCAGGAGCTGTATCATCTCAACCTCAGATGGTAAACGTACAAACGTCTGGGCCGATGTATGTAGTTGAAAGGAGTTCTGCACCCCAAGTAATTGGAATATTAGTCATACTTTACAATATTTTAATCACCGCTGCTGGATTATTTAGTTTAGCAGCACTTGCATTTATATCTGATTTGGATGAAAGCGCGGGCATTGAAGCGCTTCCTCTGGGAATATTCTTTGTAACGATAATTCTAAGCTTAATTCCTGCAGGACTGGGTATTTTCGGAGGTTATAAAATGTTCCAATACAAGAAACAAGGACTTTGGATTGTACTAGGATCTATCGTGCTTGGATGGATAATCAGTATTATCAATTCCGCCTTCACATCTGATTATGTTGGTACAGGCGAGGCAGCATTTGATGCAGGTTTCCAAGGGATTTGTGGGTTATTTTGTGTCGCGATATGTGGAATAATCGTTTGTATTCCGTTGTTTATGGCTAATAGTGGTTTGGAATAATAGCGAACAACAGCTATTCTGGTATCACATAGAATTCAAGAATACAATTCATGAATCGTGGAAATTGTCTAAGTTTATGTATGAACCCAACCTTTTCTCAACATCGTTTTTTATTCTAATCAACCCGGCTTTATCATTGGCTTCAGCTCTCATAATAAGGATAGGTTCTGTATTACTGGGTCGGCAAAGAAACCATCCTTCAGGGTACCTAACTCTAACCCCGTCAACCTTAGAATAGTCCAAATCTGAGAATATCTGTTCAACTGAATTCATAATTTCCTCTCTATCCATAGTCAGAGGTACTTTAGCCTCCCCTGTGGATGCATATTCCGGCAATTCATCGAACCAATCTGAAAATTTAGGTCCTCCTTGATTAGGCGAAGGTTCTCTGGCGATGATTTCTAGTAATCTAGCGGTATTATACAATGAGTCATCGAATCCTGGCCATCTATCATTCAAGAAGAAATGGCCCGACATTTCTCCAGCTAAAGGTGAATCTGGATTTTCCTTAAGTTCTTTTTTCATAAATGAATGGCCCGTCCTCACCATTTTTGCCACACCTCCTGATGAATATATTGCATCTTCTAGTGCCATACTGCATTTTACATCGAAGAAAATAGTTCTTTCGGATTCGGTTCCGCCTTCACGTTCACTAAGTATGTCTCTTACAAAAATGGTCATTAGCCTATCTGGATGAATAAACCTCCCTTCTTGGTCGACGACTCCTATTCTGTCACCATCTCCGTCCATACCTATACCAAATTCAGCATTGTTTTCGACTACAGCCTTTGCTAAGTCTTTCATATTCTCAGGCCTAGTTGGGTCAGGTGGATGATTTGGAAATTTACTGTCCCAACTGCAGTGTACAGGAATTAGGTCAACTCCTAACATCTCCATTAGTCTGACAGTTAATGGGCCGGGAACTGCATTCCCACAATCAATGGCAATTTTCATTTTTCTCTGCGGAATTCCCGCATTACTAACAATTGTATCTAGATATTGATTTTCAAAATCTGAGTAATCCTTTACAACACCCTTTCCTCTCTTAAATTTATTTTTATCAAATGTTTTTCTCAAGTTTTGTAATTCTTCTCCCGCCATTGGCAAATTACCATTACAAATTTTGAACCCATTATATTCTGGAGGATTGTGACTGGCAGTAATCACCACACCAGCATCTATCTCTAGATCAACCGTTGCTCTATACAAAACTCCTGTAGTAGTTATTCCTAGGTCTAATACATCTACTCCTGATGCATTAAGACCTTTCAAAAAAGCAAAATGTAATTCTGGTCCTGACTCTCTAATATCACGTGCTACCGCAATTTTACTTGCATCGAGATACGTGGCCAGAGCCCTCCCCAATCTTTCTGCAAAATCTGAATCCAATTCGGATTGAGCAAGACCTCGAATATCATAAGCCTTGAAAACACTCATCTTTATGCCTCAAATTTAATTTTTCCCTGATCCTCTGAATGCTTCACATACAACTTCTATTAGTGCATTACCAGGCAATTTACTTACCTCGTAAGCAGCTCTGGCCGGTGGCATTGAATCCTCTAACCATTTTCCATATATTTCATTCACTTCTGAATAATTCCCAATGTCTGTTAATAGTATTGTAACCATCACTAAATCATTTCTGGAACTGTTTGCTAATTCCAATAAATCATCTATTTTTTTTAAGGCTTGATGGGTTTGAGAACCAATATCTTCTCCGCCCTCAATACCTATCTGTCCTGCTAACCAAATATGGTCTCTTACTGTAATACCTGGACTGTAGGGTGCCAGAGTCTTACCTCCGTTGTCAATCTTTAACTTACGAGCCATGATTACCCCAAGGCGTTATTGCTGATATGCTTATTCACGAAGTAATTCCACTACTTCAGAATGGTCTCCTGCAACATTTTCTAATGTCAATTCATCAATAGGGACCCATTGTGCTTCAACTGCATCATCACCCCCTACTGGTTTTGACTCACTATCAACATCAATTAGGTAAAAAAGCCCCACACAATGTTTCCTTGGATCTCTACCAGGTTTCCCTAATACCGTAAATACTCGAGGGTATCTCCCTTTTACACCTGTTTCTTCTAACAATTCTCTGATAACTGCATCTTCGGGATCTTCTCCGTAATCAACAAATCCTCCAGGAAATGCCCACATTCCTTCCCAATCCTCTGGATCATTCCCTCTTTTTATCATTAGCAATTCTAGACAGTTAGTACCTTTCCTCGTGCTGACTGCGTCTACTGTTACTGAGGGATTCTGGTAGTCATCTCTTCCACATTCTTCACATCTTTTAGCCACCATATCTCCTCCTTCTGTTCTGATATGACTCAATTGCTTGATAAAGGTCTTTCTTGTTGAAAGACGGCCAATGAACATCTGTAAAATGTAATTCAGAATACGCAATTTGCCACAATAAGAAATTTGAGATTCTTTCCTCTCCACTAGTCCGAATTACTAAATCAGGGTCGGGAACTTCTGATGAATAAAGATTTTTAGAAATTCTGTCAGTATTTATTTCGTCTAATTTAATTTTACCAGATGCAAATTCTTCTGAAACTTTTCGGACTGCATCAACAATTTCCTCCCTACCTCCGTATGCCAAACAAACCGTGAATAGAAAATCAGAATAATTTGCAGTTTTCTTTTCGACATTATTAATCGCCATTCGAACATTTTTAGGTAACATATCTAACCTTCCAACTACCTTCACCTTTACTTCGTTATCATGGATTTTAGGATCTTCTGCCATCTCGTTCAGTCCATTGTAATACAAGTCATATAATGCGTCAAGTTCTTCTTCACTTCTTTCATAGATATTTTCTGTAGAAAGAGCGTATACTGAGAGATATGGTATTCCTAAATCTAGAATCCAATCCATGACTTGCTTAAGTTTTTCTTTTCCTTTTTTATGCCCTATATTTGTCTCAATTTTTGAGTCCCATGCAAACCTTCTGTTACCATCCATTATTATTGAGACATGTTCTGGCATAGTACCTTGTTTGATTCTATCTTTGAGCCTATTTGTCCTTATTCTATCAGTCCTTGAAACAAAGCTCCAGGCTAAGCCTGAACTTGCTATAACTTTAGCAGGGCCTGAAATAATTCTAAACTTAAGAAGCCATTTTGCCAGAGAGTCGATATGGCCACCTATGACTCTCCGTATACGACCCATGTAACTCCGAAAATACACCTTGTCTAATAGTAGTTGGATTGAGGGTTCTTCATTCAAAAACAATATCTGCACTATTATTTACCTTATCCAGTAGATTATTTTCGGGATTGACAACAATAATTTGCCCAGAATGTTCCCAAACCGGTAAATCATGATGGCTATTTCCTGCATAACCAAATTTCTTATCACCGAATCTTGCAATTAGTGCCTCAGCTTTCTTCTTCCCTCTAAGATTATGTTGAGCATCTGAAGCCATTACATCAGAAAATAGGCCCACATGGGCGGCAACTTGCTCCGCTACTATTCTGTCAGATGCGGTTGCAAGAATAAGAGTTCTTCCACGTGCATGTTCCCCCGTTAACCAATCTAGAAAAGCAGTATGATATTCCAATTCTGCAGGGTCAAATATTAATTTTTTTGCTAAATCTCTCTTCCACTGAGCTCTTTTGTTTGTCATTTCCTTTGTAAGAACTCCAAATATCATCCAAGGCCTCCTCAGTAGTACCCGCTTGATACTTATATAACTCATATCAGTTAGAATAAGTGTTCCATCCATATCAACGGCGAGCGGTATGTCCGATCTCTCACCCATGTTGTTGCCTATACCAATACCATATCAAAGATTCGCCGACCGATTGCATGAAGTAAACAACTCCCTCGTAGACGTCGGGTGGCAAGTATGTCCGAGGATAAGATTGCTTGGAAACCAGCCGCAATGTCTAGTTTCAAATCCGAAGAAGAATCTCCACTAGGCTTTCAGGGAATTGTGTTCGTCGGCATCGGAATGAAATCAAAAATGTTAGAACCGATAGACGCAAATAGTTGGGGAGACACAATTTCAGGACTAGAATCATGGGGACAAGTCCCTTCAAACAATTCAATAGTAGAAGAAATAATACACTCTGATAGAGGCATTGATCTTAAATTAAAGGATGGAGAACATTATTGGTTAGCAGAGTTATATCCATGGGGTACAGATGGCAGGTTAAGGGCAAGGTTCAGTCTTGCAGATGAAATAGATGATATTCCATTGGGCGGTTTTTCATGGAAAAATAATGATATTATTACAATTAGAAAATGGGACCGACCTATCCGCGATGTAGAAACAACATTAATTTCCTCACTAAATTCTAATGATTTAGTGAGATCAAAAGAAATAGTCTTCAAGTCAGCAGCTGCGATTGGCAGATTTCATGAATCTGCAGAAAATGCTAGAATAACTCCTCGTGACTCAAAGAAATGGAATAAAAGAGTTGAAAAACTTGAAGAATTATTGCGAGCAAACACAATATGGCGTGCGCCCCATACAAAAGATACAGTCTGTATTATTAGCATCGGGGATATTCGATTCTCGGATATGATTAATCAACATAATGATCAATTTGGTATATTTTTCAATAGACCTAGATTATCTGACAGCATTGCCAAACCCGAATGTGAGTTTCCCGCGATCAGAGATTTTTCCTCATTAATTCATGACCTCAATCGAATTTACTATTCATGCGATTCTAAACTTTCAATTATAGATTTAAGAGAATCCATGATTGAAGGATGGAGATCTACTGCTCCTGAACAATGGGCATCAAAGAACTCTTTGTACACTCCAAGAGGAGGAGTATTTTTTTGGGAATATGAGCAATGTTTACTCGATGTAATCGAAGCGGTTTCACATCAATCAGGAAAGCCAGAACCAGCAGTTTCGATGTTAAGAGAAGTTCCTGGTATTCAAAGGACGATGTACAATCATCGCATCATCGCATCTCTCTCTTTTATGACTGGATTTTTCTCTGTTAAAGGAATTTATGAATATGCATTTACTCAATCAAATGATGTTGCAATCCCCTTAATCCTGTTTCCATTGACTCTAGGGTTATACTATACCTACAGAAAATTAGCACCTTCTCCTAAGTTGTCAATCCTAAGAGCTTGGAACGAAAAATAATCTAGATTTTAATCATTAACTCGGGTAAAATTACCATCTTTAAAGAGATAAGTCCGAGGAACACCTGTCTGAATTTCTAGTTTTACCACATCTTCTTTTGAAATATTTTCAATATACATCACAATTGATCTTAATGAATTGCCATGTGCTGAAACTAGAACGTTTTTTCCATTTTTTAAATCATGAATAATATTTTCTTTGAAGTAGGGCAAAGTTCTTTCAGCATTCATCTTCAAACTTTCTCCATCAGGCGGAGGTACATCAAACGAGCGTCTCCAGATGTGAACTTGCTCTGCTCCATATTTTTCAGCTGTTTCTTTTTTGTTCAACCCTTGTAGTGAGCCATAATGCCTTTCATTCAGCCTCTTGTCTTTGTATACAATGATATTTTTAGAATTCTTATTCTCGTTAATGATTATTTCAGCAGTCTTTTGTGCCCTTATCAGAGCACTAGTGTGAACTACATCGAATTCAATATTTTTCAATTTTTTCCCTGCATCGTTTGCTTCCTGAATTCCCTTTTCAGATAGCGCAATGTCAGTCCACCCTGTAAATTTATTCTCTGCGTTCCATAGGGATTGCCCATGTCTGATAAGAACCAATTTTACCAAGTCTACACCTCACTTATTGTTTCGGAGTCTCGGCTCGAAGAAAACTAAGGCTAATGTCTCAGCAGTTTCACGTGCAATCATCAGGATATCTTCATTTAGTTCTCTTTGTGTTGACGCTGACGAAACACAATAGAAGTTTCCAGCAACTATCACCATTGCTGTCCCGAATGATTGAACTCTAACCCATGAATCTTCTTCCTTAATCGATCTGGCATCCTCATTGACTCTTTTTAGTAAAATCTCACAAAATTGTTTCAAATGATCTGGATTACTATCTTCTTCAAATTCAAACTTCGGAATAATTCTCCTGAATCTTCTTTTACTAAAATTCTCAACCGGTGAGTTGACCATATTAGAATTGGGCACAGTTATCATTGTATCTGCAGATGTCCTTATCAGAGTTGTTCTTAGTCCAATGTTAATTACTTCTCCTTCTACTCCGTCAACTATAATCCAGTCTCCTACATTGAATGGCTGGTCTACAAGAATTGAAATTGCTCCAAAAACATTTGATACTGAATCCTTAGCAGCGAGTGCTAGGGCTAATCCAGTTATCCCTAAACCTGCAATTAGGCCATTCAAATCTACACCTGCATATCCAGCAATGACAAATGCGCCGATCAAAACTACTGCTACTCTTCCTACAGATTCTGCCACACTTGCTAGGGAGCGTCTTGATGCAATGTTGTCATCGCCTTCAACAACAATAAAAGCGTCCAAATAATCAACTAACCGATAAGCTGCTATTAACATCATTATTATGAAGCCAGTGAAAACAATCTCGTTTAGATTTGAGACTATACTTTTATTCCAAACCGGATTAAAACTTGCGTTTATGTAGTCTACCGATTGGCTGAAGAATAGGGTTCCAACCATCCAACCTAATGATCTGGGTGCGAACAATGTCTTTCCATCTATTCTTTCTGTTTTGGAAAGAAGAACCATTAATCTAGGAAAAACATATCTTCTTGAAAGTACTCCAAAACCTACTGAAAGAGCTATTATTGCAATGAAGATTACTAATGTGCCCTCTGAAAAGCCCTGGAAAAATGGGTCTCCACCCATGAAGTCATTTACAGCTCCCATAGTTAATCGTCTAGACAACTACTTATGAATCCCTCCTCGGTACTTCGTACCGTAAATCCGAGGCTTTCAAGACCCTAACGCCTCTCGAAGGCTCGATAATATGGCAGGCAGTCCCATCGAACCTAGTCAAAAATTTGTTTCAAATCCTCGAAGAATTCCAGCGATGGCACTTCTAATGCCTCTAATGCTGTCTGTTTTGGCTCCAGTTTCATTGATTGCACCAGTAGGTGCACAGCAATCTGAAAGTGGTATGGCGCCCGAAGATGTTTGGTCAGAAGAGTATTCTAATCAGATATTTCCTTGGGGAGGTAACGACAGGCTACAATTCCGTGAGTATCACGATTATTTCAGCATGAAAGATAGAATGCAACAGTTGGCTGATACAAATAGCAATATCATGAGTTTCCACGAAGGTCTTGTGGGTGGCGTAAACGCGAGAGGTCAAGAAATGACTGCCAATAATTACGAGGGATGGTACTACAATCACGCTAGTCCGTGGATTAAAATGACTGGAGGTGGAGAAGAATTAGAAGGAGTTACAGGAGGTGATTGTAACGTATTCGTTGGAGATTGTGGAAACTATGAAGATATTCCAGATGTGATGTTAGTGGGTAATCATCATGCCCGAGAGTGGATGTCCTACGAAGTTCCAATGTTTTTCTTAGAGACAGTAGCTTACTACTACGGAATGGCGGGTGTGGATAATGATGGTGACGGACTTATTGATGAAGATGGCTGGGACGGTATTGACAACGACGGAGATTGTTTGAGACTCAATTCTAGTTATCAGGATAGTAACGAAGATGGAATATCTTGTGGCCCAGGTGACTTAGGGGTTGACGAAGATTTTTCTGAACAATTCATTACCGATATGGTCAACACTAGAGAAATCTACCTAATTCCAATGCTTAATGTTGATGGGAATCGATATGATAGAGAAGAATATTGTGGAGAATCTGCCTGGGAAACCTGTTACAGGAGTGGGTGGAGAAAGAATCTAAGAGATAACACAGTAACTGGTGTCACTCCACTTCCCGACGTTGACGAACAAGTGGATCCTTCTTGTGATGGCGTGGATCTCAACCGTAACTATCAGTATGAATGGGGAGCGCCTCTAGGCGCTACAGGACCTCTGTTTCCAGGAATGTGTTACGCTGGTGAAGCTGGTGCGAACAACGATGTTTACAACGGTCCAGTAGATACTGTTGACCAAGATGGCGATGGTAGATTGAATGAAGACCATGTAGATGGTAAAGATGACGATTCTGACGGTTTGACAGACGAAGATTGGTTAGGGGGAAATAGTGAACCTGAAACGAAGTTTATCCAAGATTTGACCGAGATGAACGATGACAACGGCGATGGTTCCTCTGAATTCAAATCTACTTTGACATGGCATTCATTCTCTGAATTAGTTTTGTGGCCATGGGGCCATTGTCAAGATTGTGACAATCCCGATCAAGAGTTTTTAGAATATCATGGCTACAAGATGGGTGACATGACTGCTTATGATCCAATGCAGTCTTCAGATTTATATCCAACAACAGGTGACTTTTGTGATTGGCATTATGGCGTTCACAATTCGTACTGCTACACCATGGAAATTGGAATTGCTTTCCACGAATATCCTGAGGATATCGCTCATACAGCTGTGCGTAATTTAGGAGTCCCGTTCTATATGATCGAGATTGCAGATGATCCAAGGTATCGAGCAGTTGTTGGAATCGAGAATACGACAGCATCTCAATGGCTTGCCACTCCGGATGATGTTTCAGTTCCTTCTAAAGGAGAAATACCAATTAATTTCTGTTTAGATTCTACCTTCCCGTTCACAACAAATATGACCTATACTCACCTAATGTGGCGTCTGGTAGAACCCACCAGACAACAAGACGATTTTGGCCCCACAGAATGGATATCTGTTCCTTGGGAGATGTCAGGTTTCATGGACGTAGGGACATCCTGTGAACTACTAGACGGCAGTAATGGAACAATCTTACAGGCTCACATACCGGTACCAGATAGTTCGGTAGGGAAAATACACTATAAGGCGATGCTTGGTACTACCAACGGGGCTTTCCCCTTCTCATACCCTACAGTAGATAATGGACCTAATTATTATGAATTAAGCATACCATATAGAGCGTCATTTGGTTCGTCAGTGCTTGCTCTTCTAATGTTTTCTTTGATTGCGACAATGGTTTGGGGTGGTTTAGGTTACACACTAAAAGAGATGTTCAATGATGAACGTGATGTTCTAGGACTACCACCTGAAATGCGTAATTCGGAGGAAGTCTGATGAGTTCTAAAAATGAAGCTGGTTCAGATGAATTTAGTGGAAGATTAGGACTAATATTCGCTACTATAGGTGCTGCAATTGGTACTGGGAATATTTGGCGTTTTCCCAGAATGGTCGGAGCTAATGGCGGCGGGTCATTTCTTGTTCCTTGGCTAATTTTTCTTTTCTTATGGTCTGTACCGTTAATAATTGCCGAGTTTGCGCTCGGTAAAAGAAGTCGAACAGGTACCGTTGGGACTTTCAGAATATTTGCTGGAAATAGACTAGCATGGATGGGATTATGGACAGCTTGGATATCAACAGCAATCGGTTTTTACTATGCTGTTGTTACTGGATGGTGCATCAATTACTTCCAGACAGCAATTCGTGGAGGTTTGGGATCAGAAGTTGATACTGTTCAAGTCTGGAATGATTTTCTACAGGACCCTTTCCAAGTAATATTCTTCCAATCACTATCCGTATTGATCACAATGGCTGCAATATGGAAAGGAGCAAAAGCTATTGAGAAGGTAAATGTGACATTAATGGTCTCACTTTTCATTCTCCTATTTGCTGCGCTTTTCCTATCTTTCGTGATGGATTTAGATGATGGGACATTAGATGGATTCGTTTACATGTTCAGTATACAACCAGAGTATCTAACACAACCTGAGACATGGATAAATGGTTTATCTCAGTCTGCATGGTCCTGCTCTGCTGGGATGGGAATGGCCATCACTTACTCTGTTTATATGAGAAAAGATGAGGACACTACACTAAATGCAGCAACAATGTGTCTAGCTAACAATAGTATTTCTATTATTGCAGGTTTAACTGTTATGATGGCAGTTTTCTCAGTTAGTGAGGACCCACTAGGTGCGGTCAGTGGCGGAAGTAGCGCGATTACTTTCTTGGTACTTCCGGAAGTCTTTGCTCAAGCACCCGGAGGACCAATTGTGCAATTATTGATGGTTACTATGTTCTTTTTAGCCCTATCATTTGCAGCACTAACATCAATGATTTCAACTGTAGAACTTTGTGTCAGGAATTTTGTCGATCATGGAATAGAAAGACAAAAAGCAGTCGGTTTTACCACTGTAGCGATCTTCCTGTTTGGTCTACCAAGTGCAGGACTTTGGATTCTAGTAGACCCTGACACCGGGGTTGCATTCCCTCAATTCCTGGAAGTTCAAGATCACATTTGGGGATATGGGTTAATGTTCAGTGGATTATTTATTGCTTACTCAATTTGGAAATATGGGTGGAACAGATACAAAGCTTGGCAAATAAAGAACGATATTACCGGATTCAGTCTTAGAGATTATTTGGATAATGGTGTATCATCATTCCGTGATGACTTTATTAATACAGGAGATAATGATTGGTGGATTGGTAAATGGTGGGATTACATAATGTATCTCGGATTTCCCGTCATGTTCGGGGTCCTAATTTTATCCTACTTCAGCGATATTATTCTGAATGTAAATGATCCATGGAATCCAACAAACGCAGATGGAATCATGATAATTCTATTATTCTGGGGTATTACAGCCGGCTTGTTCATTAGTATGAACAAATACATATTAGTTAATCGCGTGCTATCTATGAATGGCTCAGTTTGGCCACCTAATTGGGACTTAGAACCGCGACCTCTTTACAGGAATGTTCCTGATGGCGCGGAAGCATCAATCAAAACATTACCAGGTGGAAACGATCCGTTTATTGTTGAAGTCGGAGATTCGTTACCTGAGACTTTTGTGAACGATTATGGAGAGATTCAAAACCATACTCTCCATGTTCAGTCGTGAATATTGTGAATAAAATGTCTAAGATTGTCAGTGAAGAATACCCTTGGTCCAAGTTACTAAGAGAGTATGTTATGTATTGTGCAGTAGGATGTATCAACGTAGGTATTTTTGCTGGTTTGTACTGGTTCTTTTCTAATTATGTGACCATATCAAGTTCTCCCGAAACATTCGGTTGGGCAGTATCTTTTGCAATCAGCTCTGCGCAAGCTTTTGTATTGCATCGTTGGTTAACTTTCGAATCAGATTCTGATGTGAAGGACAGTTTCACTAAAATGATGATTGTTTACACCCTTCTTTGGATAGTTTCCACCCTAACTTTCTATTTGCTCGTGGAGATAATAAATTTAGGAGAATTAGTTTCATGGGCATTGAATACAACAGCATTTGGATTTTTCACATTCTTAGGTCTCCGTTTTTACGCTTTTCCACTCTCTGACGGTCGGGTAACACGTAAAGAAAGGCTCGAAAATTTCCGTGAGCGACGTAAGGCTTGAAGTGGGTTTGTCTGTTGGAATAATCATGGCACAAGGCGTTCGGGGCACTCGGGACTTCTATCCAGAGGAGATGAGGCTTCGAAATTGGTTGTTTGATAATTTTGACGATGCCGCTCTGTTACACGGTTTTCAGGAGTATGATGCTCCAGTATTAGAAAGGGAAGAACTTTACACGAGGAAACAAGGAGAAGAAATTACTCAACAATTATACAATTTCATAGACAAAGGAGATCGTAAGGTTGCTTTGAGACCCGAAATGACGCCTTCATTAGCCCGGATGGTAATGTCTAGAGCTGGTGTACTTCCAATGCCAATCAAATGGTACTCAATACCTCAATGTTGGAGATACGAAAGAACCCAGCGTGGTCGTGGCAGAGAACATTACCAATGGAATGTAGATATCTGGGGCACTAACCAAATCTCAGCTGATGCCGAATTAATTTCAGTACTTGTTACCTTCTTTAGAAATGTTGGACTCACAGAAGAAGACTTAGTAATCAAAATGAGTAGCCGTAAAGTTCTGGAAGAAGTATTAGGTTCTCTAGGGTTAGAGGGAGATATATTTGCTAAGACATGTATTATCGTAGATAAGATGGATAAATTACCTGCTGACGTGATTAGTAATCAACTATCTGAACTAGGTTTGGAAGATAGCGCGATAAAAACAATTCAATCTACACTCGTAATTAAAGATATGAATTCATTAGAAAAAAATCTTGGTAAGGAAAGTGCTGCAGTAACTGAACTAGCAAGTTTATTTTCGGCTTTGGAAGCTTACGGGATATCTGAATGGATAGAATTTGATGCATCTATAGTAAGAGGGCTGGCATACTACACTGGGCCAGTCTTTGAAGCACACGATAGAGCTGGAGAGTTACGGGCTATTTGTGGTGGTGGAAGATATGACAAATTACTTTCAACTTTGGGAGGTAAAGATTTACCTGCAACAGGATTTGGATTTGGAGATATGGTGATAATGGAATTATTAGCAGAAAAAGGTCTAGTTCCAGAATTAATTGGTGGAGTTGATGATGTCGTAATTTCTCTAAGTCCCGAATTGAGAAATGCAGCGATGTCTGTTGCTACATTACTCAGGAACACTGGTAAATCTGTAGACTTAGTTTTAGAAGATAAGAGATTAAAGTGGGCATTCAAACATGCAGAAAGGTCAGGAGCCCAACGTCTCGTGATGGTCATGCCAGATGAGTGGAAAGAAGGTAAGGTCAAGATAAAAGATTTAGAATCAGGTGAAGAAATAGAAGTTTCTTTAGATTCTTTGTAGATTACAGGGGCTCCCCAGATGTCAAAAATAAATTTACATCCAAAAGACAGAATAGCCACATTCCAAGAAGTTTTCAAGCAAATAGGAATGGTAACCGTAGTACTATCAATCTTTATCTTTGTATTCTTTATTCCTATGTCTCAAGGTATGATGAATACAGAAACCTGTAATCAAAGTGGTTATGATTGTGAAGTAGAAGAAGGCGGTATCTTTTCAGTTGTCATTGGTTATGCTCTGAGTGGATGTTTCCTACTCATTCTGATTGCTATTTGGTCCCAGGTATTAATGGCAATTATCGGAAAAGGTAAGTTTGTAGTAGACGAAAACAATAGTGTTAAACTAAGGACTTCTAAATCAGGAATACGTAGTTCATCATCTATTGGAAATATGATAACGAATAGGATGGCGAAAAGTTTTATGAATTCTTTAGATTTAGATGGTGATGGAAAAATATCTTATGAAGAAGCAATTCATATGTATTTTGGAGACGTGAGTAAATCCGAAAGACCTTGGGAATGGGATTTTAAAGAGGCTTATGAGAGAATTTCAAAAGAATTTGATTTACCTCCAGGAGACGATCCAATTTCATTTGATGATTATTGCGTTTACACTGATTCAGAAGATAGAACAGAATTCGACAAGGTAGATACAGATAATGATGGTGTAATTACCAAGGAGCAGTTTATTGAAATGATTTGGAAAGGAGGCAACTCTGAGATGAACGAAATTAGAACACACTTTGATGCGTGTGATGAAGATGGCGATGGCTTCCTATCTATGGAAGAACTTGGGAATTTTATGACTGGACAAGATGATAATTGGGCTGAAGAAAAGCCGAAGCCAGTAAAAAAATCAGATAACTGGTGGTCAGAAGAAAACTAATTTTCTTTGACTTTATTCTTCTCTAGAAATTCTTGTAATCTTTCTTGGAACATCCATACACCAATTGTTATTATGATAATTGTAGATAATACCCACCATATTCTTGTTTTAACTTTTATTTCCATAGATAGAGATTCATAACAGAAATTGTCATTTTCAGTATCCTTTTCAATAATTATTACACAAGAATTCCAAGTTTTTAGTAAGTAAATTGGTGTTGAAATCTTAAATTCACAATCTTTTGTATTACTAATGCTATCCGATGAATTTGCTATAATGCAAAAATTATTTTCATATTCAAATCCCGATGGTAGCGTTTTTGAATCACTACTTCTACTAACAATTATTGCTTCAAATTCTTTGCTAAATTCGCCATTACTCTGACAAAATATATTTGATTTCACAATAATTGGTGACCCAGCTCCAACAACTAGAAGTTGATGTTCTAAGTCGTATTGACAAGTAATATATTGCTCTACATTAATGTTCACATCATAACTTTCTGTACCTCCTGGGTCATAATTGAAAGAATTAACTCTGGTAATTGTTGTTTTTACAGTTGATTCATAAGACCTAGATATTGTATCAATGTCTCCATGATATGTGACTATGAAACTCCATTTCGAAAATCTATTAATTGTAATTTCTTGTGATGGACCAATCGCTGCAAGTTCACTTTCAACATTTACTTGAACAGTGATCGTATGAGTTGTAGGATTCTCAATCTCGCACAAAACATAAGTTACTTTCTCTGAACCTGAATTCACCGACATGTTAGCAGACGGGTCACATACCAGTTCAACTTCTGGTGCTAATTGCGCTTCAGCAGTTGGGATATAGGAATTTAATGATACTGATAATAAAAGAAAAATCATTATTAAACTTACTTTAGACAAAATTAACACATCAAAAAACGTACACGATTAGCACTGTACCATATTCAAGTTTAGAGAAGAACTCTAGCTTTAATAAGTTGAGCCGTTAAATTCATTAATAAAATATCATCAATTTATGTTAATTTATCTCTGCAGTATTACATAAAGATTTCACTTACAGCAAACAATGCTCCCATTACTAGAGCAAAAGTAAGAGCCGCAGTTGAGAAGAAATCACCTTCAACAGTCTCTCCATTCAAAGTCATATTATCTTCCATTCCTTCATCTTTAAGACGGTAATATGTCAACAAAACTAGAAGCATTACCAAAGGACCAGCGATAATATCCATTTTATTTCCGTCGCTAATGTTTCTTACGTTACCGGCTACTAATCCTACATAGGTTGAGATTGTGACTGCAATCCATGCGAATGCAGATGGGTGCATGACAGTCCATTTCCCCTCAGCTCCTTCAAACAAAACATTAGCAGCCCAGAGAGTATACACTAGGATTAGACTTCCGGAAACTCCTACCGTTGCTTCCGAAGGAGCTCCCATTCCATCCGCTCCACTAACATAGTTCAGTGCAGTTTCTCCTTCTGCGATTACTCCAGCGGGGTCAATAATCATCCTTACTGCGTAAAATAATCCCATTAGTACCAGAAGAATCAATGAAATCATTGCCATCTTATCTTCTACTTTGATTCCTCCAAACCAGTTTTCAATTCCTTCGTTTACTCCTTCTTCCATCAAAAAATAGTATGCTGTAGTATAAATCACTAGTACCAATGGTACTACATATTTCGGTGCATCATTAGCATCTGTAAAATCTCCGTTAATCACGACACTGTAAGTCATTGTGGCAGTTCCAATGATCACAGGAACCATTATTCTCCACATTCCTTTTGCTCCTTCATTTAGCATAAGAAGTGTAGACATGGTCAAACCTAGCATTAAAAGTCCATTGAATGCAGTTTCTGGCCCTCCATTTCCCCACGCTTGAGTGCCTTCAGCAGCATCATTAGATAACAAAGTGAAACATCCATCTCCTCCGATGACGTAGCAGTCTCCAAAGAACATGAAGTTCAGGGCGTAAATACCAGTTATTATCGCAGTCAATGTTAGGCAAATCTTTGCAGGTGTCGATTGAATTCTTTCAAACATCTAGTTGACGAATGCACTACTTAACATATATACCGTTCGTAGATAGTTAGGATTTATCTATTCTTTTTTAGAGATTCTAGAGTTTGCCACTGCAGCCATTGCAAGTGCAGCCATACCAGCCATTAATCCGAATCCCGGTAATGCGTCACCGACCGCACCTCCAAGCCCGCCCTCGTCATCATCTACTACTGGCATTGACTGATTTACAACAGGGAAAGAAACTTCAGCATTTCCTGAAGTATTTGACTGATGATAGTACATTCTGAATGACCCTCCTCCGTATAATGCGAAACAAAATGCTCCGCAATCAGTCCCTGGTTTAGAAAATTCAACTCTAAGTTGTGGTTCTTCTCCACTTCTGTTAAACCTAGTCATATTTCTATCAACTTTAATATCCCAGTTTATTGAATCATCATTTCCATTAGTATCAACTGCGGGAAATTCCTGTCTCGCTAACTCAATACCTCCTTTGTATAATGTAAGATTCAGATTCTCACAGACTGCTCCAGCATTACCACAGTTTCCACCTGCATCAATATTGAAGTTTAGTTTGATATTAATGGTACCATTATTATCTAGATACATATCTTGCTTAAAATTATCACTTATTCTACAAGTGTAATCCATTTCTATCTGTTGAGCATTTTGATTTGGCCATACTTGTTCTCCATATCCTTCTTCGGCGGATCCACTATCATCCTCTCCATCAAAATGCATGAAGCAGTTAGATAAGTCGCTTGTTCCATAGACAAACATAACCGGATTATCAACTGCAGGTTGTCTAGGATCAACAAATTGCGCAGATGTAGGAGCGCCAATGTAACTTACAAGTAGTAACGCGACTAGTGCCGCAGATTGTAACCTAAGGTTGGTTGCCATGCATTACCGTCGATACCCGTATGGTTTGAAACTTACCGACACTCGATTGCTAATTAATCGAATCTTTGAAGACCACGATTTTCTTGATTTGTTGCCTTTCTAGCGATATTTAGGGCTTCTCCAAGCATATCAGCACTGATTAATTGACCATCTAATCTCTTATTTGCAACACCTGTAATAATTGACATGACCTTGATTGTATCCCCAAATGCTGGATCATGTCTTGCACCGAATATTACTTGAGCTGATGGAGATAGTTTTGATGTCATCAAATCACAGACTTGATTTGCTTGTTCCAGAGTCATATATGGTCCTCCAGTAACGTGTATCAGAGCGCCAGTTGCACCTTCAATATCAATGTCCAATAATGGATGATTTAGAGATTCATGAACTACCTCTTCAGGACCTTGATCTGACTCTCCGTAGAGCATCATAGTGACTCCTCCACCTTTCATTATTGTTCTAACATCTGCAAAATCAAGATTGATCAGGCTTGGCAGTGTGATAGTTTCCACAACT
>Ga0163110_10000152_pt1 | contig 30337 bp, 6 predicted proteins | sample CRUFie1St17metaG_FD_108703 | JGI IMG/M metagenome (GOLD analysis project Ga0163110, IMG submission 108703) | Marine microbial communities from the Costa Rica Dome - CRUD Field 142mm St17 metaG | ecosystem: Environmental > Aquatic > Marine > Oceanic > Photic zone | place: Costa Rica: the Eastern...
CACAGTTGTCCGTCCCAACTCCTGGCGGTACAGTCACTGCTGCATCACAACCACTGGCGTCAGTCGTTTGCGTAATATCCGCAGGGCATATGAGTGTCGGAATTTCATTATCTTCTATTGTAACAGTCATCGAACAAGTGGCTGTATTGCCTCCTCCATCCGTGGCTGTCCATAATATAGAAGTAGTTCCAAGTGGATACACATCTGAAGCATTCGATGTCCCATTGAAATCATTCGAGAAAGCAGCAGAAGCACAATTGTCTCCTCCTGTAGGAGTTGGCATACTCACATTGGCATTACATACTCCTATGTCTGTATCTTGGGTGATGTCTGAAGGACAACTAATAGTAGGCAAACCATTGTCTTCTATCGTTACAGTAATCGAACAAGTCGCAGAGTTTCCACTGCCATCTGTAATCGTCCAAACAACAGGAGTAACTCCTACAGGGTAGGTTCCTGAAGCATCAGACATCCCATTAAAATCACTTACAACTGTCGCCCCCGTACAATTATCACTCGCTGTCACCGCTCCAACCGTTACGGCAGCATCACAACTACCAACATCCGCAGATTGGGTAATAGAACTTGGGCAAGTAATCGTTGGTAGCTCATTGTCTTCAATGCTAATGCTCATAGAACAAGTAGAGGTGTTCCCTGATCCATCCGTCGCAGACCATGTGATAGTGGTCACTCCCAATGAATATGTATCAGAAGCAGCCGAGGTATTGTTGAAATCATTCACAATACTCGCCACCGTACAATTGTCACTCGCCGAAGCAGCTCCTACCGTTACAGCTGCCGTACAATTTCCAGCATCCGTAGATTGGGTAATCGAAGCAGGACAAGATATCGATGGGTTTGTATCATCTACTACATCAATCGTGATACTACATTGATCCGTAATCCCCAACCCATTCTCTGCCGACCATGTCACAGTATGTGTACCAACAGCATAGAAATCACTTGCATCTATTACCCCATTATAATCATTGGTATAGCTTACGTAGGGGCAGTTTTCAATCTGAGGCAAAGGAACCGTAACGTTTTGTCCACAAGCGCTCGGATCAGCACTTACACTAATATTACTTGGACAAACGAGATTGATTTCACGACATAAGACATCAGGCGAAATCGTATCGTTCACCTCCGAACAGACACAACTCGCTCCTACTCCCACTTGATTAACAGCCACCAACAAAATATCATTCTGCCCAAAATCATTAGTATCTATAGCAATAGTATCACCAAATGCTAGAGTTTCCCCTATTGACAAGGAAGAAACGGTATAAGTACCCAATTGGGTATCCACTCCATTCACTGTTCCAGAAGCATCTACATCAGCATATAATACCACTTCGATAGACTCTCCTGCGTTCAAGGCAGCTCCCCCTATATGATTCAATGTAGCCGAATAGCCTAAGTCTGCATTTCCTCCTCCTGTTGCTGTCCAATCTGATTGCGTGACATCCAAACTAAGAGTCGGGAAAGCGATTTCAATCGTCCCATCCGTTGCTCCCGTCTGTGTAACTGCCGAAGGACATACTGTACCATGACAACTCAATGACACTTCGGCCACTGTTTGTGCACTCACACTTACAGAAGTACATGTCGTTGTAGGAATCGCATTTACATCGAAACTATATAAAATGGTATCTCCTGCTCCAACTCCTGCAGGCATCGCCCATGTCAGTAAGGTATTATTTCCTAAAGCTTGCTGGCTAGGATTACCAGATGGAGGATTTACCGAACCTTGGAGATTTCCAGCATACTCAACTCCTTCTGGGAGAATGCACTGGATCTGGTCAGTTGCAACTGTAGCGGACGGCCCTAGATTGACAATTCGCATAGTAAAAGGTTCGCTCCCACAACCGTTTATTGAGTCAGGAGGTATAATCGTTACATTTGTCTGATATGCAATCGTAACACCGTTGATATCAATAGCGGGGGAGGCTCGGAATAGGGTAGGCATCACATCTCCACATACACGATTGCTTCGTATTCGAACAAAAAAGTTGGAGCCCGAAATAAAGTCACAATCCGTACGCATCAAAAACCGAATACTCAACGCATTCGAATCCCCTGTAGCAAGCGATCCCTGTAATCCATTCGCTTCTAAATAGGCACTTATACTATCAATCTTCCAAGTGTACACGTTGCTTACCAAAGTAGGATCAGCAATTAATACCCCTGCATCATTAAAGGGATAACGTAATTGGCTGCTATCTGGCACGAGACTTAATCCTCCAGAAGCAGGCAATACTACATCTATTTCTATATCTTTCACTGAAGCCAGCAAAGTACTAGTAAGTGTCAAATCAAAAGGTATCGAATCACACATATCCACTTGTGTACCCACAGGCGCAACCAATTGAGGCTGCAATTGAGATTCCTCAGGAATCATATACAAACGGATGCTGTCCATCGGACAAGGATAGGAGGCCATGTCCATAGGATATCCTTCACAGTTCCATCCTGCATACAACATCAAAGAGTCTGATGCACAAGATGGATAAGAAGCTGTGATTGTGATGGTTCGATTACCACCTCCCGAAGCGAAATCGCCTAACTGGTATACACCATTGAAAGGAATAAGCGTATCTCCTGTAGCATCTTGAATAGACAATATATTCAATCCACCTGCCGAAACAGGCATCACCCATACATTCCCTGCCTCCGATTCATTACTCAGATTCGTAAGCGTAATGTCCCAATCAACTGTACTCGTAAGTCCATTGGCAACTTGAGCCCCATTAAACTGGAGTTCAGGTCCTGCATAAATGATATAATCGTTTTGGGATAGTCTAGTTGTATAGGCACTAGGCTGATCCAATTGAGGCACAGTTTCGTAGTTCCAAATATATTCTACAGGCTCCAACACCTGATTTTCCACTTGGCAACTAGGTTCCCACTCTACCCGTACCGTTCCATAGAATCCATCATCACTAATCTCCCATGTACCTCCATACGGAGCAAAATAAGATTTGATATCAAATATAAGGGTATCAGCAGTAGGATCTAAAGGCGTTAAAGGCGTATAAGAATACCCAAATGAGCTACCTGTACCAGCCGTTCTAACAAAATTGATGTCTCCTTGCACCCAATTGTATCCATCAGGCTTCACAATCTCAAAAGTATCAGGCCAGCCCCATGCTCGATATTCATTACGGAACATATTTCCCCCCGCATAGTTCGAACAACAGTTACCAATAGACAAATAGTAACTATGACTGGTCGTTATCGTTCCACAACCATTTAAGGGGACATTGGTCGATTGATAGGTAGTGAAATAATACCCAACAAGTACATAAGAAGCTGTATAGGTATCACAATAGTAAGGAGTACCATTAGCAGCATTGGTCAAATAGAAATTTCCTGTAATGGGCTCTGAAGAGAAACCTGAGTTAGCATTTGATACAAAAGTATAATGGGTAAACAATTGTATACTATCTCCTGATTCATATTGGAATCCACCAGGCAAACAACCACTCAAATTCGAAACACTAAAGTCGTATCCGAAAGTAGAGTTACTCCCTGAATTCGAACGAGAAGGAGCCGCAAGACTACACATATATTCTATCCCTGTACTCACATCCACAATCCGAACATGAGCATCAAGTGCCACAAATCGATCCCCTCTAGAAATCGTCAAATCAGCATACCCATACTCCCAAAAAGGATTTGCTCCCGTTGTCGCAACCACCCCTGTAAGAGCCGCCTGCAAAGTATCTCCGAAGCATACATAATTACTTCGAACTTCATTCATGTCCAAAGTCCCGCTGGCATCAGGAAGCCCATTGTTATCATTATCGGGAAGGCCATAGTTGGTTCGCATTGCCTCAAAGGATAAAGGAACCATACCGCCATCCAAACAAGGTTGTCCAGGGCAATGTAAGGATACAGTAAAGTTTGAGCACGCCCTCAAGTGTTTACACGTACAACTTGTATCGGTTATATTATACAGTTTATATTCGACATTTACGGCTCCATTGGACGTTCCTGCACAATTCACATCAAGGCTAAGCCTGAACTCTGCCTTCTCTCCTGTCAATGCCCCATTAAAGAATGCCCTCAATGTATCCCCCGAATATGTATAAGAAGTGGGGAGTTTCATCGTCCCATTTGAATAAACCCATTGAATATCTCCTACCCCCCCAGAAAATGAAAGTCCAGGCGGAAACACCAGCTCAATCTCTGATCGACTATTCGGGCCTTGTGGGAAGGAACTATGACTCGAATGTACAAAAGCAAAATCAAATGTGTCTCCATCATTCACATCTGTAGGACCATCATAGTTAATGGCTAAGATTCGCTGAGATAGATAGTTACGAGCTTGAGACGTAGGTACAGAGAATACATTCTCTTGGCACACATCTGAATAACTATAGTTAAACCGCATGCCCAGTCCAATATCCGTCGCACATTGTTGCACACAACAAGCATATTGCCGAATAACAAGCGTATCAACTTCCCCAACTCCTATCGAAGGGATATCAAGCACAACCCTCCCAACAGGATTGGGACCTAAACAGTCATAGACCCCTCCTGTTTGGTTGTAACTCAATGTTGTAGGTGTCAAAGTATCCGTAGTACCATTCGAACTTTTCCAATACAACTGCGTCTCATCAATACGTGAAATAAAAGCACTTGAAAAACTACCAGAAGTAGCTTGGAATAAATCAATACTCACATCTCGCGCAGGTCCAGAGCCTGTATTAGAAAAGATGATATACGTCAAATGCCCAGCAGGATCAGAGAAACATACATTTGAAAAAGTCACAGGAGTAGCAGTAAGCAAAGGAATACCATTCACAACGGCGACATTTCCTACTCGTTCGGCCATTGAACAAATGCTTCCATTACATCCATAAAAAACCCGTGTCGTATCAGGTAAATTACTATTCGAACAGTCATCAATGGAAACCCTATAACACAGTTGAATTTCTTCTCCTGAATCAAATAAGGTATCTCCATCTCCAATACTGCTAAGAATGCTTCCATCAATATTGAGCCATATACTATCGTTTGATATTGAGGGATTCAATAAACCTCCTCCAAACAATCGTAGGCTATCAATAGTAAGCATATTCGGATCATAACGATACAACCAATCAAAATTTGTAATGGTTCCAAGACCCGAGTTCCGAATCGTCAAGCAACGTTCAAATACATCTCCTATATCCCCAGTATAGTTCTGCTGAGAATAACTTGAAATGACCAAAGAACCAACATCGACATTATAGTTTGCAGAGGTATGCGATTCACATCCTCCATCAAAACATACTTCTACTATATTATCTAATAAGGAGGCATTCGAAGTCGCCTCACACAAAGCTTCCGTGAGTATAGTAAAGCTAACTACATCAGCAGGAGGCATATCACTTATTGATAAGACAATAGAGTCCAATTGCGAGACATCCACCGCAGTTGCGGCACCTGTCAAGCTCCCCAAAACATAGTGAATTCCTATAGGCAAACGGATACTAACAGATACATTTTCTAAGGTATCTGACGAAGTATTCGTCAAACTAACAGCGAACGTATCAGCTTGTCCGCATACAGTAAGGCCTGAAGGAACGGTCGTTTGTATGTTTAGGTTTTGCGCATAAAGAGAAACAGTAAAGCTAAGGAAGAGAATAAGCGTTAAGTAAAATTGCTTCATGCAAGCAACAGTATAAGGGTTAAGTGTAAATGTATGTTCCATAAAATACAAAAAGACCAACCATATACAAATTCCATATATATACATCATTCATATATACAGAATATGGAAGCAACTGAACTTCGCTTAAGTAAAATCAATATGTTATGACCAATAACGCATAATATACTGAAAGCAAGCACATTATTTCCGAAAACACATAATATTGTCCAACAACAACAATCTCCTAAAGATTATATATTTTTTTTCAAAAAAGTATAAATAAATACATAAAAGAAGCATCATATAATGATACAAACATTCACTTTCTTATACGTACGATGAAAACTAATCCCTTTTCATAAGCTTACCCGAAAGGACGTCCCCTTCATGCCCTATCTGATAGAAATAAGTTCCATTTGGCAATCCCTTCATATCCAATTCCTCTTGATGAGCGGCCCTCGAATCCCACACCTTCTCAAACACCTTTTGTCCAACACTATTATACAAATCGAGCCATACTTGCCCTTCCTCAACAAAATCCCATTTGATAACTACGCTTTCATTAAAGGGGTTAGGATACAAGCTGAATTGGGGGGAAGTATAAAATGTAATATGGATAATATGCGAATAAGAAACCGCACCATCTACCAACCTAACCTTCAAGCGATAATAATTGGTTCCAATAATTGGATGCTCATCAAAGGCTTGATAAGATTCAATATTCCCCTCCTGACCTTGCGCCATTACTTCTCCCATAGACTCGAATACCATACCATCTAAACTGCGTTCAAGGGTATATGAAAGAACCTCTTCGTCTTCCAATATAGACCAATCTAGTCGTACAATATCAGAAATCCGAGTAGCATCAAATGACAATAGCTCCACAGGTAATATAGGATCAAAAGGAGACACACGAATCGCAGCAGTACCTCCAGAGAAAGAAGAAAGTCCTTCAATCTGAACATAATTACGGCCATCAATTGTCCCATATTGTACCGTATTTAGCACCAAATGGTCAACTATCCCGACAGGAGTCACCGTGCCTCCATAAGGGTTAGGGCTACTTACGGAAGGAAGGAAATCACTCGTCTGGGTTTTAAACCAAATGGGAGCACTCATAGAAAGGGGAGCAGGCATCCCATCATATGTACGTAACCACCGATCCGCAGCCTTTTGAATAGCCAACATCTCTTCTGGATGATAGAAAAAGCGCACATTAACCGTCCCATTTAAATTTCCACTCAACATATTAACATTCCAATAACGCCCTAACACAAAGTTTGCTTCCTGGTTTGGGATATCCTCTGCCACCCAAATGGTGCTATTGTTGAAAAGGAGACTATCTTGGGGATTGTTCGTTGCCGTAAGTTCAACCTCCGCAGTAAAAAGACTCGTATTTCCCCCCACTACATTGGGCATATGTTCAATGGAGAACAACAACTCATTCGGATTCGCAGGATCATAATAGTTCGTCCAATTTGCACTATCACAATACATAGGCGCAGCCGTTGTGACTCCTAAGGGAGAATACGCAAATTGAGCGTTCCAACAATCTCGACAAGCCATAGGGTTCGTCAGATTAGATTCGACCGTTACCATCACCTGCATAGAGTCCATACAGTGCCCATCATCCACAATAAACGTATACACTGTACTAGCAGTAGGCATCACCGAAACATTCGCTCCCATACCAACAATACTACTCCCATCCGACCATACATATGTATAACTACCACTACCTCCACTTACCATTCCTACTAAGTCTACGACATTCCCCACACATATAGTGGTATCACTGGAAGCACTCAATTGCATATCTGTCGCAGCAATCTCCATACTACAACTAGCAGTATTGCTTGCAGCATCCGTAGCCGTCCAAACAACCGTAGTCGTACCCAATGGGTAAGTAGCCGAAGCATCGCTAGTCATCGTATAATCATTCATTAAGCTTACGCTCCCACAATTGTCTGTTACTGTGGGAGAAGGAACCATCACCTGAGCAGAATCACAATCTGGAGTCGATGCCCCCATACTCATATCATTTGGGCAAGTGATAGCAGGAGCTTCAAAATCAAGTATAGTGACTGTCATCACACAATTATTGGTATTACCCGAAGCGTCCGTAGCAAACCAACTGACAATACTATTTCCTAAAGGATATACATCTGAGGCATCACTTGTACCATTATAGGAATTCGTCACACTTGTACCAGGACAATTATCAACGAACAATGCAGGCCCAATCGAAACACTCGCATCACACGACCCCGCATCAGCTGATTGAGATACATCGCTTGGACAAAGCAAATCGGGCGCTTCTTGATCTACAACCTCTATGGTAAAAGAACAAGTAGACAAGTTTGCATATCCATCTATTGAGAAATAGGTAACTGTATGCGTTCCTCGATTAAAGCTTGTACCAGACGGAAAGTTCGAGAATGAGTTCGCAAACGTACAATTATCAAATGGCATAGGCTCTGTCCAATACACTGCTGCATTACACAATCCTGTATCTGTAGGCACTATGGTATCATTCGGACAAACAATATTAGGAGGAGTATTATCAATCACTTGTATAAAGGTGCTACACTGCGCAGAATCCCCCAATCCATTTACAGCAGTCCATGTCACAGCATGCGTCCCAACAGGGTAAAAGTCTGATCCATCAATAGCACCATTATAATCATTGGCATAATAAGTATAAGGACAAGAATCTATCTGGGGCAATGCCAATGTGAGCGCAACCCCACACATAGCCGAATCAGAAACTAAAGATGTATCATTCGGACACACAAGAGTAACCTGATCACACAATATAGTAGGTGATAATGTATCACTTTCAGCCACACACAAACAACTAGCTCCTACTCCTACAGGACTAACAACCGCCAACAATATATCGTTCTGACCGAAATTATTTGTATCTGCGACAAAAACATCTCCCAAGCTTAGACTTTGACCAACAGCCAATGAGTCAATCAAATTCGCACCAAGATAGACATCTCCCATAGAAAGATCTCCCGAAACATCTTCATCCGAATACCACACCAATTGCAAAGAATCAACTCCTTCAATAGCTCCTCCACCCAAATGTTGCACACCCACCGAATATCCCACTTCAGCATTTCCCCCTCCAATCGCTGTCCAATCAGCTTGTATAAGATCTAATCCCACAATAGGCAAATCAATCGTTATACCACCAGTAGTTGCTCCCGTCTGCGTCACAGCAGCAGGGCAAACACTCCCATTACAACTCAACGAAACTTCTGCCAATGTTCTAGCTGTCACATTCACATTTGCGCAGCCAGCATCCGTATCTGATTGAATATCAAACGCAAAAGCAATAGTATCCCCCATACTTACCCCTACAGGCATCGCCCAAGACAATAACGTTTGGGTACCTAACGATTGCTGAGACGGGTTTCCTGATGGAGCAATGCCAAAAGCCTGCATGCCTCCCGCATAGCTCAATCCATCAGGCAACAAGCACTGAATCTGATCTCCAACATCGGTTGCATTAGGCCCGATATTAACAATCTGCAATCCCATCGCTTCTGGACGACAATGACCAAGGGTATCAGGCAGTACTAAGCTAATATTCGTTTGATACAATACATCTGCTCCATTAATCCGAATAGGGGGAGAAGCCCTAAATAAAGTAGGCAAAGCATCTCCACACGGCCGATTACTACGAATTCGAACAAAAAAGTTCAGCCCTGAAATAAAGTCACAATCAGTTTCCATCAAAAACCGAATCTGCACCGTATTAGAATCCCCCATCGCCAATGATCCCTCCAATCCATTCGCATCAATATATGCGCTAAGGCTATCCAACGACCACGAATAAACATTCCCAACCTGACTAGGATTAGAAATAGCTCCCATACCAACACTGGAAGGATAAGCCAATTGACTACTATCTGGAACAATAGACAATCCCCCTGATAGAGGAACCACAATATCAATTACCACATCTTCTATAGAAGCCAATTGTGTACTGGCCAATGACAAAACGAAAGGAATCGAATCACATAAATCAACTTGCGTCCCACTAGGAGCCGCCAATTGAGCCTGCAATTGCGAGTTCTGAGGACTTACATACAATGTCAAAGAATCTGGAGAGCAAGGATAAGAAGCCAAATCTACAGGATAGCCAGAACAGTTCCAGCCAGAATATAATACCAGCGAATCTGCCGTACAAGAAGTATAGGTAGCCGTAATTTGAAAGGTTCTACTATCTCCTCCAGATAAGAAGCTCCCCAATTCATAGACTCCATTTAGCGGGATAACAGTCTGCGTAGCGGTATCCCGAACTTCTGTAACCGTGATAGCCCCACTAGTAGACACGGGCAATATCCACCCATTATCTGCATCCGATTCATTGCTATTATTGGCCAACGTCACATTCCAACTAACCGTATTCGAAATCCCGTCAGCCGATTGTATCCCACTCAATTCCATATCAGGCCCCGCATAGAAAAGCCCATCATTTTGTACCAATCGAGTGGTATAAGCATTCGGCCGGTCAAATTGCGGAACTGTCTCAAAGTTCCAGATATACCCCACCAAGTCCAATTGTTGATTCGCAACATTACAACTAGGTTCCCAATCCATCTGTACGGTTCCATAATAACCATCATCACTAATAGGCCAACTCCCTCCATAAGGAACAAATAAGGACTTCACATCAAAAATCAAGGTATCGGCTGTCGGGTCTAAGGGAGTAATCGCTTGATATGAATAGCTTTGAACAGAGGACGAGCCAGAGGTTCGATAATAATTTACGCGCCCTCCTACCCAATTATATCCCAATGGACGAACAATCTCAAAAGTGTCAGGCCATGCCCAAGCCCTATATTCAGAACGGAAGATATTTCCCCCCGCATAATTCGAACAGCAATTCCCAACAGATAAATAATAGTTATGACTCGTAGTTACAGCCCCACAACCATCCAACGAATAATTCGAATAGGCCGCCGAAGTAAAATAATACCCCACTAACCCAAAACCAGCAGTATAACTATCACAGGTATAAATAGGCCCATTCACCATATTCGTCATATAGAAATCAGAGGTAATCGTAACATTCAGGAAACCTGAGTTGGCCACATCCATAAATTCATAATAAGCGAACAGCTCAATGGTATCCCCGCCTTCATATTGAAAGCCAGCAGGCAAACATCCCCCAAGACTCCCTACACTAAAGTCATATCCAAAGGTCGACTCTGCTCCCGAATTTGCCCGAGTCGGGGCTCCCAAAGCACAACTATAGACACTGCCTGTACTCACATCTACGATTCTCACCAAAGCATTAAGCGCATCCATCCGATTCCCCTTCGAAATCGTAAGATCAGCATATCCATACTCCCAAAAAGGATTTGTTACGCTTGTATCCACCACTCCATGAATTGCAGCCTCTAACGTATCGCCAAACGTAATATAACGAGTTCGCACTTCATTCATATTAAGGCTTCCACTTCCATCGGGTAAGCCATCATTATCATTATCGGGCAAGCCATAATTCGTTCGCCTTGCTTCAAACCCCAAAGGAATCATCCCTCCATCAGGGCAAACAATCGAATCTGGGCAATGAATACTCACATCAAAGCTATAGCAAGTCCGCACATACCGACAACTACAACTAGTATCGGTAACATTAAATAGGGTATACTGAATCGTAGAAGGACTGCTTACACCCGCCGAACAATCAACCGCCAAATCCAACCGAAACTCCGCCTTCTCTCCCGTCAATTGCCCATAAAATTCCGCCAATAAGGTATCCCCTGAGTAACTATAGGTAAAAGGAGTGTTCACACTCCCAGAAGTATATACCCATTGAATATCATTCAATCCCCCCGTAAAGCTAATTCCTGAGGGCAATACAACCTCTATTTGCGATCGGCTATTAGCCCCTTGAGGAAATTGGTTATGACTCGAATGGATCAACGCCATACTGAAACTATTCCCATCTACCACATCCGAAGGTCCATCATAGCTCATCGCCCCTACCCTACCCAAAACAGCAGGCCGCAATTGCCGAGAGGGCTCCGCAAAATTATTATTCAAGCATTGATCCCAATAGTCAAAGTCAAAGAACACTCCTAAAGCGAAATCACTTTCACAGCGTTCTACACAACACACATATTGCCGCAAAAATAAAGTATCAACCTCCCCTACTTCCATACGGGGGATCTCTAGCAACATCCGTCCAACAGGGTTAGCCCCCAAACAACTATAAACCCCTCCCGAAGAATTATACCCAACCGATACAGGAACCAATGTATCCACTACTCCATTAGTATTCTTCCAATAGACTTCCGTTTCATCAAACCGAGAAATTAAATCTGTACGAAAGCTTCCTGAAAAGGACTGATAAACATCAATCGTCACATCAACAGCAGGCCCAGATCCTGTATTCTCAAACACCACATAGGCCAAATGTCCATCAGGATCGCCTACACATACATTAGGAATATACCCAGTAGTTGCGCTAATCAGGGGAATATCTTGGTTAATGGTCACATTTCCCAATCGCTCATCCATCGAACAAACGCTCCCTCCACAACCATAGGAAATACGAGTCGTATCAATCATATTCGTATTCGAACAACTCAGAATAGTAGACCGATAGCACAACACAAATTCTTCTCCCGAGTCAAATACAGAATCCCCATTCCCTATCCCACTCAACAATCCCCCATCTATCACCAAACCAATGCTATCTCCAGAAAACGAAGCTGTCGCGATAGCCCCTCCATCAATCGTCATACTATCAATCATAACCATACTCCCATCATACAAATGAAGCCAATCAAAGCTCCCTATTGCTCCCAACCCCGCATTACGTATAGTCAAACATCGAACAAATTGATCCCCGACATCACCATGATAACTAGAGCCCGAATAACCAGAAATAGCCAATGAACCAATGTCCACATTATAGTTCAAACCCGTATGAGACTCACAACCACCATCAAAACACACTTCCAATTGATTCGCCAATAAAGCAGAATTAGAAGCTGAAGCACACAAAGCTGTAGCTAAAAATGAAAAGTCAATAACAGCACCTGGAGCTAAATTTTGAACCGATAAAACAATGGAATCCAACTGAGAAACATCAATTTCACTAGCAGATCCCATGATACTACCTCCCACATACTCAATCCCAACAGGAAATTGAACCAAAACAGACACATTAAAAAGGGTATCCGTCGAAATATTGGTCAGCTCAACTGAAAAGGTATCCGCTTCACTACATACAACCAAGCTATTAGGAACAGTAGTCTCAAAGGATAGGTTTTGGGCAAAAAAACTAGATAATAAGCAAAAGGAAAAAAAGAGAGTTAGGTAAACTTGTTTCATACAGATACAGGCTTAGGGTAAAAGTAGACAGACTATGAGCAAAATACCGAAAACTGTATCTATCCGCAAATCGGAAGTCCCCACAAAGGAAGCTTCCCTACCGTAATGGATAGAGAAGCTTTATGCCAAACCTAGTAAAAACATTTAGAAAAAAAGAAAGTATTATTCGGCAAGTTTGGGATTATATCATCTGAATTGGCACGCTATTTGGCTTAATATAAGCAGGGAGGTTTAATATTAGATGTGTTGCATAGCATAGGCAATTCTTTATTAGGGGAAAAGGGTTCCATCGTGAATGATGGGACCCAATTTTTTATTATAACGTTATAATCTCTCAATTTATTTCCATCATTGGCATCATTTCTACACTTTTACATAGGAAAATTTCTATATCTCTTGAGCCAAATCCCAATCTTCCCATTTACCCAACTACCATCCTCCCAAATTACTGTATAGAAATAAATACCTAATCGTAAGACTTCAACAGAAAATCGAATCTGTTCCCCAAATATCTATCCCATTTTTACCCATTTCCCCCACAAATCAAACAACTTCAATTGATACAATTGAGAGATTTACCCCTCCCAACAAAAAAGGCTTTTGAAGCCGATAAAGCTTCAAAAGCACTTAATTCAATGGTTGTTTTTTAGGGAAGTGTCTATTGGATTTACTGTACCATAATCTTTCCACTTGCCCAATGTCCGTCTGAGCCTTGAATCGTATAGAAATACGTACCAGCACTCAACGAATTAACGGATACATTAAAGGCATTACCATACGTTTGACCTACTTTGACCGTTTGGCCACTCATGTTCATTAGATTTAGGGTGAATTCTGCAGCATTGGGGTTATCCCATTGGATGCGTACCACATCAGTTGCGGGGTTTGGAAATACAGATACTGCTGTCAGTTCTAGTGATTCTTCTAAACCTGTTACCTTAGAATCAATAGTACTCGTAACAGTATTCGTTATAATAGGAGCATTGAAGTCAAAGTAAATTTCGGCAGTGTTAGAGATCGTCTGACCATCAGATAGACCAAGCACAGGATCAATTCTATATTGAACAAAACCATGACTCTCTGGCTCATTCGTATTCGAATCAGGCAAATGGATGTTCTCAAATCTCCATGTTCCCCAACGATCTTCATCAATATCAAATGTATACGAATGACTAGCACCTGTCATCTGGAAAGTCTCTATACTAACATTAGGAGAAAGCTGATCTTTAATCTCAACATTAATAGCCGATGCCGTTCCTGTATTCTGGAAACGAATGGTATAAAGAAGATTCTGATTAGGATTGATATCTCCTTCTGGATGTACCTGCTTGTCATTAGGATCATAAGAACCAATAACTGTACGATCGTAAGTAGCAATATTATTCGCCTCATTCTCATCTCCAATCGTCGGATCAACACTCACAATCGCCGTTACAACTGTACCCAAGGCCACACTAGCAGGCAGATTCAGTACCACATTTAGCGTACGTGTCTCCGTTGGCAATAAATTGGTAAAGGGCAATTCAACAGTCGAAGCAGCAGGGTTACTAATCGCTACAGGATTACTACCTACATACGAGAAATTATTGTCATACACCAATCGAACAGTCCCAGACATAGGCAACGTCCCAACATTGGTATAGTTCACCCAATAATTCGCATCAAAACCAGGCCGAACAGGCGTACTCAACACAGATACACATAAATCTTGAATCGAATCATCGGGTGCCAATGCAAAATCTCCCGTAAATAATTGCTGTGAGGCAGGCATAATAAAGGTATGCATTCCACTCGAAGGACTCTGGACCGAATAATGTGTAGGAGTACCTGCCAAGGAAACGGTATACGTTCCAGCAGACAATAGCAACTCATAGTCACCATTGTTATCAGCAGACCAATAGATAGGCCCTGGATTAATTTCTATAAGCTGACCAGGCAATGCATAATCGCCCGCATCAAATGAACCATTACCATTCGCATCGGCAAATACCTTTCCTCGAAGGGTATCTACATCACATCCTGAAATAACTGTCACTTGGTAAGAAACACAAGCAGAATCAAATGTCACGGAATCCCAAATGCACAAATAAACAATGTAAGTACCTGCTGCCGCATATACATGGGTAGGAGAACCATTGGTAAAGTCTTGAAAGAAAGTTCCATCTCCAAAATCCCAGTAATATTGTGGTGCAATAAAACCTGTACTTTGGTCTTGGAAGGTCACGGGAGTTCCCTCACAAACAGGATCAGGAGACCAACTAAAATCAGCAACCCCCTGTTGTTGTCCAAAAGAGAATTGAAATAAACAAGAAAAAAGAAATAGCAAGAAAACCTGAGTTGGATATTGTTTCATCTTCATAATATCTTTCATAATGTACGGGTAAACTTTTATAGCTTGTGAATATGTACCAAAGGTATCCCCCCAACCTTCCCTAACCAATATCGAATTATCCCATTCTTACGCACCCAACCTCAAATAAACCCTCATTTTCCCCCTCCCAAACCTCCCTAATCACACCTATACTTTATATAAAGATTAATGTATATTTACCGATAAAGCCACATCAAAATGCAAAACCGAATCCTACACCCATTGCCGAAATTATGTACAATACTACCATTCATCACCTGCTTCATACTATTCAATCCAACAACCAACAGTTTCGCGCAGTGTATAGGAGGTAGCAACCAAGGCTCCTTAAGCCCGTCTCCCGATAGCAGCACCCAAATATTATCCATTAAAGGCGGTAGATACTATACCTTCCCAGCAACTACAAACCTTTTTTATTTATTTTCTACCCATCCAGACGATGGAGGCCTCAGTCTTTTTGATACCAAAATCACCATATTAGACTCAATTGGCAATCCCCTAGCATGGAATGACGACTATTGCGACAGATCTTCCAGACTCATTTGGCAAGCTCCCTATACGGGTACATTCCGCATACTCATGATGCGATACAATTGCGTCGGCACAGGAACACCCTCAGATATGGCCTACAAAACCCTCTCCGAATATACCCCCATAGACTACAACTGCAACACCACCGCATGTTCCAATAATGAATATGAACTTCTCCTAAATACACCTCCAGACCTCCTAGACTTCGTATTTGCAGGAGGAGAACCCGATGCCAATGGAATGATTGGCGCCAATCAAACGAATTGGGAAAAAGCAGAGTTCCAAAGGGGAGGCGTCAGACGAATGGTGCAAGGGGTCATATACAATGATACTGCATACATAAACGATGCTTGGATAACAATGGCAGGTACCTTCGGCCAACAAACAAACCTCGGTAACTTCAACGACAATGCTTCAAGTGTATGCTTCTGGTTACATGAATGCGCCCACTCCCTACTCATCCTCAAAGATTCTCCCCTATATCCCCAATATACCGACAGCATCGCCAAATACCTCCCCCTAATGCAACAAGCGCTAGAGTTCGTTACGGATTCCATTAACCTCGACTCTCTCCTCAATCGATTCGATAAACAATCTCCCAATCGTCTATGGGTTGACGCAACGGCCATCGCCTTCACTGCCTTACTCATAGACGACACAACTACCTATATGCCCATCGCCAGAATATGCGCCGACCAAGCAATGGGACTATTAAAAGACAGCATCTTCTGCGAAAAAGGAGGATACGATACCAGTTACCAAGGAGTTGCCATGTTCTTAATGAACTACTTCGCAATGAGAGTCGAATATCCCCTCCTTGATTGCTACATTCGACGCACAACCCTATGGGAAGCCGCCAGAGTCCGATCCGATGGGTTCATTGACACCCTAGGAAATAGCCGAACCTCCAACTGCCAAGAAGTATACGCAGGCCAATGCAAACAAGTAAACTACAGAGAAGTATCCCGAAGCTTCTTGTACTACGGCTTACGATTCTGCGATTACTCCCAAGGAATTGATCTAGCAATATCCACCAAAAACTACAGCCAAAACACCCCCACTTTCACCCCTTCAATCAGCTGCCTTAGCGATTGCCAAACCCTCCCCCTCCACATCGAATCAACACAAATCCATTGCTCCCCCTCCAATCAACTCTACATACAATGGCAATCAAATCCCAATATCCCCTCTGAACAATGGACAATCGAACAAAGCCATACGGCCACCCAATGGAAAAAGGATAAAACCGCAGCCATAATAGAATCAAACCAAGGTACATACACCTACCAAACAAACACCATCACTCCCTATTACCGAATCTCCACCCAAGACGAAAATGGCCAATCCCACTACTCAAGCATACTCCAAGCCCCCTGTTCTCCCCAACCATCCCTCAACATTCAGTTTCTCTCTCCCTCAACCCTCAACATCAGCCTGCAATCTCCCCAAAATCGTCCCCTAAACATCCGAATCCTAGACCTCCACGGACGAACCCTAGCAAAATGGACAAACCAACCTCCTCAAACTTCCCTTCAATGGTTCACATCCCATCAACAATGGCTTATCATAGAAGTACACGATGGCTACAATACCTGGCGACAAAAAATCTTCTAATCTCTCCCTATTCACAAAAGCAAAAATGCCACTCACATCCCCCCAAAAAGCATCCACAACTACACAATGCCCAAAAATACTACGACAAATTGAATCATAAATGAATACTAGGCATCCACAAATGCTTTTTGCCCATTCACAAATGGATAATCCCTACCAACAATAAAAAACTTAGCACAAATAATTCAAAAAAAGCCATTCAAAAGACAAATGTTCCCATTCTCAAAACAAGAATGCACAATCACAAACAAAAAGTCCCCAATCAAACCTCCAAAGCACCCAATCCGATCTCAACAATAGGGATTCACACAACTACACAACCCATTCACAGCTACCCTTCAACCAAAAATACTACGATATATCGAACCAATCATAGTCAGTGGCCATCCACAGTTACCCTTTAGCCATAAATACTACGACAAATTGAACCATATTTCGATCAATGCAAGTACAATTAGCAAAACATAGCTCTCACAAATACAAAATTCCCAATCCAGTCTACAATTTTCCGAATCCAATCCCCCAATCAAGCATTCTCACATATAAATTACCCATTCACAGCTAGCCTTCAGCCAAAAATACTACGATAAACTGAACCAATCATCATTACAACCCATCCACAGCTACCCTCTAGTCAAAAATACTACGACAAATTGAATCAATCATCCTTACAACTCATCCACAGCTACCCTCTAGCCACAAACACTACGACAAATTGAACCATATTTCCCCAAATTCAGGCACAAACCATAAAAACATAGCCCAAACCCCATAAATCGCCCCCAAAACACCTATTTTCCAACAAAAAAAATGAGCAATCTCCTAAATCTCCCAAAACACCTCCTCATCCCTCATCACATATACATGAGCTTTACCCTTACTTCATCCCAAAAAATCCCGTAAATTGCCAATTCGTTCAAGGCTTCCCCTAAAAAGAAAGCCCAAATTCACAGCCACAGTACGATTAGTACCAAAACTAAAACTCCCAATTGGAATAAATCTCTCAATCATCAGTCATATAAATAAAATAAGTAGCTATGCGGAAATACTACATAATACCCATCTTAATGTGGGCATTCTCACTCCAAACAAATGCCCAAATACAATTCGATCCCACCATACCCACAGACTTCAATGCAACAGAAGTCGTAATGCCAGCCTCACCCCTCGAACTACAAATCCTATTCATCGGAGGCGAGGACATGGTACAAGCACTAGACGACAACGGAGACCCTAGCGGCGCATTCCCCGCAAAGGAAAACCACGACTTCATAGGCATCAAACAAGACCTCGCAAACCCTGGAGAATGGTGGGTAGTCGTAAACCATGAAACCATAATCGCAGACGAAAACCTCGGAGATGGAGGCGGCATGACAATGTTCAAAGTCCAAAGAGATGCAAATACCGACACCCTACAAATCATCGACCACACCCTAGCTGATGGTAGAAGTGGCGAATTCTTCAACGTAGACTTCCGAGCAACAGGAGAAACTGCCGTAAACTGTGGCGGAATCGTGTCCCTAGCCGATGGAAGAATCTGGACTTCCGAAGAATTATTCCACACCAGTAACCTCACCATTAGCCTATTCGGGGTAGGAATTACAGACATCTCTGACTTCACTATACAAACAGATATCACAGGTGACTTCAACGGCACAACAGTAGAAAAATACGAAAACTTCAACTGGATGGTCGAAATAGATCCAGAAAACGCAGTCGCAATCCGTAAGCAATACAACTGGGGGCGACAACCATTCGAAGGAGGAGTCGTAATGCCCGATAACCAAACGGTATATCTAACCCCAGATGCAACCCCCGCTTTCTTCAGCAAGTTCATAGCCGATACCCCAGGCGACTTCACAGAAGGCACATTATATGTATACCGACACGATGTTCCAGGAGCAAATGGCCCATGGGTCGAAATCAATAGCCAAAACTTCCAAACCATGCTCAACTACTTTGATATGGCAATTGGTGCAGGCGCAACCATGTTCAACCGCCTCGAATGGTCTGCGGCACATGATGGCAAAATATACATGACCGAAACAGGCCGAAGCAATCCAGGCTCAAACTGGAGCGATGAAGCTGCCTCTGGAGCACAATACGCCCCTCACCATGTCCAAAGAGCGCAAGACCAAGGAGTAACAAACCCAGGAGATGGGGCATATTGGGATTACTACGGGCGCGTACTCCAGTACGACCCAGCCACAGGAGAAATAACCTCATACATAGAAGGAGGACCATACTTCGCAAGCTCTCCAGCAATGGCAGACTACCCCAACAACCACCTATCTAGCCCAGATGGATTAAACTTCATCACAGTCGGAGCAAAAACATACATGATTATCTGCGAAGACCTCACAGGCACAAGCCACGGACGAGTACCCGCTGGAGTATCAGACGAAATCTGCGAACTATACCTCCTCGATATGGACATCCAAAACCCAACCACTGAAGACCTATTCCGCATCTCTATGATGCCACAAGGAGCCGAAGTAACAGGAGCAATTGCAAGTCCAGACGGAAAATCAATCCTCGTAAACTGTCAGCACCCATCCACCAGTAATGCCTATCCCTTCAATCACTCAGTCACCTTCGCAATAAATGGATTCGACCAAGTAGCTTCCGCAATCGGTGACCCAATCTTCGAAGAGCAAGGATTCGGACTATACCCCAATCCCGCCTCACGAGAAATCCGATTCAAAGAAGCAACAGACGCAGCCCTATACGATGCATCAGGAAAACGAATCCTCGTAATCAGAAACCAAAACTGGATGAACGTATCACACCTCCCAGCAGGCACCTACTTCATCCGAAACAAAGACAACCAAACCGCAAAACTCATCATCGAATAAACCCAATCCCCCCTCCCCCCATCCACAAAAAGGAGCCCCCAACGCAAAGTCTCCCCTCCTCGGGAGGGGGCGGGGGTGGGTAAGGCACTGGAAAACAACTCATTATTTGCAAGAGCTCCCCAAAACCGCACCATCACCATGCGCTACCTACTATCCCTAATCGCCCTCCTAACCCTCATAACCATCCCATCCTTCAAACCCAAACGACCCTACCCCATAAAACAAATCCAAGAACAATACCGCCAAAACCTAAACATCTTCACAACTACCCTAACCCTACTCCCACATATAACAAACAACTGGAACAATAGCCCTGAAGCAAACACCCACCTCCAAAAACACATCTCTACCCTCAGATTCGCCTACAAAAGAATCGAATTCCTCCTCGCAACCCTTGATCCCCAAGCACACAACATGCACCTAAACGGTGCGCCCCTCCCCAAACTCATCCCAAACACCCCCCAAATAGCCATCCAACAACCTACAGGCCTCCAACGCCTAGACGAATGGGCACACGAACCCCACTCCATCCAAGACAAAGACGAGCTAATCCGCCTAACCAAAGAACTAACCCTACACGCAACCGAAACGATAGCCTTCCAATCAAAGGTAACCCTAACAGACAGACTCCTATTCGCTGCCGCTCGGCTCGAACTTATCCGAATCTTCACCCTCGGACTCACAGGATTCGACACCCCAGGATCCCTCCAAGCCATACCCGAAGCCCAAATCGCCCTCCAAAGCATAAATTCAGCCGTAGGCCAATACCACAAACCCCTCAAATCCCTAAACCCAACCCTCGCCAAACAACTACAGGCCACATTCAAACAAGCAATCAAGACCCTCACAAAAGCAAATGACTTTAACACCTTCGATCGCCTCGAATTCCTCACCAAATACATAAATCCCCTATACAACCTCCTCCTACAAGCCCAACAAACCTTACAAATAGAACTCCCCGAAGAAACCCCAAACTATCGCTCCCCCATAAACTACTCCGCCACAAACCTCCTAGCCAACAATTTCCTAGATCCGTTCTTCTTTATCAACCAAACAAAAGCCCAACAAAAACCCGAAACCATAAGACTAGGCAAACTCCTATTCTTCGACCCCATTTTATCTTCCAATATCAAGCATTCATGCGCCTCCTGTCACGACCCTAAACGCGCTTTCACCGATGGACTCCCCAAAAGCCGATCTCTCACAGATTCCTCCTCACTAAACCGAAATACCCCCACCCTGATAAATGCCCTATACGCAACCCGATTCTTCCACGACTTACGTACCAATAGACTCGAAGAGCAAATTGACCATGTCATTTACAGTAGTCAAGAGTTCCAAACAACATATGCAGAGATATTCAAAAGACTAGAACAAAGCCAAGAATACACCAATCTATTTGAACAAGCATTCCCATACGCCCGAAAAAAAATCAGCAAATATACCCTCACAACAGCAATCGCCGCTTACATACAAAACTTACATGCTTTCCAATCCCCTTTTGACCAATTTGTGAGAAACGAAATCCCCTCTATCAAGGATTCTATCCGAAAAGGCTTCAATCTATTCATGGGCAAAGCCGCCTGTGGAACCTGCCACTTCCTCCCAACCTTCGCAGGATTAGTACCCCCCGAATTCCGCGAAACAGAATCAGAAGTCCTAGGCGTCCCCCAATCTCCAGATTCCCTAAACCCAATCCTTGACCCAGACCTCGGCCGATTCGCAAATGGCCGCCCAAAAGAACAAGCCCCCTTCTACAAACACGCCTTCAAAACCCCAACCCTCAGAAATATCGCCCAAACAGCTCCCTATATGCACAATGGAGTCTACAATACCCTCGAAGAAGTAATGGATTTCTATAACAAAGGGGGCGGACAAGGACTAGGCATAAACATCCCTAACCAAACACTTCCCCCAGACTCCCTCCAACTATCCCAAACCGAAATCGCAAACATAATCGCTTTCATGAAAGCCCTATCAAATAATCCACCCCCAGCCACCATACCTAAAAAACTCCCGAAATTCGAACAACATCCACAATGGAACAATAGAAATGTAGGAGGCATCATGTACTAGATTGTATTCCCCAACCGTTGTTTGTATGTTTGTACCAATCATTTTATGCAAACACATATCAGATCCAACCTCTATGAAACAGATCAAACAAACCCAATACGGTTTTAATATATCCGCTCTTAAACCGCTTTCATGGATAGGAATCTCCCTCTTACTATTCCTCGTCGGATGCCAAGATGGAAACATCAACCTCGATAACGCAAGCCTCAAGTCCCTCTCCGTCAAGATTGATGAGACCGAATATGATGCGCCAGCAGGCTCCCTCCAACGAATATCCGTCGAAAAAGGAAACCATACAATCGTCATATCCGACTCTACAGGAAAGGTAATAGAAGAGGGTACATTCGATGTCGAAAAGGCTGGCCTCCTCAATGTCGGTAAAACGGCTCACCTCATCTGGAAAGACCTATATGGAGAACAAGCTTTCAGAGACTCCCAACTAGAGGAAAAAGACCTAGAGGTACAAGAGCAAATCTTCTTCGGAGACTTCACCCTCATTGACAGCACTGTCATATACACAGAAAAAGAATGGGATTATGATGTAGACGAGGACTTTCCATACTCTCAAATGAAACTCCTCCTATCCCCACAAAAGAAATACATCGTCCGACAAAAGATGTTTCGCTTCTCAGACTTCGTCGCAGAATACATTAAACGTGCCACAGAAGGACAAGAACAAGCCGAATAACAATAGTACCACATAAACCATATTACACACACTTTTGAGAGAGGATTGCAATATGTCTCTCCTCCCCAACAGCATAGAAACATCGCCGAAACGTTTGACACTCTCCTAATAAACAAACAACTAGAGACAAAACAGACATAGGTACACCCAATCAAAAATGGATCATCCTATACCAAGATCTCATAACAAATGTTTCAAATACAATCTCTTACAAACCCACACTTCATATAAATGTTCAAAATGATATTACCCTTTACCGTGTAATAATTTCAAGGCTTTTGAACTTTTTCCGAATAGATTTTAACGCTTTTCTCTCCTCTATTTCAAGGAGATACCACATACTATTCAGAAAAGTAAAAAAATCATTATCTTGCAATCAATTATAATAAAGTTGGTCACCAAAAAGTTCTTGTAAGAAATACCATAACAATTGCATAAATAGTAACGATTTTCTCTCTCAAGAACGGCCACAAGTTACCAAATCGTTTACTCCCACAATTCATGCGCGTATGAACAGAGTATATACCTCCATCGCTTACCTTATTGCATTGCTCGCTTTCCTGTCCTTATCCTACCAAAACGCAAACGCCAGCCATATAATGGGGGCGGATTTGTCTTATACATGTACTGGAGGAAACAGTTATGTGTTTACACTCACTGTATACCGTGACTGTGAACCAGGCTCAGCCACTCCATTATCAACACAACTAATGAGTATTAACTCCTCTTGTGTTAGCAGCTCAAGCCTTACACTTAATCAGATTAGTGTATCAGAGGTGTCTGCTCTATGTCCAGCCCAACAGGGAAATAGTACATGCCAAGGAGGTAGCCTCCCAGGATCAGAGGAATACATATACCAAGGGTCGCTAACCCTACCACAAGCATGTACAGATTGGACATTCAGTTGGACAACCTGTTGCCGAAATGGAGCCATTAATACCATTACCTCACCAGGTTCAGCAGATATATACATCGAAGCAACCCTCAACAATGTGGTCGCTCCATGTAATAACTCCCCAGTATTTACAACACCACCTGTACCATACGTATGCCTAGGTGACCTAACCAACTATAACCACGGTGCTTCCGACCCTGATGGAAATGACCTGCAGTTTAGTTTGGTAACGCCTCTACAAACAAGCGCAAGTACAGTTTCTTTCATCAACCCGTTCAGCGCAACCAATCCCGTCACAACTTCCCCAGCGAATAGCCTTTCCTTTAACAGCAATACAGGGCAAATGACGTTTACGCCAGGTGCTCCTGATAGAGGAATCACTGCCGTACTCGTGGAAGAATACCTAAATGGGGTACTCATAGGAACAGTAATGAGGGATATACAAGTGGTCGTAATCAACTGTACAAATAATCCTGTATCAATTGGAAGTCCCGCAAACATAACGGGGGGTACGCTTTCTGGAAATACCTTCACCGTATGTGCAGGAAATACCCTAAGCTTCGACCTCGGAGCAGTAGATGGTGACAATGACCCAATGACCATCACAAGTACATTATCCTCAATATTCCCTGCAGCCAGTATCACAACTTCAGGGAATGTCGTGGCCGACTTCAATATCCCTACTACAGCAGCAGATGCTGGTACATATAACTTCACCGTTACCGTAGATGATGGCGCATGCCCAATCCCAAGTAACCAAATCGTAGGATATACCCTCATCGTACCTGGGGCAGATGCTACAGCCGATGATACAACCCTATGTACAGGGACTACCCAAACAGTACAACTAAGCGCAACTGTAGGAGGAAGTACAGGAGGTACCTTCAGTTGGAGCCCAACGACTGGCCTCTCAAACCCCAATATAAGTAACCCCACCGCCACAGTCTCCCAACCAGTTACATACGTGCTGACATATACAGATGGGGTCTGTGTCGTTCAAGACTCCGTCCAAATCGTAGGGGCATCATTCGAAACAACACCCGAAGATACAACCGTCTGCCCAGGTGCATCCGTCCAATTAAGTGCCATATACGATGACCCTGGAGCCGTAGCCTCCGTCAATTGTGGGGCAGGAAATGCTGCAGATTGCTCTGGAGCATCTTCTGGATTTACCATAGGCACAGGAGTAAGTACAAGTGGCGATCCCTCTCCTTATAGTGGGTTCTGGCACGATGGTCGCTTCCAAATGCTTTTCCGCGCATCCGAACTTACCACCTCAGGTATGAGCTCTGGCCAAATACAATCCATTGCACTAACGGTGGCAAATCAGTTCAGCTCCATACAATACTCTGGACTGACCATTAGAATGGGATGTACAAACCTCACCGCTTTTGGATCTAGTTTCATTGGAGGATTAACCACCGTATATACAGCAAACTATACAACAGTAGCTGGACAAAATACCCACGTGTTTACAACCCCCTACAATTGGGATGGTACCTCAAACCTCATCATTGAAATCTGTTACAATAACTCAGGCTTCACAGATGATGACTTCGTCCAATATACCCCCACTGCTTTCAACTCTGTTCTATATAGAACAGCTGACTTTAATACAGGTTGTGTATTAACAGGCCCATCGAGTTCAACCTTCCGTCCAAATATCGTATTCTCTGTGTGCCCAATAGCAACACCTATTAACTATACTTGGACACCCACAACAGGACTCGATGATCCTAGCAGCGCTACTCCTATCGCAACGGTAAATAACACAACCGAATATGTCGTAAGCGTATCAGGAACAGGAGTCTGCCCCCTAACAGATACCATCAATATCACAACATCAGCCCTAAATGTAAGCATGAACAATACAGTAAACGTGGACTGTAACGGAAACTGTAATGGATCTGCTTCCATACTAGTATCGGGCGGAAGCCTACCCTATCAATTCTCCCTAGATGGAGGTCCCGCCACGGGCTCAACTATCTTCGGAGGGCTATGCGCAGGCTCCCATACAATCGTCGCAACAGATGCCAATGGCTGTACTGGCTCGGTCTCATTCACCATCACCGAACCAACAGCCCTTGATGTCACCCCAACCGTCCAAAATAACCCAACCTGCCTAGGAGATACAGATGGCTCCATCACCGTAGCTGCCTCAGGAGGAAACAATTTATCATATAGCTTCAGCTGGTCACCAAGCGGAAGCAATACCAATACAGCCTCAAACATCGCTGCTGGAAACCATACGGTAACGGTAGTGGATGCCAATGGCTGTTCCTATAGCGAAACATTTACCCTCGCCGCTGGAGGAAATATCAACCTAAACCTAAACAGTGTCACAAATGTCGACTGTAATGGGAACAACAATGGTTCAATAAATGTAACCGCGACAGGAGGTAGCGGTGGATTCCAATACTCTATTGATGGAGTAAACTTCCAACCAAGTGGAATCTTCGGAGGGCTCTCAGGAGGTACATACACCATTACAGCAGAAGATAACTCTGGTTGTGCAGGAACACTCGATGTAACGGTCGCCTCTCCTCCTCCACTAACAGCAAGTATATTCGATGAAGGAGATCCTTCCTGTAATGGCGCAAGTGATGGAGATATCACAGCTGTAGCCAGTGGAGGTACTTTCCCATATCAATACTCTACAGATGGTATAAACTTCCAGTCTAGTGCTGGATTCTTAAACCTACCAGCAGGATCTTATACGGTAACTATCAGAGATGCGAATTTCTGTCAAGCAACAACAACAGCAGTTCTAACTGATCCACCTGCAGTAACGGGTTCAATCTCCAACACTGTCCAGCCAAGTTGTAATGGTAGTAGCAATGGAGAGGTAACAGTAGTAGGATCTGGAGGAACGCCTGGTTACCAATACTCAATTAATGGTACAACCTTCTTCTCTAGTGGTACTTTCTCAAACCTCACGGCAGGGAACTACACCATCACCATTCGAGACGCAAACCAATGTACAGGTACAGTACCTGTTACCCTTACCCAACCTGCAGGCTTAACCCTAGGACTAGACTCTACCACAAACCCAACCTGTGATGGAGGAAACGACGGAGCAATTGCCGTTACCGCAACGGGAGGTACACCTAACTACCAATACTCTATTGATGGAGGAACAAACTTTGTCTCTAGTGGGAACTTTACAGGGCTAACCGCAGGAACATTCTCCGTTATTGTTCGAGACAATATAGGATGTACCACAGGACTGACCACCTTCCTAAATGACCCAGCGCCAGTAAATGGTTCGGTCGCATCTACTACAGATGTGGATTGTATAGGAAACAGCACAGGTGGATTTACCATGTCGGCTACTGGAGGAACGGCCCCATATCAATATTCATTGGATGGCACAAACTTCAGCTCTAACCCAGCATTCGCAAACCTAGCAGCAGGCTCTTATACAGTAACAATTCGAGACACCAATCAGTGCTCCACTACAGTAACTGCCACAGTATCCGAACCCACTGCATTGACAATATCGCTCGTCTCCCAAACAGATGTAGATTGTAATGGAAATAGCAATGGATCTGTTACAGTCACGGGTAGTGGAGGAACAGCTCCTTATGAATATGCAACGGATGGAGTGAACTTCACATCTTCACCTACATTTGGAGGACTCTCAGCAGGGAATGTCACAATCACCATAAAAGATGACAATGGATGTACCAATACATTATCCGTAACAATTACGGAGCCGCCTCTGCTTAGCCTATCACTAGATAGCCAAACAGATGTAGATTGTAATGCCGCAAGTACAGGAGAATTCACCGTCACAGGCTCAGGAGGAACCCCTAACTATCAATTCTCTATTGATGGAAACTCTTTCTTTACGTCTGGAACCTTCTCCTCTCTCATGGCTTCAACCTATACAATAACCATCAGAGACGCGAACCTATGTATCAACACATCGACGGTAACCATAAATGAGCCTCCGTTGCTTACGTTGGCACTAGATTCCATGACCCCTGCAGATTGTAATGGGGCAAGCACAGGGGCTATCGCCGTTTCTGGAGCAGGAGGTACACCAAACTACCAATACGCAATCAACGGAGGAACCCTCGGAACCTCTAATAACTTTACAGGACTCGCCGCAGGAACATTCTCCATCACAATTGAAGATGACAATGGATGTACATCTGGCCTAACAACATCCGTGACACAACCTGCAGCCCTCGGAGGAAGCATCCTCTCACAATCATCTGTTTCTTGTAATGGCGGTACAGATGGTGACGCAACTGCAACTGCAACGGGAGGTACACGACCCTTCCAATTCTCTATCGATGGCACAAACTTCTCTGCTGACTCAACTTTCACAGGGCTAGCAGCAGGAACATACACCATCACCATACAAGATGACAATGGCTGTACAACTACAGTCCCCCTAACCATCACAGAAAATGCTTCTTTCGCTGTCTCATTGGTCAACCAAACCAATGTAGATTGTAATGGAAATGGTAGCGGTGAATTAACAGTACTCGCATCGGGAGGTACACCTACCTACCAGTACTCAATTGATGGATCTACCTTCCTAAGTAACCCAACCTTCTCTGGGCTTATTGCAGGTACCTATACCATCACAGCAAGAGATGCAAACCTATGTACATCTACAGTAAATGTAACCATTACAGAACCAGATGCGCTCGCTGCTTCTATCCAGAACCAAACCAATGTAGATTGTCAAGGAAATGGTAGTGGAGCAGTGGAAATCCTCGCAACAGACGGAACAGCTCCATATACATTCGCAATTGATGGAGTGAATTTCTCTAGCAACAATATCTTTACTGGACTAACAGCAGGAAACTATTCTGTAACGGTTCGTGATGACAATGGATGTGTAACAACAGTGCCAGTATCCATATCCGAACCACCAGCCTTAACAGTGTCTGTTTCTTCTCAAACAGATGTAGATTGCTTTGGAGCAAGCACAGGTTCAATTACCGCCCTCGGAGTAGGAGGAACAGCTCCATATACATTCTCAATTGATGGTTCTACTTTCACAAGTAATACAGCCTTCAGCGGACTAACAGCAGGAGGATATACCTTAACGGTAAGAGATGATAACGGTTGTATCAATTCAACTCCATTCAATATCTCACAACCAGCAAATCTCTCTGGAGTAGTCCTCAACCAAACAGATGCGGATTGTAATGGTAACAGTACAGGATCAGCAGTAATCATAGGAGTAGGAGGAACAGCTCCCTACCAATATTCAATTGACGGAGTAAACTTCAGTACAGACAGTGCATTTACTGCATTAGCAGCGGGCTCATACACCATCTCAATCATAGATGCAAATAGTTGCTCCGCAACAACTCCACTCACAATCAATGAACCGGCTTTGCTTGTAACTTCTATCCTCAGCCAAACAGATGTTGATTGTAACGGTAACAGTACAGGAGAAGTTGTACTTTCAACTACTGGCGGAACAAGCCCTTACCAATATTCGTTAGATGGAGTTAGCTTCAGTAGCTCTGCCACCTTCTCAGGACTTGCCGCTGGCAGCTACACCTTCACAATACAAGATGATAATGGCTGTGGAACAACCATCTCTGCAATTATCTCTGAACCACCTGTCCTATTAGGAAACATCCTCTCACAAACAGATGCGGATTGTAATGGAAGTAGTACAGGCTCTGTACAGGTAGAAGGTGTCGGAGGAAGTGGTTCTTATAACTACTCATTAGATGGAAACACTTTCTTCCTAACGGGTTCTTTCTCAAACTTAGCAGCAGGCTCTTACCTCATTGTTGTAAGAGACTCATTAGGATGTACATCCAATATCCCTGTTACAATCAATGAACCTTCTGGCCTCTCTGGATTTATCAGCACCCAAACAGAAGTAAGTTGTAATGGAGGCAATGATGGAGAAGCAACAATTGTAGGAAATGGAGGAACGCCTTCTTATACATACTCCCTCAATGGAGGAACATTTATCACGCCTGGAACCTTTGCTAACCTATCAGCAGGAAACTACAACATCACAGTTAGCGATAGCAACAGCTGTACAGCAAACGTTCCCCTGACAATCACCGAACCTACAGCACTGACAGGAACAATCCTCTCACAAGCAGATGTAGATTGTAACGGAAATGCTACAGGTAGCCTAACAGTAGAAGGAAGTGGAGGAACCTCTCCTTACGAATACTCTATTGATGGGACAAACTTCAACGTCAATGGAAACTTTACTTCTTTAGCCGCAGGAACATACTCCTTAAGCATTCGAGACGCAAATGGATGCCTCTCTTCCATTAACGCAACAATCTCCGAGCCTACCCTCCTCACA
>Ga0163110_10000153_pt1 | contig 30244 bp, 29 predicted proteins | sample CRUFie1St17metaG_FD_108703 | JGI IMG/M metagenome (GOLD analysis project Ga0163110, IMG submission 108703) | Marine microbial communities from the Costa Rica Dome - CRUD Field 142mm St17 metaG | ecosystem: Environmental > Aquatic > Marine > Oceanic > Photic zone | place: Costa Rica: the Eastern...
GCTGATTTGTTATTCCGATTGCGACCGGTTGCGACCCAAATTTTTTTATGACATCGCTTATCGTGTGTTCAATAGCTATCCAAATTTCCATAGGGTCATGCTCTACATGACCGACTTGAGGAAAATATTGAGGGAATTCTTGATATGAACTCTCAACTATGGATCCGTGCTTATCAACTAGGACGGATCTAACCCCTGTGGTTCCTGCATCAATCGAAAGTATTACTTCCATCTATATTTGTCCTTTTGGTTTCGTGAATAAGACTGCCCGGTTTATTGTCCTGTGATCCCTAGCGTGATTTCAGGAGCATAGCTCAAGAACTGGATTCTTCTTAACAGTTGCTGGTCCCCACTGTTAGGGGTAGGCCATGTTTTGATTTCCCCCTCTATTGAAATGATAATGGAACTCAAATCACCAGTTTCTGTCAAAGTCCAAACAATCTGTGCGAGAGCTTTAGCAAGCTCATCTCCTTCAATTACCTCCAAGCCTCCTGCATTAAAGTTAATAATCGCAAGATCATTATCTTGAGTTACTCCTGCTATCGCTAAACCTATCGGGACTGTGGTACTCAAGTTTGCTAGGCGCTCAATTGGTAATAAATCAGCAGTAAGTTCGTTTATCAGGTCAGTGACTGTTAAGTCAGCAGATGGGATCTGTCTCAAGACAGGTGAGAGCTTATTGTCTACGTCAAAGAGGTATATGTATTCGTTTCGGCTTTCTCCATCGCTTAAAACACTTTCAGGGGTTTCAGTGCGATCAATCAACGGGGAAGAAACTGTTTCAGGTTTATCATCCTTTGGAACACCGCAGGCCAGCGACACAAAGATCAACACCGATACTAAAAGAATAGCGGGATGCTTCATCGAATTACCCCTGGCAAAATTACGTTAAATTTTGACCCACTTCCGTCAGGGTTGGTGCTCAAAACCTCTACAGATCCACCATGAAGTTTTACGTGTTCTGCTACTAGCGATAATCCTAAACCAGTTCCTGTGCCAGACCCTCTGCGACTTCCTTCTGATCCACGAGCAAACCTCTCAAAGATTGATAGATGTTCTCCTTTTTTTATTCCTGGGCCATTGTCAATAACAGAAAGTATTAGTGTGTCCTCATCGACTTGGACTTCTATACGGGTGGCACCTCCTGCGTAATGATCAGCATTTTCAAGTAAATTACTCAGCACCCGTGCTAGCCGTCTCTTATCAGCCTCAATAAGAATATCGTTTGCCTCAAACGCGAATTCAATATTTATTTCTCCGGAGCCTCTCTGCTCGGTTACCCTTTCCAAGAACTCAACTATAAGAAATCTTTCTAGCGTTAGGGCGTTGACACCGACGTCGTAACGCGAGATTTCTAAAAGATCTTCGACTAGCTGCTTGAAGCGATCTAGGTCTCCATTCAAAAGATTAAGAGCAAGTTTTGAGCTTTCATCTAGTGAGTCTGCGTTGCTATTGAGGACATCAACAGATGCCATGATCGTAGTTAACGGTGATCGAAGCTCATGTGATACGTTACTTGCAAATTTAGCGTCTGCTTGAATTCTTTGTTCCAAAGTATTGGCCATTTGATTAAAAGTTGCTGCAAGCATCTCAAGATCAGGGTCATCCCCAACGTCGAGACGCGCAGAAAGATCACCAATTGCAATTGCTCTTGCTGTTTGTCCTACTTCCTCAACGGGGAATAAAACTCTTCTGGATGACCACGTACCTAAGGCGATTCCAAAAAGAAACACGCCTCCACTTACTAGCATAAGGATGTTCGCCAGCGAGTCGAGGGTATCTTCGATGTCGTCAAGAGGTGTCGCTTCGAAATAAAGAGCATTCCGAGTTACCAAAGGAAAGCCAATAACAAGCACCGGGGTGCCATTCTCCATACGGTATTTCATTTTTGCACCGTCAACTGGCGAGCTATTTACTATTTCCAAGAGTTTTGCATCAAGGCTATCTGGGGCTGCGAAAACAACTGGGTCGGCTGAAATCCAGTCAGTTTCAAGCCTTAACACCGGTGTTGATTCTGCACGAACGCCTCGAAGGTTGGAAAGAAAATCCCTTACTGCTTTATCTGTAGCCCCTTCAAAAATCCTACGTTCAGCTTGCCTCGCATTGACCGAAGCGACACTCAGGGCGCTTTGGTCCCTATTCTCAATTAGGTTTCCCCGCACAAGAAAGTATGTGAGTACCGATATTCCACTGGTGATTAATAATGCGCTCAGTCCGAAGGTTAAGATGAGCCGCGTCCTGATTCGTAGTGACCGTTTAGGCGATTTCATTTTTAGTCACTCTTTAATTTGTAACCAAATCCGCGAACGGTAACTACATATTGAGGTCGCGCATCTTCAGGCTCAATTTTCTTTCGAAGCCTTCTGATATGGACGTCAACTAATCTGCCATCGCCGAAGTAGTCCTTACCCCAAACTCGCTCAAGAAGTTCATCTCTGCTGAAGACTCGGTCTGGAATTGAGGCGAGCTCAGCGAGCAATTGGAACTCAGTTCTGGTTAAGTGAATAGTTTGGTCGTTTACTATAACTTGGCCCTGATCTGGAAGAATTTTTAGATCTCCGAACTCAAGTCTGCTCAATTCTGGGGAGGGGAGACGAACTCTCCGCAAAAGTGCGCGAATTCTAGCACTGAGTTCTTTAGGGGCGAAAGGTTTGGTTAAGTAGTCGTCCGCTCCGGCCTCTAGTCCGGCGACAACGTCATGAGTGTCGTCCCTTGCAGTGACCATTACAACAGGAACTTCACTGATTTTCCTAATAGAGCGACAAACTTCAAACCCGTCAATGCCAGGCAGCATGATGTCAATTAGAAGTATATCGCACTTTTCTGACTGGAAAATTTGAAGAGCTTCTTCGCCGGTTGCTGCATCTAAAACATTCCATCCTTCCTTTTGGAGTGCTAACCTGACCGCTGTGCGAATGCGTTCATCGTCCTCAACAACTAAAATCGTTGTAGTCATACGCACAGCATAGGTGATTATTAAGGTTGTTGGTAGGTAGAGGAAAGGATTCCTGATTTAACAACGTAACGAATTATTTATTAATTTCTGAAAATCTGTATCTAGATGAGTATTTGTGGCTACTAGCAGATTTATGTCGTTAGTTAGGTTCATAGTTTTAACCGTTCCGCCAGCTTCGGAGGCTATCAGGCTACCTGCAGCATAATCCCATAGGTTAAGCCCTTCTTCGTAGAATGCGTCAACTCGACCCGCAGCAAGCCAACAAAGATCGAGAGCAGCAGAGCCGAACCGACGGATGTCGCCAATTCTAGGAAGAATGTATTGCAACATGCTCCCCTGAATCTCTCTTCTCTCAGGTTTATAGCTGAATCCTGTTGCGACCAATGCACTTTGAAGGGAGTCATTGTTGTTTACCTTGATTATTTCGGTATTGCATCTTGAGCCGTGACCTTTGACAGCATCAAAAATATCGTCAGAGCTCAGGTCTGCTACAACCCCAGCGACAATATCTCCTTCAATTTCAACTGCAATAGAAATACTGAAATAGGGAATCCCATATACAAAGTTACTTGTTCCATCTATCGGATCAATTATCCATCTAGTTCCAGTTGTTCCAGATTTAGTGGCGCCCTCTTCGCCAAGAATCCCATCGTTCTGTCGGTTCTTTATAATGAATTTAACGATTTCTGACTCAATATAGCGATCAAGTGAAGTGACGTAATCAGAGGAAGATGATTTATTTTCAACATCGGCTCGTCTTGCATTTATTGAGTTGATGTTCAATGAAGATCGTATAGTAGCAACGCACTCTAGGGCTATATCGCGTAATTCATGATGGCTACTCATCTATAGGGGCTTGCTGTTCACCTTTGTCAGTTTTGGTATCTGACTCAGGCTCTTTCTTGCTTTTCCATTCGTTCATGGCTCGTAAGGCAAGAATTGAGACGACTCCGACGCCCCCAGCACCAACGATTGCTCCAATAAGAGCGCTAATTCCGGATGCGCCAGTACAACTGCTAGAACATTGCAAATCTGTGAATGCAAAACCTATTAAACCACCGCAGAGTCCACCTAAAAGTATAGAACCGAATGCCATTGCCTGAGAAGGCCTTGACGGACCTGACATTGGAGTTACTGTGACAGGTAGATTGTTTACTTCGTGCTTTCTAATGCTTGACTCGGGCATAACCTCGATAGAAGATGCTTTACGTTCTGAGGAATCCTCATCTTCTGAGACCATTTCATCAGTCATGTTTCAATCATAAAGCATCGTTTACTTAGAACTTGTAGTTTCTGCTAATTAAACAGTGACTAATGACACCTAAAGAGAGTCATGGACTCGCAGTAAGCTACATCGTAGCTTACAATTATTATAAGATCTCCTTACAATCCCACCCTTGACAGCGCCCAGATATGAGTAAAAAAATTTCAACTTCGCACATCATGCACGTTGACATGGATGCTTTCTTCGTTTCTGCTGAACTCGTGCGCAGACCAGAACTTGTTGGGAAACCTGTAGTCGTAGGTGGCACAGGAAATCGTGGGGTGGTGGCCGCCGCATCATACGAGGCACGTTCATTCGGTATTCATTCGGCAATGCCTGCTTTTCGAGCAAAGAAGCTTTGCCCTGAGGCGATTTTCCTTCCAGGAGACCATACATATTACGCTGCGACTAGCTACAAGGTTATGCAAATTTTTAATAGGTACACCCCGCTTGTCGAACCTATTTCACTCGATGAGGCTTTTTTGGATGTTGGAGGAAGTCAACGATTATATGGAACTCCCGTTGAAATAGCTAAAGCGATAAGGGAAGATATCCGATCCGAACAAGGTTTGAATTGTTCAGTAGGTATTGCCCCGAATAAATTTATGGCGAAATTAGCCACTGAGGAAGCCAAACCTTCACCTAGTGAATCTGGACCAATTCCTGGAATCGGTGTTATGGTCATCCACCCTGACGGTGTTATCGACTTCCTAGATAAGTTGCCTGTGAAGGCACTGTGGGGAGTTGGGCCAGCCACAGTGAAGCGCTTAGCCCAATTAGGTATAACTGCTGTTTCGGAATTGCGAACATTTCCGCTCAATGCTCTGAAAGATGCATTAGGTAAAGTGCAAGGGACACATCTTCACCGACTGTCATTTGGTATCGATGAACGAAGCGTTGAACCTACACATGTGGCTAAATCAATCTCTAATGAAGAAACTTTTGCTAATGATTTGTTTGATCTGGCACGAGTTCATTCTGAGTTATTCAGACTCTCTGACTCGGTTGGAAAGAGATTGAGGAGCTCTGAAAACCTTGCTAGGACTTTATCGTTGAAAGTGCGGTTATCTGATTTTTCGACCTTAGTGAGGTCAGTGACCCTTCCGAACCCAACAGATAGCGGAAAAGTGATTGCACGTGAAACGATTGCATTACTTGAAACTATCGATTTAGCAATAGGAGTCCGCCTATTGGGTGTTGGAGCATCAAACTTTTCGCAAACAAAAGATGGACTGCAACTGTCCTTTGACGAACTTGAATCTAATGATCGTGAATGGAGAGAAACCGAAGATGCAATTGACATTATCAGATCTAAATACGGCCCAGATTCAATTGGTCTGGTAAGTACGTTGACAGAAAAGGGCTTGAATTCCAAGAAAAGAGGAATTCAGCAATGGGGGCCAGAGTCTTCAAAATAAAACTCGGCTTTCATACGTTGTTGAATCCCGGTCTTTATGAGATGATATAGATATGCCACTATCAGATGATGAACAAAGAATACTTAGTCAAATAGAACAGCAATTGCATGAAACCGACCCAGCATTAGCGAAAGAGGTAGCAACAACAACGGTGTATACCCATTCCGCTAGGAACATTAAATGGTCTGTATTAGGTTTCATCATTGGTCTCGTAACCATAGTTCTGACTTTGTCTATCAGTTTCTTGCTGGCATTCGTAGGCTTTGTGATGATGCTTGCTGCGGCCTTATTGTTTGAACAGAATCTCAGAAGGCTCGGACGAGCTGGAATGAACCAGTTATCAATGAATGTCCGCTCAGGTAATTTGAAGGATTCATTTACCGAAAAGCGAGGCAAAATGAAGGGTAGATTTCGACCAGACGACCCAATTCAGTAGCAACTGTTAAAAGTGATTCTCTTCCTTCTTAAAAGTAACGACATTTCAAATGAGTAGTAGCGCCATCAAATCTGTAGTCATTGCTGTATCTAAGAAACCTACACTGTGGCCCGTTGCTTTGAAGCAACTTTGGCGAATTCGAAAATCAAACTGGTTCACAAAGCCTCCTTTTCTTCCTCTTCCTGAGAAATCATACGTTGAGTTCAGGATCCATACAGCGTATGGATCAAGCCAAGACTTTTCGCGAATAGCTACAGATGTGGTGACTTATTTGAATTGGTGCAGGGACTGGCCTTCACGAAGGTGAAAGTATGTTGCATGATCGTAGATCCGCCAACCAATTAAACAGTTGGGTAATTGAAAGTAAATACTCCGAAACGGCTCTTGCGCATGAAGCTAATCTTGACGAATGGCGAAAGCCGACGATCTGGGGCATAGAGCCTAGGGATACCTGCCTGGTATTGGGTAAAAGCCAGAGGGGAAGATCTTTTCTGAATTTGGATTACCTTGAAGAGGAAAGTATCAACTTAACGGTAAGGCAGAGTGGTGGAGGAGCAGTTCTTGTTTCTCCAAAAGATATGCTTTGGGTCGATATTTTCGTTCCTAAAGAATCTAAGTTTTGGGTTGCTGATATAGCGAAGGCATCTATATGGATTGGCGGGATCTGGCGTGATGCATTGAAACGACTAGATATAGAGTGTTTCCTCTTTGATGAAAAGTTTGTTCGATCAGAAGCATCTGATTTGATCTGTTTTGTGGGTAGGGCTCCAGGTGAGCTGTTCGTTGATGACAGAAAAATTTTAGGAATCTCTCAACGGCGTTCAAAGTTCGGAACTAGATTCCAATGTGCTTTAATCATCAATTGGGAGCCGGAGCATATGATTGCTGCATACAGTAGCGCCCCTATTCCTAATCTTGATAAGTTGATAAGTTCTGCGGGCATAGGTTCAGGATGCGAAAAGCACAGCGCATGGGATGCGTTTCTATCCGCGCTGCCTTCGCTCTGACCCAACTCCCCAAGTTAAACTCGAAGCCTTTATTGGGAGAGTATTTTTTTTTGACCTATTTTTAGCTTAAAGTGTTGAAAAGTGGAGGGAAAAGGGTTAATGTGGAGAGTAAGGGAGAAAAAGGGCAGAAAAGCCCAGCACAACATGACCTTTGCCCGGCAAAAGTCAAGTGCAAATAAACAGGGATTACGATGTTTACAGGCGAGCACGAGCGATTACTTGATGAAAAGGGCAGGCTGGTATTGCCCCCTAACTTTCGTCGTTATTTACAAGAGGCGGCATATATTGCTAAATCCTTGCAAGCTCCCTGCCTTATGGTCTATTCAGCTGAAGAGATTGAAAAAGTTGCAGAGCGCTTAATTGAACAAGTCCAAGCAAAAAAGGTCACTGCGGATGCTCAACGAAGGTGGTCTGCAAGTATTTCAGAAGTAAAAACAGATACTCAAGGTCGGATAGCAATCCCAACAAAACTCAGAGACGAAATAGGGCTTGAGCGCGAAGCAGTCGTTATTGGTGTCATTAACAGACTTGAAATATGGATTCCAGCCGAATGGAATCGTGTTGAAGGAGAACCCGAAAACGAATTAACAGAGAGTGTCTGGCTATGAGAAAAGGGTCAGGCCATAGATGGAAGGGAGAAGGTAGCGGGTGATAACTAAGCAATAACTTATCGCTTTTGGGCAGTCTTTCGGGTAATGAGATGCGAGCCTCTACTCCGCCCGCTTGCCATCTAGTTCGATCGGGGAGAAATCCCGACGCACGCCTATTGTCCGAGAGACTGCCGAAAAGCGATGAATAGAAAACCATGAATGAATCAAAATATATAAGTCCAACCACCAACGGGTCTCCCCTGGATCCGGCGACCGGTCTTTCTGGTCGCCGGATCACCCGTTTTTCTCCACCTCCTTTTGCTCATATTCCTGTCATGGTTGAGAGCGTAACGGAGGTATTCTCTACCGTTCCGTCTGGTTTCATTCTTGATGCCACAATCGGCGGCGGTGGTCATAGTTGTGAAATCTTGAAATCAAGAGATGACTTAAATGTAATTGGAATTGATCAAGACCCAGAGGCTTTGGCAGCAACTGAGTCAAAGTTAGCGGGGTTTGCCAATAGAGTGTCTCTTATCCACGGTCGATTTGATGACCTTTCAGCTGTAACTGAGCAAACTGGAGAACAGGGACTATCGGGCTTTCTTTTTGACTTGGGAGTTTCCTCGTATCAATTAGACAACCCAGTAAGAGGGTTCTCTTTCAGAAACGATGGTCCTCTTGACATGCGAATGAACCCAGATGCCCAAACTACTGCTGGAAACTATGTAAACGACTCAACCGAACAAGACTTGGCTTCCTTGCTTTATAATTATGGTGACGAAAAATACTCAAAGCGTATTGCCAGAGCCATCGTCTCCATGCGCCCCATTCTAAGTACGCAAGAATTAGCAAGCATAATTCGTGATGCAATACCTGCGCGTTCGAAACGCTCTCCAGGGCACCCCGCTAGAAGATCTTTTCAAGCTTTACGTATTGCCGTTAATTGCGAGATAGAGATACTCGAATCATCTATTCGCGAAGCAATACGGCTTCTTAAAGTCGGCGGGCGAGGCGTGGTGCTCTCTTACCATTCAGGCGAAGATAAGGTTATTAAACGAATACTCAGGCAATTAGCTGGTCTTGACATCAAGAACTCAAAATATCACCCAGAGGTCCGGCATGAGGAAAAGATCTCATTGCTGGCTCGAAAAGCTCAAAGAGCATCCAGCGACGAGATTTTAAGAAACCCCAGGGCTTCCTCAGCGCTCCTGCGAAAATTTGAAAAGGTAAGCGACTTCTAATGGCAGTTTTCCCGTTAAGTGACAAGAGAACAATTGAGATAGGTAAACCTAAACTTGAGTTAGTAAGCAACTCTAAATCTTGGTTCCGTTCCATAGGTATCATTCTTATTGTCCTGATTTCAATCGGGTTTTTTAGCAGAATGCTTCTCAGCGCTATGATTGTTCAGCGGCAGACCCAAATAGATAGCCTCTCAGAGTCGATATCAGAATTGGACTCTGATAACAGGTCACTGATGTTTGATATAGCTCAGCTGGAGTCAACGAAAAGAATAATGAGAATTGCTCTAGCGGAACCAGGAGAAGAGTTCGAAACGGTCAATGGATTAGGGATGATTGTTCCAGAGATCACAATATACCTAGACCCATTGTCAAATGATAGTTTGCAGGGTTGGCAGTGGAGTCAAATTAGCGCCCAAAGGCAGGGATAGTGACACAAACTACAGTCTACTCCGAAGACAAAAGACGACATTTCCTTCTAGTTATATTAGCGTTCTGCACCCTTTTTATCAGTTGGCGGTTAATCGACCTATCAGTATTCAATAGCACTAAATACGAGGAAAGGGGAGTAAATCAAAGAGTAATTCAGAGAGAAATTAAAGGAGAACGCGGGTCTATCCTAGATCGAAATGGCTACGAGCTTGCTATCTCATTTCCGCAACCTTACATCTATATTGACCCCCAACTCACAGATAACGGTGTAGAGAAGTCGCAGATATTAGCAAATTATCTTGACCTGCCAGGCGTTGACGAGATTCAAGAAGCGAAGACCATACTTACAAAATTCAATTCTCCCACCCGCTTCGAATACATAGTCAGACAAGCAAGTCTTGAATCTGCTGAAGCGATTCTCGATCTAAATTTAGGAGGGGTTTATGTTGATTATGAACCTCGACGATTTCATGTAGCTGGAGATCAGCTTGCAAGAGGAGTTCTTGGAGGAGTGACCGTAGACAATCTCGGCAGTTCAGGTTTGGAATTGCAATACGAGCAACAACTCAAAGGAACAACCGGAATACAACGAGTTGAGTTAAGCGCTGATGGAAGCACAATTCCTACAGAAGCAGAAACTATTCGAAAAGCCGTACACGGTTCTGACCTGATTTTGACAATAGACAGGGCTTTGCAGTCGCAAGTAGAACTTGAATTATCAAAGACAATTCAAGAAGCCCAAGCGAAAGGTGGAATTGTAATCATACAAAAGCCATCTACAGGAGAAATTTTAGCAATGGCATCTATGGTCACAACTGAGAGTGGCGAAGTACTCTCCACATCGCATAACCAGGCAGTAACACTTAGCTATGAACCGGCATCCGTACTAAAAGCTATGACTTTCGCAAGTGTTATAAACGAAGGGCTTGGAGTGGGAAGTAGCAAAAGAGATATTCCAGATACTGTGATATTGGAATGGGAAAATAATGAAGGTAATACCGAAACAGAGATGTGGCGGGACGAGTACGAATACGAAACGCAGGAGATGTCCATAGAGAGCATACTCACACACTCATCCAATACCGGAACGATAATTTGGGCACAAGAATTAGGTCAACAAAAACTATACGAATACCTAAGTAAATTTGGCTTTGGACAGGCCTCAGGGCTTGAGTTCCCTTACGAATCGCAAGGGATTCTCCACGACCTAAATAATTGGGACCCCTCAAATTTAAATACAATTGCTTTAGGGCATGGAATATCAGTAACCCCAATTCAGCTTGTCAGTGCGTATTCTGCGATAGCTAATGATGGAATATTCGTAGCCCCAAGACTTGTAAGCCATATTGTTGACCCAAGTGGGAATATGGAACGCCTTGCCAGCCTTCCATCCCGAGAAGTTATATCTGCCTCAACTGCACATCAAATAGCAGATCTACTCACTTCGGTTGTAGACAATGGAACAGCAGAAAGAGCTTCTGTAAACGGGTATAAAATTGCAGCAAAAACGGGAACTTCTTGGAAATACTTTTCACCTGAGAATAGCTATGAAATGCCCAACGGCCAACTAGATCCATATTTAGATAAAAATGGGCAGCGACACTATACATCAACCGTGACTGGATTTTTCCCAGCACAAAAGCCAGAGCTGTCAATGATAGTTATCATTGACGATCCAGCCCCTATTGAAGAACAATTCTATGCAAGTCATGTTGCTGCTCCCTTATTTGGGGAAATAGCAAGTTGGTCTTTGCGACACTATCAAATTTCCCCATTCAAAGAAGTTCAATTGGCTGATAACAGTCAGCAAGCCTTGAATGGTCCAACGCTTCAAGGAGGTGGGGAATCGGAATGAACCTTAACGAGATTCTAGAAAATGTAAAAAATTCAAATTTCGAAACAATAGGAGAAATCAATGACATTGAAATAAGTGGATTAAGTTACGACTCTCGTTCAATCATCTACGGTGACCTATTTTTCTGTTTTGAAGGCGAAAAAAATGATAGTCATAATTTCATCCATGACGTAATTGAAGAGGGTGCAAGTGCGCTGGTTGTAGAAAGAAGAATCGATATCGATTTTCCACAGGTTATTTCTTCAAATAGCAGAAAAATGATGAGTGAAATAGCAGAAATATTTTATGACTTTCCATCACGAGAAATAATAACAGTAGGCGTGACAGGGACAAATGGTAAGACAACTACAGTTAATATTCTCTCAGCAATAGCTGAAGCAGCAGGAAAGAAATCAGAAACAATAGGGACACTAACGGGGTATCTGACGACGCCAGAAGCTCCCGACCTCCAACGACGAATCAGAGACTCTATTAGAAACGGTGCATCTTTCTTGGCAATGGAAGTAAGCTCGCACGCTTTAGTCCAAAACAGGGTTTCTGAGACGGCTTACGATGTTGCAATCTTTACGAATCTAAGTCTTGACCATCTTGATTATCACGGAGATATGGAAAGCTACTACCGAGCAAAATCAATGCTGTTCAGTCCCTCTCATACAAAATTGGCAGTAATAAATGCTGATAATGAGTTTGGGAAGAGGCTCATACAAGATGTTGAAATCCCTAAAGTAACCTTTTCGTTATCTGATGTCGAGATTATTGAGCAAAGCCTGATCAAAACTACATTCCGGTGGAAGGGGAGAACTATTAACCTGAAACTTCCCGGAGTATTTAATCTAGAAAATGCCCTAGGTGCAGCGGTAGCTGCTGACGCACTCGGATTTAGTAGAGAAGTCATCGTAAATGGTCTTGAAAGTGCGAGAGGAACACCCGGAAGGTTTGAACTCCTAGAACATAGTGACGGTCAACCATACGTAATTATTGATTTCTGCCACACCCCAGATGGTTTAGAGAAAATTTTGCTATCGGTAAAAGAACTTCTAGAAGGAGCAATGATACATGTAGTTCTTGGTTGCGGTGGCGATCGTGAAACGACGAAAAGAGCCCAAATGGGAATGATTTCAGAAACTCATGCCACAAACGTGTACCTGACTTCAGATAACCCTAGATCTGAAGATCAAATGGAGATCATCAATGATATTTTGTCAGGAATCCATGATACAGAGCGTATATATATCAATCCAGATAGGGGAGAAGCCATTCACCACGCTATTAAATCAGCTAATCAGGATGATGTGGTGCTGATTGCAGGTAAGGGTTGCGAACCGTATCAAGAGATACGCGGAAACTTACTTCCGTTCTTAGATAGTGATGTTGGGCGAGAAGCTTTGAAGGCTAGAGGATAATGATACGACTTCTACTCGCCGTAACGCTATCAACAGCAATCTCCCTTCTTGGAACTAACTACTTAATCAAGTGGCTTTCTTCAAAAGGAATAGGTCAACCCATTCGCAAAGATGGTCCAGATGGGCATCAAACGAAAGCAGGGACGCCAACGATGGGCGGCATAGCAGTCGTATTAGGGGCTTTTGTTGCTTATATAATTTCAGACCTATACAACGGTATTTACACACGCTCTGGGCTTTTTGTCATGCTCGCAATTCTCGGAGCAGGATTTGTTGGTTTTCTAGATGACTGGATAAAAATCCGTAATGCCAGAAATCTAGGGCTAAATAAAAAAATGAAAATTGTAGGTCTGTTAGCCGTAGCATTTGGATTTGCGACCCTCATGGTTCTGTTCACAGAAGTACACACAGAAGTATCTTTCACTCGTTGGGATTCTATATCTTTTGATTTGGGTCCAATTGGATGGGTCTTTTGGGCAGCGTTCATCATTCTCGCAATGAGCAATGCAGTTAACCTAACAGATGGGCTTGATGGACTAGCTGCTGGCTCTTCTACTCTATGTTTCAGCGCCTTTACAGTCATCTCATTCTGGGCATTTCGTCACCCTGAGATCTACCAGCTTGATCATGCTTTAGATCTAGCAGTCGTAGCTGTTTCAATGCTTGGAGCCTGTGTGGGTTTCTTGTGGTGGAATGCTGCCCCTGCAAAAATATTTATGGGAGATACTGGGTCACTGGCAATCGGAACAGCCCTTGGCTGCTTGGGTCTGGCAACTAACACTCAGCTATTGCTCCCAATTATCTGTGGGATCTTCGTGCTTGAAACAATCTCTGTAGTCGTCCAAATCATTGGCTACAGATGGATGAACCAAAGAAGAATTTTTCGTATGGCTCCCTTCCATCACCACTTTGAACTTCACGGGTGGCCGGAAACAACAGTGATAGTCAGGTTTTGGATAATCAGTGGATTTTTTGTAGCTATCGCTTTAGGAATCTTTTATGCAGATTTCGTCGAAGTATCTGACTTTAGGGAAGTATTTGCTCCATGACTAGGAAGACTATTGAAACTGGATCAAAGATTGGAATTTATGGCCTTGGCCTAACTGGTCAATCCGTAGCGAAGTTTCTGGATCGGAAAGGGTTCAATCTTAATTTGTTTGATGACTCCCCGACGGAAGCGGCATTAGCAATGGCTAAGAAATTAAATAGCGAAATCTATTCTTGTCGTGATATCGCTGACTGTGAAGAGCATCTAAAAGGACTAGAAGCATTTTTTCCAACACCAGGTTTACCAGATAGCCATATTGCTCTTAAATTTGCTCGCGAAAGCCAGCTCTTAATTCACGGAGAATTTGATCTAGCTCAAATGTACGATGAACGCTCATGTATAGCTGTGACGGGAACAAATGGTAAGACGACTGTCACGATGATGATTGATCAAATGTTAAATTCAAGCGGGATCAAGACAAAGGCAGTAGGAAATACTGATACCCCTCTAGTTGAGGCTATTCAGGATGAATCCCTATCAAAATTTGTGGTTGAGGCATCTTCATTTCGGTTGGGCCAGTCTCAAAATTTCTCGCCTGATATAGGTGTTTGGCTAAATTTCTCTCCTGATCATCTTGATGTCCAGAAAGATCTAAAAGATTATGAGCTGGCAAAATCGCAAATTTGGAAAAATATCTCGGGCAACCAGGTGGCCCTTGGTAACGAGGACGACGCAATAGTAATGAGTTATAGGCCTTCTGGCGGAGTATTCCGAACATTTGGACTACATAGAGGCAATAGTAAAGTTCTGAATGACTGGTTGTTTGTTGAGGGGCGCAAGTTAATGAAAGTAGAGCAGCTACCAAGAAACGCGCCACATGATATCTCTAACGCTCTAGCAGCAGCATTAACTGCAACACATGCAGGGGCTGACAGCGATGCAATTATTGAAACGCTACGGCACTTCAATCATCTCCCGCATCGGATCGAGATGATTATTGAGCATGAAGGGGTTAAATGGTATGACGATAGTAAATCGACTACACCGCATTCAGTCACTGCAGCACTAGAAAGCTTTGACAACGTGATACTTATCATGGGTGGGCGTAACAAAGGATTGGATTTATCTGTAATCATGCCCATGTTAAATCGCGTAAAGCATCTGATTGCAATAGGGGAAGCATCTAAAGAAATAGAGCTAGCTTTTGAAAATAAAGTCAACATATCCTCGGCTGAATCAATGGAAGAGGCTGTAGGAACAGCACATGCTGAAAGTATTTCGGGAGATGTAGTACTTCTATCGCCGGGATGTGCATCATTTGATTGGTACAAAAGTTATAAGGAACGAGGGGTTGATTTCGTGATAAAGGTTAACGACCTTCTTAAAGGAGATAAAGATGTCAATAATTGATCAACCAGCATCTAACTCATTCTCGCAAAACGTTAAGAACATTTTATTCGCAACGCTAAAATCATCAGAGAAAGTAAACCATCCATCCAGGAATCCTTGGACACCAACCCAAAGAAAGTTATTCTATGTAGTTCTTGTCCTGAATATATTCGGTATTGCAATGATCCTTTCAGCTGGTTCTGTTGTAGCGAGTCAGGAAGGCATAGGGGAATTCTCCTATGCGATTAGGCAATCGATATGGTTTTCCCTAGGCTTGGGAGCACTTTACTGTGCCTCTAAGTTTGATTACAGAAACCTAAAGCTCCTTGCACGTCCGTTATTGTATCTAACTTATTTCTTGATGTTTTTGCTGTACACCCCTTTAGGTGTTCAAGGAGGTGGAGCTACACGTTGGATAGCTATTTCCGGTATATCATTTCAGCCATCTGAGATCTTGAAGATTGCAACTGTTATTCTTACAGCGCAGGTTATATCGGACTATCAAAAGGATCTCCGAAATAAACGTGCTTATGGCGAACCATTCTTTGCGTTGCTTCCTGCAATCGTAATGCTTATAAGTCAGCCAGATTATGGGACTATGTGTCTTATATTTTTTCTTCTCGGTTCAATTCTTTACCTTGGCGGAATCCCGTTAGATAAACTCTTCAGATTTGGTTTAGTCCTCACACCCCTACTCCTTCTCGGTGCTATTGCTGCGCCGTATAGAAGAAAACGGTTATTAGCAGTACTGAATCCTGAAGGTGATGCGCTTAATTCAGGCTGGCAGACGCTTCAATCATTAACAGGAATAAGTAATGGGGGTTTGCTGGGTGTAGGACCAGGTTCCAGTAAATCTAAGTGGTGGACCCCGGAGACACACACAGATTTTATATTTACTGTAATTGCGGAAGAGATGGGCTTATTCGGTTCACTTATTGTCTTATCACTTTTCGTGGGTTTGGTTATTTTTGGAGTTCAGATAGCGAAGCAGTCTCGTGACAAATTTGGTTATCTCATGGCAATGGGCATTACAAGTTGGTTTGCTGTTCAAGCATTAGTCAATATCGGAGTAACAATTGGGCAGATGCCTAATACAGGCTTGCCCCTTCCGTTCATATCGTATGGAGGGAGCTCACTTGTAGTAGGTATGGCGGCAATCGGAATAATGATAAATATCGGGCAGCCGAGGAAAAGATGAAGGAGTCCTTTGCAGTAATCGCTGGCGGCGGAACTGCCGGGCATTTATACCCTGGTATAGCGGTTGCTGAAGCTCTTGTTTCTTTAGGGAAAAGAAGAACTGAAATTCTTTTCTTCACTAGCGATAGGGGTATTGACAAAAAGCTTCTGACGGACGCTAACTTTCAATTCACTCCATTGAAAGGCAATGGGCTGGACCGGAAGAACCCCTTATCCTCAATAAGAGCAGTAATTCTATTAATCAAGTCAACTACCTTTGCATACCGACACATAAGGAAATCTAAGCCAAAAGTAATTTTGGCTTTGGGGGGCTTTGCAGCAATACCCGGATCATTAGCGGGGCTATTAACTGGAACACCAGTTGTGCTTCATGAGCAGAACTCAGTGCCCGGCACCGCTAACAAACTAATAAGTAAGTGGGTAAAAAGATCAGCTGTTTCCTATAAGAATACTAAATTACCCCGTAGTGTTTGCACAGGAAATCCAGTGCGAAAGGAAATCACCGATCTTAGTGAAAGCTATAGGTCTATGCATCGAAGTCAACTTGAAATTCCATTGGAGAATAAATTAGTAGTTGTTACAGGCGGTTCTCTAGGATCTTTGAAAATAAATAAGTCGGTACTGAACGCTTTATCGAGTTTAGAAGAAGTACCAAACCTGACCGTCTACCACATAATTGGTAGCAGGGACTGGGAAGAACTTGGTAAATTAACTTGCGATCCAGTGATTGATTACAGAGCCATAGAATATGAGGAACAAATGCCGACGGTTCTTAATTCAGCTGACCTCATTGTTTCGCGTGCGGGAGGGTCAATTACTGCTGAAATAAGTTTGTTGGGGCTGCCTTCTATTCTCATACCTTTGCCTAATGCTCCTGGAGACCATCAAAGAAAAAACGCCGAATCATTAGTGGCGGATGGTAGAGCCGTGATTGTCCCCGATGAGGACTGTACGGGTGAGCGAATCGCGAAAGAAATCAAGGGTATTGTTCTAAATGAGGAGCGCTTGGTGGGGATGACAGGAATAAGAGATTTTAAATCAGGAAAGAGTGCTGCTGAAAAGATCGCTACCTTACTCATAGAGGTTGCTAAATGACAGGGTCACGACGAGAGCTTCGCATAGATTTGGATACTCCAGTCACCGTTCACATAGTTGGAATTGGTGGAGCAGGTATGAGGTCTATTGCTAATGTTCTGGCTGATATGGGGCATGATGTTTCGGGAAGTGACCTTAAGTATTCCTCCGGGCTTGATCAGCTGGAGAGCAAGGGCATAAAGGTCACGATTGGGCACTCCAAGTTAAACTTTGAGAATCCGAAATTTTTGACTAAATCCACAGCTATCCCAGAAGGAAACCCAGAGGTTGATGCCGCTTTAGAAGCTGGGGTTCCAGTGCTGACTCGTGCGCAAATAATGGCTGCGATTACGGCCAAGAAGACAGCTATAGTGGTGGCTGGTACACACGGTAAAACAACTACATCTTCTATCCTGTCAGTGCTTTTGTCTTCAGCAGATACTGAGCCTTCTTTCCTCATTGGCGGTGACTTAAATGAAATAGGGTGTGGAGCCCTCTGGAATAATGATTCAGATCTACTTGTCGTTGAAGGTGATGAATCTGATGGTTCTTTTCTAGATCTAGATTCGGATGTTTCGATTATCACAAGTGTTGAGTCAGATCACTTGGCGTATTACAAGGACGATTCAAAGCTTAAACAGGCTTTCAGAGCATTCGCAACAACGACCAAAGGCCCTGTTTATTTATATGGAGACTCACCTGAAACTCAGTATCTAAAAGATCTTCCGAATATCCGAACCTATGGAGAAGCCCTAGATAGTAAATACCAGATTAGGAACTATCAAGGGAAACGATTTGCCTCTACTTTTGAAATCGTGAGTGAGGGAAGAGCTATTGGTGCTTTCCATCTAGCAAGTCCAGGTTATCACAATGCTTTGAATGCCACTGCGGCTGTCGCTGTCGCTGTCGACTTAGGGCTAAGTATAGAAAATATCCAAAAGGGGATTTCGCAATTTGCCGGAGTAGCCCGCAGGTTTCAATATAGAGGAGAAAATAATGGGATCTCCTTTATTGATGACTATGCCCATCTTCCGACCGAAGTGGAATCTGCATTGGCGGCAGCGAAAGAGGGTGAATGGAATAGAGTCGTTGCTGTATTCCAACCCCATCGTTTCACAAGAACGCATGATTTAGCCAACGCCTTTTCCGAGAGCTTTCAAGACGCTGATGAAGTAATTATCACTGGCGTATATTCTGCAGGGGAGAAGCCAATACCGGGAGTCACTGGAAAATTAGTTGCGGATGCAGTGGCATCAAAGAGAACAGATAAAAATGTTAGGTATTGTGAACATCGTGAAGACCTTATTACGCTTCTTCAGGAGTTACTTGTAGAAGGTGACCTTTGCCTGACTCTAGGAGCAGGGGACCTTACGAATATCGCAGACCAATTAATGGAGTCTTAGGAGATGGTTGAAAATTGGAGAGAAATTTCTCAGCTCATAAATCGAAAATTGCGACGCGAAGCGACGGTCTGTGAATACCAAATAGGTTTGCTGACAACTTATAGGACTATAGGTAAATGTTCTCTTTTCCTCAAAGCAGAGAACAAGATAGAGCTAGCCCATGCTTTAGATATTTGTAGGAAAAAAGATATAGAGGTAGCGGTCATAGGTAATGGCTCTAATCTCTTAATATCCGATAATGGCTTTGAGGGGTTAGTAATTAAGCTGGGTTCTGAGTTCGAAATAAATAAGATTATCGAAGATCGTGCATATGTCGGTGGGGCGGCGAAGCTTCCTGTAGTTGCAAGGTCAACATCTTCAAAGGGGCTTGCAGGGTTTGAATGGGCTGTCGGAGTTCCGGGGACTATAGGAGGTGCTGTCAAAATGAATGCAGGTGGTCATGGTTCCGATATGAAGGCAAGTATCGAGTCAGCTGATGTGATTGATACTAGAACCGGTGCTACGAAAACTTTAAAGCTGGATGACCTTCTATTTGGGTACCGGCAATCAGCAATAACTAAAGATCAACTAGTTACTAATGCAGTCCTGAAGCTTTCAGAAGGTAACCCTGAAGAATCTACCGAATTAATAAGAGAAATTGTTCGTTGGAGACTGGAGAATCAACCAGGTGGGCAGAATGCCGGATCGGTCTTTACCAACCCCAAAGACAATTCGGCCGGAAGACTTATCGAAGACTCAGGGTGCAAAGGAATGAGGGTCGGTAGCGCAGAGGTGTCGAGGAAGCATGCGAACTTTATTCAGGCTGAGGTCGGCGGGAAAGCTCAAGACATTAGAGAATTAATGGAGCTCATACTGGAGTCGGTATATTCAAAATTTGGAATACTTCTAACTGTAGAAACTGAAATGATCGGTTTCGACTAATGGTGGAAATTGACCCTAGGATACAGGAACGACGAATTGAAATAATTAGAGCTAAGGGAAAAAGAAGATTGCGAGTACTCCTTCTGGTAGTCCTATTAGCGCTTCTTTCGATAGCAGGCGTATTGCTATCCAAAAGTTCACTCCTTGATGTAGATGAAGTAGTTGTAGTGGGAGCTGGCACTGAATTAGAAGAGCTGATCGTGGTTGTAGCAAATATTCCAAACTCTAAACCTATACTTGAGGTTGATACAAAAGCTATCTCAGCTCGGATCAAGGAAATACCGAATATCAAAGACGTAAAAGTTAGCCGTTCGTTCGGAGGAAAAGTAACAATCTCAGTCACACTTCGTAAGCCATCTGTCCTTCTTTCAAACTTGGGTCAATGGTTACTGGTTGATTTGGAAGGAAGGGTACTTGAACGAGTTGCAGAATTGCCCTCTGATCTGAAATACCCAATAGTTGAAAGCAATTACGAAGATCTAAAGATTGGCGAATGGGTGCCTGATCAGGCATTATTCGCAATAGATCTGGCTGCAAACCTTCCTCCCGTGCTCTTAGCAGACATCTCGTTCGTATCATCAGGTGACGGAATTGAGTTAATGCTCTTCGGCGAAGGAAAGATACTATTTGGGGATTACGTAGCGCTTGAATCAAAGATTCTTGCCGCATCAACTATCCTTGAGCAAGTTGATTTAGCGGACCTCATCCATATTGATGTCCGAACCCCAGATAAGCCGGTGTTGTGTCGTTCAACAGAATGCTCGTACGATTCTTACTAAGAAATTACCATTAGCGAAAATAAATTAGTTTGACGAACAGCTAATCTGGTCAGTCAAAACAAAGTTAAAACAAAAGAAGAAAAGACAAGCCACAAGGAGTGCGACATGGAAAGCCCACATAATTACCTAGCTGTAATAAAGGTTGTTGGAGTAGGAGGTGGCGGTGTAAATGCTGTCAATAGAATGATTGATGCTGGACTGCGCGGTGCGGAATTTTTAGCGATTAACACAGACGCACAGGCTCTCCTTCTTTCTGATGCAGAGGTAAAGATTGATATCGGCAGAGAATTGACACGAGGTCTCGGCGCAGGTTCCGACCCTGAAATTGGTCGCCAAGCTGCTGAAGATCATAGACCAGAAATCGAACAGGCTTTATCTGGTGCTGACATGGTATTCATTACTGCAGGTGAAGGCGGCGGTACCGGCACGGGAGCCGCCCCTATTGTCGCAGATATCGCAAAAGGTTTAGGTGCCTTGACAATCGGCGTAGTGACAAGACCGTTCGGATTCGAGGGTCGAAGAAGGGCTGTGCAAGCGGACCAAGGAATCACCCGTCTTAGAGAAAAGGTCGACACTCAGATCGTGATCCCCAATGACAGGTTGCTATCAGTCGCAGATGAGCAAACTACAGTAGTTGAAGCCTTCGCAAAAGCAGATGAAGTCTTATTGGATGGGGTAAGAGGAATAACAGAGCTGATTACAACACCAGGCTTGATCAATACTGACTTTGCGGACGTAAAAATGATTATGAATGATGCTGGTTCTGCCCTAATGGGAACAGGTGAAGGTAACGGAGAACAACGAGCAACGAGTGCTGCTAGAAAAGCTGTTTCAAGTCCTCTCCTTGAATCACCAATTGATGGAGCTAGAGGAATTCTTCTATCAATTACTGGCTCAAGCAACTTAACGCTAAACGAGGTAAATGAAGCAGCAGAACTAGTTTTAGGTGTAGCTCACCCTGACGCAAATATTATCTTTGGAACAGTTGTAGACGAGTCCATGGGCGACACTGTAAGAGTTACGGTTATCGCTGCAGGTTTCGATCGTTGGGACAGCGCTTCACGGCCCCAGAGTGCAGTCCTCGGCAGCGATATCCCGAATGTTTTTGGCGAAGAAGAAGAGTTACAGGAAGAAGTGCATGGTGGCCTAGATGTCCCTGACTTTTTGCAGGACTAGTAAATTTACCACGGACTATGGAAGCTAAACATAGCTGGTCAAAAACACTTGAATGTGGGTTGGTAGCTAAGGTTCTATCCACTAATTCTTCAGATGGGAATTTATCAATTTCACAACCTGTAGACCAACTGCACCAAACGCAGCGGAAACTGATCAATGCCCCTTGGTCGTACCTTAAACAAGTGCACGGGGCAAATGTATATAGAATCAAAAGCCCTGGCGACTATCAAGGCGCAGAGGGTGACGGAATGATTTCCACCAAAAGTGGTATCCCGATGGCTATTCAAGTTGCAGATTGTGCACCGATAGCACTTATCTGCGAAACGCCTGTTATAGGAATAATTCATGCTGGCTGGCGAGGTCTTCTTGCAGGTATTGTCCAAAATGCTTGCACTCAAATGCGTAAGTTGGGAGGAGACCCGACGATAGCTGTGGTGGGACCTTGCATATATCCTGAACACTACGAATTTGGTTTAAATGAACTTGAACACATGACGAGAGAATTCGGCCCAACAGTAGCATCAGCGACTAAAGACGGAACGTCTGCGTTGGATATCCCTGAGGTAGCTAAAATAGCTCTCCTAAGAGAAAATATTTTAGAGACGCATTTCATCGGCGAATGCACAGCATCATCAGAAAAGCTTTGGTCTCACCGTGTTGGGAGAGACATGGAAAGGCAAGCATTAATCGGATGGCTGGAAGAGGCATCGTGATGTCTGGAATTTACTCTGAGCAAATGGAAGAAAGACTTGAGAAAATCAAAAAGCTAATCAAAGATAAAGCACAAAATCCTGTAACTCTAATAGGGGTTACGAAAGGGTTCACTCATAGAGAAGTCAATATTGCGAGAGAGCTAGGAATTAAAAATTTTGGTGAAAACTACGCGCAAGAACTTCTTACTAAAGAACCATTGATAGCTGCTGAAATTAGTTGGCACTTTATTGGTCAACTTCAAAGCAATAAAATTAGGAAAGTATCTCACCTTGTTGATGTTTGGCATTCAGTTACCTCGTTAAAACATGCTAGGGAGATACATAAGCGCAATGAAAGGGCACAAATGCTGCTTCAGGTTTCTTTGATGGGGCCATCAAATTCAAAGGGTTTTGAAGTTAAGGAATTACCTGACATTATCGGTAAGTTACAAGATGAGGGTATAGATATTTCCGGACTTATGACGATGGGTGTGCCAGGAGATATGGTAGCAACACGAGTTGTCTTCGAAAGACTACGCAAACTAGCAGACACCTTTGAGCTTTCTGAATGTTCAATGGGGATGAGTAATGACTTTGAAGTAGCTTTAGAGAGTGGATCTTCTATGATTCGAGTTGGCTCTGCAATATTTGGGAATAGAAGAGCTGATTGATGAAATTACGAAAATGGTGTTAAATTAAAGAAGAGCCTTGGAGGGCTTATGACAACTTTTTTCAAAAAAGCGATGCTTTATCTAGGCCTTGGATCTGATGAAGATTTTCTGACGACGATGGAACCACAGGGATCAAGTGAACGACCTACTGGGGGCAGCGTTACCGTCAAACCTTCGGGCGAAACGAATGTTACGACTATCGCTGGGGTTGCCGAGGAAAAATCTGGTGGATTAAAGCTGACCAGAGATGCTGTCACAATTACTACCGCCAAGGCTCCAAAAGTTACTAAACCACACGTTGTGACACCTATTCGCTTTGCCGAAGTGAAAGAAATTTCGGAAGCTGCCCGAAGGAATCAGCCTGTAATAGTTAACCTCCAACAAGCAGAGCATGATGTTGCGGTAAGGATTATTGACTTCTGCTCAGGACTAAAGATGGGGATTGATGGATCATTCGAAAAAGCAGGATCTGACGTCTTCTTATTAACTCCAAAAAACGTTGAAGTCTCTGAAGATGAGAAAAGAAAACTTGCAGCAAGCACAAGTGGGGCTCTTTAAAATATCCCTACTTCTGGCTTAGAAAAATAGTACTATTTAACTATGCCTGCCACTGAAACTAATACATATCCAATCACCCCCGAGCAATTAAAATCAATCAAATTTCGAAGTGTTAAGCGGGGCGGTTATGACCCTGAAGAAGTTGACCTGTTTATTCATCAACTAGCAACAATCCTAAGCCAATCGCCTGAAGACATTTTTGGGCAAGGAGCTTCATCCGGAGAGGCACTCGATGCCGATAGTGCCGCACAACGTTTACTGTCAGCAGCTCAGCGAACAGCTGATGAGTTGATATCGGCCTCCAAAGAACAGGCAACTCAATTGATTGCATCTGCTGAAGCACAGGCTGATAATGTAAAAAGAATAGTTTCTGAAGAAGCTCGACAGATGGCTGAGGAAGCCCAATTAGAACTTAGAGATGCCATATCCCACCTCATGGAGAGAAAAGAGCGTCTAGTTGAAGATTGTTCGGCGCTTAGTGCTGAGTTGCAAGCCGGCAAAGATCAGTTATTGACTACTCTTGAGGAAATCAAACTAATGATTAACGTTGATGATACGTTCACTTTTGATAGTCAATTGGATGATGACGATGAAGGAAAGGAAAGTCAAAAGACCGCAGAGCCAAGCGAGCTTTTTCTTCAAGACGAAAACCTGAAAGACGTGGATAACTCTACTCAAGCGACTCTTGAGCTAAGCCAAGCCGATTTAATTTCGGTTGATGAATTAATGGACTCGCCACCTGAACTGACTCTCATCCGAAACGCAGAAACAAATGAGGATTGGCTTAACAAAGAGGTGAAAAAAACTGAAGAGGATATGTCTGATATCGATCCTTCAGAGGGCTGGGACTTCGAAACTCCAACTGAGCTCATCCAAACGATTCAGGACGAAAACATAACTACCGGTGACCGCTTCTTTGAAGAATTAGAAAGTCAAGACAAAAGTCCTCTTGGCAAAGCTGACGATCGGACGAATGAAGCAATGGACGACTTTTTCGGTGGCAAGTCCTAATCTAACCTGATTTGAATTCCAATCTCTTCTCCGTCTATTGACCCCGTAAAAGTCTCCAAGTCCTTATCGGCATCATTAAACGTTAAGGACTTCCCGAGGACTTGCTCACAGATATAGTCACCAAAAGATTTAATTGCTTCTGTTGTTTCATTTGAAGCAACAATATTTAGATGAATTCTGTCTGTGAGGATTAGATTCATTCCCTTACGAGCTTCTTGAATCGCTCGAACTGCGTCTCTAGCCTTACCTTCGTTGAGAAGGCTATCGGTCATTTCAGTATCAAGTGCTACAACAGCCTTATCACCAGGAAGCGATGTAGCGGTTGTTCCCTCGCTCGCTAGTAAAGTCAGTTCAAATTCATGTGATTCAAGAAGGTAATCTTTGACCTTGACTCGGCCGTCGCTTAAGCGTACCCATTCTCCCATTTTCGCAGCCCGAAATACATCTTGAACGTCGCTTCCCAAGCGCGGCCCAAGAACTTTTCCATTAGGCTTAAGGACGAAATTCCCGTGAGCTGCTAAATCATCTGAATAAATAATGGATTTCACATTAACTTCGTCTTTTATTAGCAATTCAAAGTCTGTGATGCTGGTGGCATCTAAACCTGCAATCGTAATGCTCTGAAGCGGCAGGCGGACGCGAAGACCAGCGTCTTCCCGGAGTCTAAGAGCTGCGGATACTACGTCTCTAACTAAATCCATTGTGTTAACGAGATCGCTGTCTGCTAAGAATTCTGTCGGCAAAGGCCATTCAGCTTCGTGAACCGATAACTCTCTAGTGAGAGATTTAAAGATTTCTTCTGAAACCATTGGTAGAAAAGGAGCAGAAAGCTTACAAAGTGTATGAAGCACTGTGAAAAGTGTGTCATATGCGTCTTGCTTGTCGTTATCATGTACTGGTTTCGCCGGAGACCAGAATCTGTCTCTGCTTCTCCTGATGTACCAGTTGTTTAGAGCATCAATGAAGCTCTTAATTTCACTAGTCGCTCCTGGAAGATCGTAGTTATCCATGTGCTCGGTTACGTTTGTGACTAGCTGGTGGGTTTTAGCCAATATGTATTTATCAAGAGTGTTTGAGGGCTCATCAATAAATTTTGCTTGATATTCATCAATGTTCGCGTATAGCGTGAAGAAGCTAAAAGCGCTCCATATTGGATTTATGACTTGCCTTACTACATCGTCAATCGACTGATCACTAATCCTTGAATCACCTCCGCGCACAATGGACGAGGACATAAAGTACCAGCGCAAAGCATCAGAACCTTGTGCTTCAAAAATTTCAGTTGGTTCCGTGTAATTGCGGAGTTTTTTTGAGAGCTTTGTTCCGTCTTCTGCAAGAAGAATACCGTGGCATATTACATTCTTAAACGCTGGCTTATCAAACAAGGCCCCAGCTAGGACGTGAAGCGTATAGAACCACCCACGAGTCTGGTTGATGTATTCCACAATAAAATCAGCGGGAAAATGTTGTTCGAACCATTTCTTATTCTCAAATGGATAATGGACTTGAGCAAATGGCATAGAACCTGACTCAAACCAGCAATCAAGCACCTCTGGAACACGACGCATAATTGATTTACCCGAAGGGTCATCAGGGTTCGGTCTAATTAAGTCATCAATAAAGGGCCTGTGAAGATCGGTTGGTCTAACCCCGAAATCTCTCTCCAGCTCGTCAAGGCTGCCATAGACATCAATACGGGGGAACTCAGGGTTATCACTTTTCCAAACGGGAATTGGTGAACCCCAAAACCGATTTCGACTTATAGACCAATCTCGAGCACCTTCGAGCCATTTCCCAAAGCGTCCTTCGCGCACATTTTCTGGAATCCAGTTGATTTCCTTGTTGATTTCGACAAGTCGGTCTTTGATTTCTGTGACTTTCACGTACCAAGACGGAACAGCTCTATAGATAATCGGGGTGTCCGTTCTCCAACAGTGGGGATAATTATGCTCGTAGGTGTCATGTCGGATTATTCGATCTGCTTCTTTGAGTTTCTTGATAATTAACGGGTTAGCGTCAAAAACATTAACCCCAAACCAGTCTGTGACTTCCTCCGTGAAAGTTCCTTCATCGCTAACAGGCACAACCGTGGGTATTCCATTAGCGTCAGCGATTCTTTGGTCATCTTCACCAAATCCGGGTGCAATATGAACCACGCCGGTACCCTCGTCCATTTCTATAAAATCGCCAGCTATGATCCGAAATGCTTGTTCGTCTAAGTCTTGGAAATAAGAAAATAATGGTCGGTATCTTCGGTCCAGTATCTTTTCGCCTTTGAAAGTTTCAAGAACTGTGAATTCCCCAAAAATTTCCGCAAATGACGAAATTCTCTCTTCTCCAAGGATGTATTGACATTCTGAGGTTTTAACAAGCGCATAGTTCTTGTCAGGCGCTACGGCAAGAGCTAGGTTGCTGGGAAGTGTCCAAGGCGTTGTAGTCCATGCAAGGATTCTTGTTGATATCGCAGTCTTTTCTTCGGTGACTAAATCAAACGCAACGGTTACAGCAGGGTCTTGACGGGGTCGCGTAGCGTCATCAAGTCTTATCTCAAAGTTTGATAATGGGGTTTCAGCGCCCCATGAATATGGAATTACTCTTTGGGACTCGTAGATGAGACCTTGATCCCATAGTTGCTTGAAAGCCCACATGACCGACTCCATGTAGTCAAGATCCATGGTTTTATAATCATTTTTGAAGTCAACCCATCTGGCTTGTCTGGTCACTACCTTTTCCCACTCATCTGTGTACTTGAGGACGGACTCCTGACAGTATGCATTAAATTTTTCAATTCCGAATTCCGTGATGGCTGCTCGCCCGGAAACTTCTAGCTGCTTTTCGCTTTCCATCTCGGCTGGTAGACCATGGCAATCCCAACCAAATCTTCGCTCAACTCTATTTCCGCGCATTGTTTGATAGCGGGGAATGACGTCTTTAACGTATCCGGTTAATAAGTGTCCGTGGTGCGGTAAGCCGTTAGCGAAGGGAGGACCGTCATAGAATACATACTCTGATTCTTCCGGGCGCTGAGAGACAGTACGTTCGAATGTTTTTGATGTGCGCCAGCCTGAAAGGACCTTCTTTTCAACCTCTGGGAGATCTGGCTTAGCCGGAACTTCGGGATATGGAGTTAATTTCTCTTCGCCATTCATTATGCTTTCCAATTGTTATCCGGTTGTATAGTACTGCTTAAATTTCTTACCTCGTTGTTTACCAAGCGAAAAGTGACAAAGAAAGCAGAAAGATAATAGGCATTTCTTGACTATCACGGAAATTTTTAAAAGTTCCCGCTAGAATCCGCCCCTAAGGTTATTATTCATTGTTTAAAACCAAGAAAGAAAATCACCAAATGGCTCCAGCAAAGAAAGCTCCAGCAAAGAAAACAGCAGCAAAGAAAACAGCAGCAAAGAAAGCTCCAGCAAAGAAAGCTCCAGCAAAGAAAGCTCCAGCAAAGAAAACAGCAGCAAAGAAAGCTCCAGCAAAGAAAACAGCAGCAAAGAAAGCTCCAGCAAAGAAAACAGCAGCAAAGAAGTCACCTTTTGATAAGAAGTTCTTAGCAACCCAAAAGGAGTCCCTACTGCTTGAGAGAAGCAAGTATGTAAAATCGGCGGCCTCTTTTAAAGCTGAGGCTGACTCCTTGATAGAGGGGCGAGAGCCAGGAGATGTTGATTTCGGAGAAGAAGGTGGGGAAGGTGACACCCTAGCAGTAGAGCGAGAAAGGGACCTAGCTTTGAGTGCTCATGCCCAGCAGGCAGTTGATGAAATTGATGCAGCTCTTGAGAGGTTAAAGAAGGGAACATACGGAATATGCGTGGTTTCTGGCAAAAATATACCCAAGGAAAGACTTAGAGCAATACCCTGGGCGGCGGAAAGAGTTGAGTACAAGGTTGGCGGAATGGGGTTTCGGTAAAACCTAAAGAACCCAAAGCTTAAAGCAGTAACCTAAGTAATAAGGAAACTGTCTTTAAGATTAGAAAGTAAGTAAATGCATAAGAAGATTTTACTTTTCGTTCTACCAGCTGTTGTAGTTTTGGCAATTGACCAAATAACAAAATCAATTGCCGTAGGCAAACTAGAACCTGGTAAACCAGTTGAACTGTTTTGGACCCTACAACTTAATTTGATTCGCAACGCTGGCGCGTCATTTTCAATTGGGCAGAACCTGACCCCGGTAATAGCAGTGATTGCAATAATAGCTTCGATAGTTATTGCGTATTTGGGGCTCGTTGAAGTCAACCCGAAAATCAAATTCCTATATGGCGTAGTTCTTGGCGGAGTATTGGGTAATGTCACAGATCGAATTTTCCGCCACGGTGACGGTTTCTTGAGCGGGCAAGTTGTTGATTTTCTTGATCTTCAGTGGTGGCCAATATTTAACGTTGCTGATGTGGCTCTTGTTATTGGGTTGCCTCTATTGCTTTATTGCCGTTACAAAGTTGAACGGGGTCTAGCTAATGGTTGAAGATAAAGTTCGCTACCATCTTTCAATACATCACGACGGTGAAAGGGTAGATCGTGTTATAGCTTTCTTTTCCGGTCTCAGTAGGTCAAAGGTTTCAGAGTTGATCTCGGAGCGACTTATATTTCGCAACGGAATACCAATAAAAAAAGGTTCAGAGATAGCCCACACCAACGATGAGATCAGTATGCCGAACTACTTGGATGAAGTCGTTGAAGAAATTGCTCCAGACTCATCAATAGAGTTCGGGGTTGTTTTTGAGGATGATTCGATCATAGTTATAAATAAGCCATCAGGTTTGGTTGTCCACCCCGGATCCGGTACAACCAACGGAACATTGGTCAATGGCTTAGCAGCGCAGTTCCCCGATTTGAGAGAAGTCGGAGACCCTATTCGCTTGGGTCTGGTTCACAGATTAGATAAAGGGACTTCCGGATTATTAATTGTTGCTAGAACATCTGAAGCTTTGGAGAATCTAAAATTTCAGATGCAACAGCGACAAGTCCATCGTCAATACTTTGCGATTGTGCAGGGCCATCTTAAATCCAATAAAGGCGTGGTTGATGCGCCACTGGGCAGGGATCCCAAAAATCCACTTAAACGGGCAGTGCATCAAAGCGGTAAAGATGCTCGGACTCACTACGAAATAGTTCAGAAACTTGAATCACCTTTTAGAATATCAACGTTGAGTTGCAGACTCGAAACTGGAAGAACGCACCAGATCCGAGTCCATTTGGCTGCAATCGGACACCCAGTTCTTGGTGATGAATTATATGGAGGTCGAACATCGTTCAATCTTAATAATCGCCTTGCACTGCATGCTGAAATGTTGACATTTTCGCATCCGAAAACAAATAATCGGATCAATTTTGAGTCGCCCATACCGAATGAGCTAGTAAGCATAAAAGAAACTTTTGAATGACGAACGATCCAGTAATCCCGAACTACACGAGTGCCTGTTTAAGCAACATTATTCCTGCACTTTTAGAGCATTCGGTGATCGGGTCTGGCTGGCTATCTGATGAAATTCTATCTGCAGAAAAGACAGTGCTTCTTCTTGTTGACGGACTTGGCTTTGACAAATTAATAACTTCAAAACAAAGAGAATTAGTCCCTAATTTGGCAAAAATGAATTTGGAACGAATCATGACTGTTGCGCCAACGACCACAGCCACAGCTCTTACATCTTTAACAACAGGACGACCCCCAGGAGAGCATGGGGTTATCGGTTATAAGGTTAGTGTCGGAAACCAGATCCTGAACTCACTTCGATGGACGACTGGGAGGGGAGTAGCAGTGAACGAGATAAATCCAAGTTCGTTTCAGCCCA